>Ga0079995_1035244_pt1 | contig 10585 bp, 6 predicted proteins | sample FaiFalFF_MnMetaG_2_FD_69198 | JGI IMG/M metagenome (GOLD analysis project Ga0079995, IMG submission 69198) | Freshwater microbial communities from Yellowstone National Park, Wyoming, USA - Fairy Falls C (FF_Mn_C) (SPADES assembly) (version 4) | ecosystem: Environmental > Aquatic > Freshwater >... | reverse complement strand
GTTATTATGTTCCCGCCGGCTTTTCTCCCGACGGTAAGTATCTCTTAGTTGTCCGTCCGGAGTCGAATTATAATCAAGACCTTTATTTGCTGGAATGGAATTCCGGCAAGGTACGACACCTGACACCGCACCAGGGCGATGCCCAATATGAGTCGCCGCGGTTTAGTCCCGACGGCAAATATGTTTATTGCGTCAGCACCCACGGTGGCCGCGACTTACTCGCTTTGGCTCGCATCGAACTGGCAACTGGCCGGCTTGATTATGTACACACTTCTAAACACGAAGTCGAAAGTCTCGAATTGCCTCGCATCGGTCCCGGGATTGCCTGGCTGGAAAATCACGACGGCCAATCTCGATTGTTCCTGGCCTCCCAGGATAACCTGACTAAATCCTTTAGTCCTGACGTACCTACAGGGGTGATTTCCCAGCTAGAATTCAGTCCGGACGGCGCAAAACTGGCCTTTGTGCTCAGCGGACCGCGACACAATCCCGATATCTGGCTTTACGACCTAACCACACGCCAGCTTCGCCAGTTAACTTATAGCAGCCGCGCTGGTATTCCTTTCAGCACGTTCGTTGAGCCACAACTGGTTCGCTATCCCAGCTTCGACGGCCTGATGATCCCGGCCTGGTTTTATCCCGCGCGTGCATCTGAATCCGGTCGTTTACCTCCCGTGATTGTTTATCCTCACGGTGGCCCGGAGAGTCAAACCCGCCCTGAATTTAGTGCTATATTCCAGTATTTCCTCCAGGCTGGCTATGCTATTTTCGCTCCTAATGTTCGTGGTTCGAGCGGCTACGGTATGCACTATATGAACTTAGACAATACCACTCGCCGCATGGATTCTGTCAAGGATCTAATCTGGGGCGTGTACTGGCTCCGCGATCAGAAAAAAGCCGACCCCAAACGGATCGCTGTTTACGGTGGCAGTTATGGCGGATTTATGGTGCTGTCGGCCGTGACTCAATATCCGGACTTATTCGCCGCCGGCATCAGCGTCGTCGGCATCGCTAACTTTATTACCTTCCTGGAGCGTACCGGTGCTTATCGCCGGGCCCATCGGGAAAAAGAATACGGCAACCTCCGCGAACACCGTGCCTTTCTGGAAGAGATTAGTCCCATTCGGCATGTGGATAAGATTCGTTGCCCGATGATGATTATCCACGGCGCCAACGATCCCCGTGTACCAATAGGCGAGGCCGAGCAAATCGTGCAGGCCCTGCGGCAGCGGAATATTCCTGTCGAGTACCTGCGCTATGAGGACGAAGGGCACGGTCTGGCCAAGCTCAAAAACCGCTTAGATGCTTATCCGAAGATGGTTGCTTTTCTCGATAAGTATGTCAAATCCCGCTAGAGGGGACTAATATGAAATCCCGCGAAGAGGCCTGGCAACTGGTACAGGAATTTACTACGAACATAAACTTAGTCCGGCACATGCTCGCCGTTGAATATGCCATGCGGGCTTATGCTCGCAAGCTCGGAGAAAATGAAGACCTCTGGGGCATTATCGGTTTGTTACACGATTTCGATTACGAACGCTGGCCTAACCCGCCCGATCACCCCTTGCGAGGCGCACAAATCCTCCAGGAGCGGGGTTGGCCCGAAGAAGTTATTTATGCGATTAAGTCCCACGCTGACTATCTCCCCGACTGTCCCCGCATCCGTCCTGTCGAGAAAGCTCTTTACGCCTGCGACGAACTCTGTGGCTTCATTACCGCCTGTGCTCTGGTCCGACCGGATGGCATCCTGAGTCTCACCGCGGATAGTGTCCTGAAAAAACTCAAACAAAAGGGCTTCGCTGCCAAAGTCAATCGCGAAGATATTTACCGCGGCGCTGCCGATTTCGGTGTGGACTTGGCTGAACACATTCAGTTCGTCATTGATGCTCTGAAACCCCATGCCGAAGAATTAGGTCTCACCGGTCGGGCCACCGCGACTTAGAACCGAACCGTAAGTGCCAGACTTACCCCCTAAGTATTCGTGTACCCGTTCCTCTATGAAAATCCGATATTTAGACCGTCTCGAACAAACCTTGCGGACTGGCCTGCGGTCGCTGCCAGCCGAACTGGTGCGGCAAATCGGTGAATACGTGCTCCGCCAGCAATGCCACGATGGCGGCTTCCCCAATCGCCAGGGTGAGCCGGACATATATTACACAGCCTTCGCCCTGCGCACCCTGGCTCTTGCTAACACCGTCGATCCCTCGTTACTAAGTCCCACCTATCACTGGTTAGATACATTAGACCCCTCTCAGTTCCCCACTATGGTTAGCTTCTACTCTCTGATCCAATCCAGGGCCATCGCTAACTACCTGAGATCGCGCGAACCGATCGGCAAATGGGAGGACTTTCACAGCCGGGCCAGTTCCTGCTTATCCGAATTTCGCACCTCCGACGGCGGTTTCGCAGCGCGACGCGGTTCCCATAGCACGACGATTTACCAGACATTTCTGGGCCTGTTGTGTTGCGAATTGTTAGACCTATCGTTCCCGGACTTAACCTCATGCACCACCTGGCTGAGCGAGAGGCAACTGGCTGATGGTGGCTATGCCGATACCGCAACCGTATCCAGCAGTGGCACTAATCCCACCGCTGCTGCGGCGGCTATCTGGCAAATGACGGGCTCAGTACCGCCATCAGTGGCAAAGCGCATATTACAATTCCTGCGCAGCGTCTATGTTCCGCACACTGGTTTTACCGCTCATGCTCGCATAACCATACCGGACTTACTTTCTACTTTTACGGGACTGTGGACGGTTTACGCATTAGGCGACACAACCTTTATCGCGGCGGATAAGCTGACCGCCCATGTCTGCTGTTTGCAATCTCCCGAAGGCGGATTCTGGGCCGGGCCCTGGGAAGTGCCGGGACGAATATCCTTCCTGGCCGATGCTAAGCATACAGCACCCGATGTGGAATATACTTTCTATGGACTTGCAAGTTTGGCCCTGCTCCAGGCGATTCGCAATAGCCATTCAAGCTCGCAAAACGCCACTAACAATGGAGGCAACTAACATGAGCCGACGATTGAGCTTTTGCATAGGCGGGCTGACATGGATTCTCAGCTTGGCATTGGCCCAGAAACCTGCCAGCGATGCCCTTGCTACGTTTCAGGTTGCAGCAAACCTGCAATGGCAACTCTTTGCCAGCGAACCTCTCCTGGTTAATCCAACGTGTATAGATATTGATCACCGTGGCCGAGTCTGGGTGTGTGAATCCGTGAACTATCGCTGCCGATTACGCAACCGTCCGCTTAATCGTCCCGAAGGCGATCGCATTCTCGTTCTCGAAGACATGGATGGCGATGGCAAGGCAGACCGGGCGACAACATTTTATCAGTCGCCCGACTTTATAGCTCCCCTGGGTATTGCTATCGCTCCGAATCCGAACGGCAAGGGACAACGAGTTTATGTATGTCACTCTCCCCATATCTATGTTTTCGAGGACGCTGACGACGATTTGCGTGCGGACGGTCCTCCGAAAGTGCTGCTCAGCGGCTTTCGCGGTTACGATCACGATCACGGCGTGCATGGTATTCATTTCGGCCCGGACGGCAAACTATATTTCACATGCGGCGATACCGGTATAGATGGTATCCGTGACCGCTGGGGCAAAGTGTGGAAAACTAATAATTTAGACTGTCGGGCCGGTACGGTTTGGCGATGCGACCCCGATGGCACTAATGTCGAGATGTTAGCAGATAATTTCCGCAATCATTACGAACCGGCGATAGATAGTTTCGGCACGCTCTTCGTTTCCGACAATGACGATGATGGTAGCCAGCAGACACGAATTTGCCATGTTATGTTCGGTGGCAACTACGGCTACTGGCCCCGCGGTCGGGGAGAGTCGCATTGGCACGAAGAGCAACCCGGAGTAGTACATAAGGTATTACGCACCTGGTTTGGCTCACCGACAGGCATGGCCTGGTACGAAGGCACCTTGATTCCGTGGACTGGTGGCCGTCAGCCTAAAGATTATTATGGCCGTCTGCTTCACACCGATGCCGGGCCACGGCAGGTGCGCATTTATTACGTTCGGTTCGATGGTTCCGGCTTCGCCATCGACCGCGAGGATATTGTTAATTCCCGGGATAACTGGTTCCGGCCATCCGATATTTGCGTTGCTCCGGACGGTTCGGTCATGGTAAGCGATTGGTATGATCCAGGCGTGGGCGGACACGGCATGGGCGATATTACACGAGGACGCATCTATAGATTAACACCGGCAGGTCACGCTGGTTATCGCATTAAGCCGCCTGACTGGTCGAGCGAAGAAGGAATTATTGCCGGGCTTAAGTCCCCCAATCTAAGCACTCGCTACGGCAGCTGGCAGGCGTTGCGTCAGCTTCCCACACACCGACAGGCTGCTCTAGTCAGTAGCGCTCTTCAAGGCGAAACCGATCTGGCAACCTGCGCTCGACTAGCCTGGTGCCTTGCACAGCAACCGGATTGGGAACAATGGTGGCCGTTACTAACTAACAAAAGCTCCGATGTACGCTGGCACATGATGTTAGTTCGCATCGCTAAAGACCGCTCGCTTCACCTGCAGCAGGCACCGCAGGTGGTGCAGAATTGGTTACGCTCATTGCTAAGACCCGGCACCCCCTTACCCATACTACGCGAATTAGCAATTGCTCTTCGCGAAGAGGAACCCGAATTCGCTAAACCGTGGATTGATCAACTGGCGAAGTTGTATCCGGGCAACGATCATTTTTACCTTGTGGCTCTCGGTATTGCCGTAGGTCACCAGCCAAGCGAGCGACGAACGAAATTATTAGCGGGTTTTCAACAGCGATTTCCGCAGTGGGACGAGAAGGTCCTCGACTTAGTATGGGAATGGCGTCCCCCGGAAATTATCCAGCAATTAGATACCAAAATCTTAGACCCGCGATTCTCTCTGCCCGAGCGCCTGCGCATGCTCGATATCCTTGCTGCCAGCGAAGGAACCTCAGGTGGCGAAGTCCTGCTGCGCGTTCTAAGCCAGGATTTACCACCTGAACTGCGACAACGTGCTCTCGAATGGCTGAAACGTTATTTACCTGGCAAATGGGCTGCCCTGGGCAAGTCGAAAACTTTCGAAAACTTGATTCGCCACTGGCTAAAAAATCCTAAATATCAACTCGATGCCGTGGACTTAGTATCCGCAACGGAGTCGGAGGCCTGGGTGGAAACGCTGACCGAGCTAGCCAAGCAAACGGATCAGCCATTAGCGTTGCGACAGAAATGCGTGCTGGCACTGGGTTCGATTCGCGGCTCGCGGCCAACCGAAGCCCTGTTGACGTTGCTCGGAGAAACGTCGCTGCGAAACGAAGTAATCTCCGCACTAAGCCGGCAAGCGACACCGCAAGCCATCAAGGCCCTCGGCGACCTGCTCAAGCGACCTGACCTATCGCTAAGTTCCCGTCAGGACATTTTAGCTGCCCTGGCATCTTCCCGTCCTGGTTCCTTATGGTTATTTGAGCATTATCAAGACCTGGATAAACCTTTACAAGCAGAGGCAGCGCGACTGCTGCGGCAAAGCCCGTTCCAGGACTTGCGTAACAAGGCACTCGTTGCTTTTCCTGCTACAAAACTAAATCCCCGTCAGCTTCCGGAAATCGGTCAGCTCGTACTCAGGCGGGGAGATAGACAACATGGTCAACGCCTGTTTTTCGAAAATAAAGACCTGGGCTGTGCGCGGTGTCATACCGTGCATGGACAGGGAGGAAAGATCGGCCCGGATCTCAGTGCCATCGGCTCGAAAGCCAGTCGGGAAAATCTGTTTGAATCCATCCTTTATCCGGATAAAGCCATCGCTGATCAATTCGTCCAATGGGTCGTCGAAACCAAACAAGGGCTGATCGTGCAGGGCATCTTGATTGAGGAGGCTGGCGAACATCTGGTGCTTCGCGATGCTAACGGCAAGGATTGGAAAATCGAAAAGGCCGATATTAGCGAACGCGCCAAAAGTCCCAGGTCGCTCATGCCTGGCGACCTGATACAATATATGAGCGAACAGGACTTAGTGGATTTAGTAGAATTTTTGCAAACCCTGAAAAGTGAGCCAGGGAAAGCTGCATCCGAAAAGAAGTAGGCTCGGCAAAGAGGGACGCTGCTGGAGTGGCTCAGCCCAGTCGGAAGAATATAGGGGGTAGCCATGATTGACTTTGATAAGATGGGCGGTTTGGTGCCCGCTATTGCTCAGGATGCCGATACCGGTGAGGTGCTGATGCTGGCGTGGATGAATCGGGAAGCCTGGGAGGAAACTATCCGTACCGGACGTGCTTGTTATTATAGTCGCAGCCGACAGAAACTGTGGCGGAAAGGCGAGGAAAGCGGGCACTGGCAGGAAGTGGTCAGCGCTCATCTGGATTGCGACGGCGACACGATCCTTTTGAAAGTGCGGCAGGTAGGAGGGGCAGCTTGCCATGAAGGTTACCGCAGTTGCTTCTACCGCCGCTACGAAAACGGCCAGTGGCTTATAGCAGCCAGCAAAGTGTTTGACCCGAAGCTGGTCTATAACAAGTGAGGTTCAAGGCAGGGGATTTTCGGACCCATCGGGGGACGAGGATGCGGGCTGTGCAGCAGAAACTGGGGGATCAGGAATGGCGCCGAACGGTCGCAGAGAGCGATCCAGTAAGGAAGCAGTGTCATCGGGGCTGAAGATGATGCGCGTAGTTTGTGTGGCGGCGGCGAGGGCCTCGGCCAAAGCGTGAGGATGTTCGCGAGCGGTTTCGCCTTCGACCACATCGGCAGCCTGTGCTTCCTCGATGAGTTGATCCGTGCTGGTGGGATCCACGGCGCGGCAAGTGGCGGTCAGGCGAGCCGCGATATCCACCATTTCGTCGTGCCAGGCTTGTGGATCGCCTTCGGTGGGTTGGGCGTCGGCGAATTCCCCGCAAAGCAGGATGAGTCGAAGCAGGTGGCGGAAAATGATCCCTTCCTGTTTAGCGAGGTCGTGGGCGGCGATATATTTGTGGAAATCGCCACCCATTTCCAGCAATTCCCCGGCTGCCCACACGGGAACCACTTTCAAGTCGCGCACGTCGGGATAAAGGTCCTCAAAGAGGAGGCGGAGCTTATCGGCGAAAACGGGTGGTCGTTCCTGGGGTTGCCAGTCAACCGGTTCGTCATCTTCCTCTTCTTCGTCGGGTGTTTCCGTGATAGGAGCGGCTATCAGTCCGCGGCGGATCAGTTCGGGGTCCAGGCGGGAAACAGCCAGCGGACCGGGGGGAAGTTTTTCCGGAGGTGGAACACGCACCTTGTGGCGAAGCGAACTGGGAATTTCCAGCACGCTTTCCAGGGCCTGCAATCGTTCCCGTCGGTCGGCCAGACCGAGCATGTCCAGCAGATACGCTCCGTAAAGCGGATGAATGCTGCGAAACAATAACAGCGTGGCGAGCTTCTCCGTGGGGTGAGCCAGTTCCGGAGACCAGTTGCTCAGATCATCTCCGGGTGGCGGCTCGAGTTGCACAAAACCGGCCTGATGAAGCACCCGCAGCATGGTGTGCAGGTCGCGTTCCGCAGCGGCTAGCTGATTGGCCGGCAGCAGGCGTTTGCGTACCATCTGGCGAATGGGGCCGATCTCCGGCGAAACCTGCAGCATGTAGGCCAGAAGCCGCCAGGGAAGGGTTCCCTTGCTCGAAAGTTTGCCAGGCGGCGAATTGCGGAGACGGTGAAAGTCTCCTTCGCTCCAGTACACCTGATTTTCGCGGCGGGTGGGCTTTTTGCGTTTGAGTTCCTTCTTGAGTTTGAGCAGAACCGGGTCTTTGGTGTCTTCGGGGATGGCATCGTATTTTTCCCGCCAGCGATGGATGCGGACGTCGTCTTCGTGAGCGAGAGCGAAGACGTATCCCTGCTTGTCGAACTGTGGCCGGCCCGCCCGACCGAAAATCTGATGAGCGGTGCTGGGGTCAATCAGCTTCTGTTTGCCCGGTGGCCCTTTGACCAGCGTGGTCAGAACGACGCTGCGAGCCGGGAGATTGATACCTGCCGAAAGCGTTTCCGTGCAGACGACGACGGCCAGCAATTTGCGCTCGAAAAAATCCCCGACGACCCGGCGATATTTCGGCAACAATCCGGCGTGATGGACGCCGACTCCTCGCCGCAGCATCTGCTTGAGTTTCGGGCCGACTCCATGCCTCCAGTCGAGTTTATCCACCTCAGCATTGACGCGGCGACGGGTTTCTTCGTCGAGCAAGGGCAGGCCCTTGAGTTGCTCGGCGACGCTCCAGCATTCCTCCCGATTGAAACAAAACACCAAAGCCGGCGTTTTGCGCGTTTCGACCGAGCCCTGGGCCATCCATTGCAAATGGTCGGTGAGGAACTGGTCCGGCACATACTGGTAAGTCAAGGGCACACGCCGCTCACTGCTTTCCACCAGTTCGAGCTGGCGACCATGACAGCGATGCAGCCAGTTCAGAAACTCGCGGGCATTGCCCACTGTCGCGGAGAGTAACAGCAAGCGTACATGCCGCGGTAACAGAGCCAGTGTCAGCTCCCAGACGATGCCCCGCTCGGGATCGTTAAAACTGTGAAACTCATCCATAACCACGGCGGAAACCTGCGAAAAATCGAAGCCGCGTGGTTGGAGCAGTCGGTTCAACAGAATTTCGGCCACCACGACCAGAATTCGCGCCTGCGGATTGACTCGCCGATTGCCGGTCACCAATCCAACATCATCTGCCGAGAAGCCCCACTTTTCTGCCAGCGCACGCAATTCGTCGAATTTCTGCTCGGTCAGGGCAATGAGAGGCGTCGTATAGTAGGCCACCGTTCCGGTATGCAGGGCCTCAAATAATGCTGCATGAGCAATCACCGTTTTGCCCATACCGGTAGGAGCGCAGACCAATACCCCCTGCTCCGATGCAAACCAGGCCAGCAGAGCTTCCTCCTGCATCGGATACAACGGGAAAGGCAGCTGCTCAACGAAACGCTCATAAATCGCGTCGCGGCTCAGGACATCCGGTGGCATTTTGCTATCCTAGCCTTATACGCCATCCCCGGCAGGATGAACCAACCGCCATGGTTAGATACCTGATTATTGGCAAAACCGGCCAGCTCGGTCAAGCGTTTGTCCGGCGCCTCGGTTCTGCTGCGCTGGCCGTCAGCCGAGCGGAATGCGACATTACCGATGCCGAAGCGGTAAGGCGCCTCCTTCTTTTGCACCGACCGCAAGTGGTGCTGAATTGTGCGGCCTGGAACTTCGTGGATCGCGCTGAGCAGGAACCGCAACCAGCCTTTGCGGTCAATGCCCTGGCAGTACGCGCCCTGGCTCACGCCTGTTCTGAGGTAGGAGCATTTCTGGTTCATTTCAGCACCGACTATGTTTTCGGACTCGATGAGACTCGCCGCCTGCCTTACCGCGAAAGTGACCTGCCTGGTCCGGTCAACGTCTATGGCGTATCTAAACTCGCCGGCGAGTATTTCGTTCGCAGTTCAACCCCTCATCACCTTGTCATCCGCACCTGTGGCTTATACGGTGTGCCGGGGAGCGGAGGCAAGAAGGATAATTTCGTCGAACGCATTTTACGCCAGGCCACCGCTCACCAGACCATCGAGGTTGTCGCTGATCAGGTGTGCTCTCCCACTTACGTTGAGGACTTAGTTACGGCTGTGCTGCAATGTTTAGAACATAAGATAACCGGATTAGTGCATCTGGTGAATACAGGTGCGGTCTCCTGGTACGAATTTGCCAGGGCTATTATCCAACAAGCCGGGCTGAATACTCAAGTTCGTCCAGTTAGCTCGAAAGAAAAACCTACAGCAGCCCGTCGCCCTAACTATAGTGCCTTAATCAGCGAACGCCCGCACACACCGCCGATGCGTTCCTGGTGGGATGCCCTCCAGGATTACCTGACAGTGCGTCGGAATCATGCACCACACTCAAGGAGCCTGCCATGACCCGACTTTCCTGGATTTTACTGTTCGGCGTGCCGATGCTTACCGCCTCGCAGGAGGGACTGCAATTAGTCGAAGTCAGGAAAATCTGGGGAGCTGCGCCGCATAATGCTTTTACAGACCTCATTCGCTATCGGGGCGAATGGCTTTGCTGTTTCCGTGAAGGCAAGGGGCACGCCGGTGATGCCGGACGTATTCGCATTATTAGTTCCATAGACACAAAGGAATGGAAATCCGTTGCCGTATTAGAGCGTGAGAACGTGGACTACCGCGATCCGAAACTGAGCATTACGCCGGACGGCAAACTCCTGCTGGTCGCCGCTGCTGCCGTTCCCGCGACGAGAAATCCGCCTACCGATCACTATACATTTGTCAGCACCTCAACCGATGGCCGGCAATGGAGTGAACCACGCAGAATCATAGAAAGCTGGCAGTGGCTTTGGCGATTGACCTGGCATCAGGGTACCGGTTATGGTGTGGCCTATCTTTGGGACCCACAGGAAAAGCAACGCCGCTACAGTGCCATTCTCTATAGTACGCGCGACGGTTTAGCTTATACGAAGGTTGCGGAGTTTGCACCGCCGAACTGTACGGAGGCCACCTTGCGTTTCGATGGCGACACAATGTATTGCCTGCAACGGCGAGACGGTATGCCGAACAGTGCTTTATTAGGTGTTAGTAAACCACCCGGTAGTCACCTCGTT
>Ga0079995_1081552_pt2 | contig 10588 bp, 9 predicted proteins | sample FaiFalFF_MnMetaG_2_FD_69198 | JGI IMG/M metagenome (GOLD analysis project Ga0079995, IMG submission 69198) | Freshwater microbial communities from Yellowstone National Park, Wyoming, USA - Fairy Falls C (FF_Mn_C) (SPADES assembly) (version 4) | ecosystem: Environmental > Aquatic > Freshwater >... | reverse complement strand
TCAGCAGGTTTCGTTTTTCGTAGCCACCGACTTAAGTTTGTGGTCAAATTAGGGAGCAGGCGAAAAGGGAGTGATAAAGGTAGCGTCGGGGCTTGCCCCCGACGGCAGTTGCATTTTGAGATGCAAAGGTGAGCGAAGATGGGAAAGCGACTTTTGATTTTCGCCATCATCTTCCTTTCACTCCTTGCCTTCACCATCTGGCGTGCACAACCTCCCTTCCGCTTGCACCGAAAACTCCTCGCCAAGTTGCCTTATGTGCCTGACAGGTTGCTCATCACTGACCTTGATGACGATGGTCATCCTGAAGTGACGGCAATTCTCGGGGATAAGCCACCTATCTGGGTTCGCTTTCCGTTTGACAAACCTTCTCGCCTTCGCCTTGAAAACTGTTGGGCAATTCAGATGATGGTGCGGCGTTGTCAATTCGTCCCGAAAGCCCTGCCTGTCTGGACGGTGGACAGGCGCTTGCGGCTGCTGCGATGGAAGGACGGAAAGGCAATCCTTGAACCTTTGCCAAACCTTCCCGATGTGCCAATGAAAAACGCGTTTGTTGGTCAAGGGGAGGGCACGGAGACGGTTTTCTTGAGTGTTTACCGAGGCGGAAATGTTTGGGCATTCATCTTGTCGCCACAAGGTGAGTGGCAATTTGCCTCTCGGTTTACAAGTCAGGCATTTCGTTTTCGCAAGTTCGCCACATGGTATATTGCAGACCTTGCTGACTTAGACAGGGATGGCTTTTGGGACGCTCTTTGCCTTGATGATGTGGATATAGATGCTTGGGTTTCTTGGAGCGGGCGAGGAGAGGAAACGGATTTGGGCGGTTGGTTGCTCTCTGGTTACCCACGGATCATCGACTTGGATGGTGATGGATGGGCGGAGATCGTGATGGTGGCGGAAGATAAGCGGTTGAAAATCTGGCGGTTTGACCGAAGGGAAAGAAGGCTGAAGGTCGTTGCCGCTTCGTCACCTTTGCCTGTCACTTGGGCTGGCTTTTTCCTGCGCCTTTTTGACTTGGATGGCGATGGACGGAAGGAAATTGTGGTGGCAAACTGGAACGGAAATTTATGGGTCTTTCAATGGCGGGATGGGAAGTTGAAAATGTGGAAGGGTGAAGTTGGCGTTCAGGGAATTGCAGATTTGATGAAGTTTGGTGACCAAAAGGCACTTTATGGCTTTCTATGGCGCCCTGTCTTGCTTTTTCCGCCTCGCATTTGGTTTGAAGGTTGGAGGCTGCAATGGGAGTTTCAGAGAGATGTTCGGTTCAGCATCTTTTGTTCGCTTCCGAAAGGGGAAAAAGCCCTTTCTCCTTCCAACTGGCGAGTTCAGGAAGCGCCTTTTGAGGTTGAGTTTGCGGGCGACATAGACGGAGATGGTAGCGATGATGTGATTGGTTACGATTTCAGGTGGCGTCGTTGGAGGCTTTACCGTGCAGAGGTGACGAAGGCGGGAGAATTGAGATGGCGTGATGTTTTGTTGGGCAGGGATGAACCGAGACCGAATGCGTTTGCGATGTTGGTTGACGGGGAGCGTCGTGGTTTGGCGGTATTTTGGGAAGATGGCAGGTTAGAGTTGCTGACGATGGAAAGCAAAAGGTAGCGGGCAGTGAAGTCAAGTGACCGTCGCCCGCAATGTGTGGCGCCACCAAACTTCAAACTTTCGCACCCTGAACCGAACATCGCACCGAACATTGCACTCCGCACCTCGCACTCTGCACTTCTCTGTTGATTTCGTCCCTTGCGCTCAGACTTCCGCTTGGGCTAAAATGTTGGTGGCGATTTCAACGAGGGAGGTGCTTTGAGATGGAGCGTTTGATTGGCGAGTTGTTGGGCTATTGCCTTCAAAATCCGAGCGTCGGCGGGATGGCAGTTTGGGGCGCTTTCGTCACCGTCGTGGTCTGGGCGCCCTACTTCCTACCGCAAAGGCTTGCTGGGTTTGCATGGCACTTGTTCGGATACGGGATGTTTGGCATATTCGCCGAGAGATTGATCAGGCTGACAACCGCACCTCAACCTTACCTACCGCTCCTTGAAGTGACCGCCTTAGGGTTGACAGCGATTTTTGTTTGGCTGGAGACGATGAAGCGGAAGAGGGAAATGACTGAGCGAAAGTCGCCTTTGCTCCAAGACCAATATCACGACTGGATGAACGCAGTTCGCCTCGCTTTGTGGGCAACCTTGCTGTTGATGCCCGTAGTCCGCTGGGTTTGAAAAGCCTCAAATCCTCCACCTTTGCTGGTAGCGGTTGCGAAGGTAGATGGCGATGCTGTTCATGAGAAGCAACAGTGCAAGCAAAACAATCAAAGCGGCAGCGGCGTTGCGGTGGAACTCGGGCTGAGGGCGGGAGACCCAGTTGTATGCTTGAATTGGCAGGACGGTGAATGGGTCAAGAGGCGATTTGGGGAGGAAAGCAACGAAGGTCAACGCCCCAATTGTCACCAAAGGCGCTGCCTCACCGATTGCCCGCGAAAGAGCCAAAATCGTTCCCGTCAAAATGCCCGGAATCGCTAATGGCAAAACATGGTCACGAACGGTTTGCCATCTCGTTGCACCCAAAGCCAACGCCGCCTCTCGGATTGAAACAGGGACAGCCCTCAATGCTTCCCTTGAAGCGACGATAATGACGGGCAAACTCATTATCGCCAAAGTGCAAGCGCCTGCCAAAACGCTCTCGCCCATCCGAAACCAACGGACGAAAACTTGCAAGCCGAGCAACCCGTAGATGATTGCCGGGATGCCAGCCAAGTTGTTGATGTTCAATTCAACCAAGCGGGTGAACCAGTTGCGGGAAGCGAATTCTTCAAGGTAAATGGCTGCTCCAATTCCGAGCGGCAAAGCAATCGCCGCTGTCAGGAACATGACATAAAGCGTCCCAACCCAAGCCGAGAAAATTCCTGCCTCTTCCGGTCGCCGCGACGGGAAACTCGTCAGGAATTGCCAGTTAATCCTCGTCAACCCGTCGGCGAAAAGTTTGCCCAAGATGGCAAGCAAGATGGAAATGGTCAGCAAAAGCGCAACCCAAGCCGAAGCGAGGAAAAGCCACTCCATCAAAACTTCCCGTCTCCGCCTTCGGACTGCTTCAGGTTCAACTTTCGGCGCTGTGACGACTTCCATCACCGCTCACCTCGCAATTTGCCTTTCAAGCGAACCGTTGGAAGGTCCGGATGAAACGCTCGCGAAGGAAAAGACCAAACAGGTTGAAGATGAGAGTCATGAGGAACAATGTCAAGCCGACAGCGAAAATCGTCCGGTATTCAAGCGAACCGTGAGGGACATCGCCGAGGGAAACTTGGACGATATAAGCGGTCATCGTTTGCACCGGTTCAAGGGGGTTGAGGGTCAGGTTGGGCATTTGACCCGCTGCGATTGTCACGAGCATTGTCTCGCCTATTGCTCGCGAGAAGCCGAGCAAGCAAGCGGCGATGATGCCTGACCCTGCTGCCGGCAAAACTGCCCTGAAAGTCGTTTGCAACTTCGTTGCGCCCAGCGCAAGGGACGCTTCCCTTATGCTCTGCGGGACAGCGTAAATGATGTCCTCGCTGATGGAAGCGATTGTCGGTAGAACCATGAAAGCCAAAACGATGCCCGGAGAAAGGGCATTGAAACCCGAAAGTGACGGGATGAACTTTTGGAGCAACGGGGTCACGAAAAGCAAAGCGAAGTAGCCGTAAAGCACGGAAGGGATTCCAGCCAAAACTTCAATCACTGGCTTGAGAACCCTGCGAACTCGTTCCGAAGCATACTCCGCCAAGTAGGTCGCTATGAGGACGCCCATCGGGACTGCGAGAACCATTGCGATTCCAGCGATGAGAAATGTCCCGCACACAAGGGGCAAAATCCCGAACTTTTTGATGGCGAACAGGGGTGTCCATTCTCGTTCGGTCAAAAATCGGATGAGCGGGACTTCTCGGAAGAAGCCAATTGCTTCAACGCCGAGGGAGATGGCAATTGCCAAAGTTGTGACAACTGAAACGGACGCACTTGCGAAAAGCAGAACCAAAATCAACCTCTCTTGCCAGTGAGCCCACCTTGCCGCTCTGCTCGCTTTCATCCCTGCCAGCACCTCTTTCACCGAATTGGATTAGAGCGCATTGCGAACAAACGGGCAATTTCTGAAGGTGTCAGTTGGATTGCGTTTCCCAAAGCCTTTGCCAGCCACAAACCTTTAGCCGTCCATTCCAACGCTTCCATCAACCCGCAAGCCTCTTCAAGGGTTCGACCAACAGTTATTGCACCGTGATTTTGGAGCAACGCTGCATCGTGGTCTTGGATGGCTTCGGCAACCAATTCAGCCAACCGGTCAGTGCCCGGGGTAGCATAAGGCACGAGTGGAATCTCTCCGAAGCGGACAATCATCTCAGGGAAGACAGGCTCTGTCAAGGCAACTCCCGCAGCGGCGAATGCAGTCGCATAAGGTGGGTGAGCGTGAACAACTGCATTGACATCGGGACGAATGCGGTAAATTGCGAGGTGCAAAGGCGTTTCCACAGACGGCTTTCCATTGCCGTCAACCTCGCCGCTGTGCAAGTGCACCTTCAAAATTTGGTGTGGCTTCAATGCGCCCTTGTTGACTCCCGAAGGCGTGATTAGAACCCAAGTTTCGTCAAGGCGAACCGAAATGTTGCCATCGGTGTGGGCGACTAAGCCATCTTGCCATAACCGTCTGCCCGCTTTTGTGATTTCTTGGCGGAGACGAAGTTCTCTTTGCCAGTCCATCGGGCGAAACCTCCGTTCCAAAAGGGTTGAGCGTTGTGCGTTGAGCGATCAGAGTTTGTTGCTTGAGCCCGCAGTTTGCGCAATTCGTTTTTAGCACACAGCCAACCACAGTGCCAGAGGGGAAAGGTTAAGAAACGGTTAACGGCAGGCGAGTGGCGAATAGCGAGTAGCGAGTGACAAACAGTCTTGACCACCCACCCGAGGCGGGTGGCTACTGCTTGGGTTGCGCGTTGCGGGTTGAGGGTTGTGGATCAGGGCTTTTCTTTGAACGCTCAACACGCAACTCACAACTTTTTCAAGTCAGCCTGCTTTAGCGGGCTTCATTCTCGTCTCGCTTCATCCACGCTACCAATACTGTCAAGAGCGCTAATGCTAACAAAGTTTCCCATCCCGAGAAGCGGCGAACATAAATGCTTGCCCACGACGGTGCAGCGAACCAATGAGCCATCAAAACGACGAGTTTCGCCAATTCACCTGCCACAAAACTGATGGGCATGGCAAGGAACGGTGAAATCGTTGAAAGCAATGCTGAGACGAAACCAAGAGTCAGCGCGAAAGACGCGGGGATGACCGCGCAAAAGTTGGCTAAAGGCGCTATGAGGCTTATGCGACCGAAGTAATGAGCCAAGATAGGTGTCAGGAAAATCTGGGCGCTCAAAGTTGCGGCGATGGGAAACCGAAGCCATTCGGGCAACCAAAGAAGGAAACGCAAAAGCAAAGGCGAAGCGTAAATCAAACCGAAAGTGGCTGCGTAAGAGAGTTGGAAGCCAGCATCGTGGAGCATTTCGGGAGCGGTTGCGACCAAAATTGCCGAACTGAGCCACAGCGCCGTTTGCCAGTCAACATCCCGCCACCATCTCCAACCCGCGAAAGCGTAAATTCCCATCAGAACCGCACGGTAAATGCTCGGCTCACCTCTTGTCAACGGCAGGTAAAATCCCAACAGCAAAATCAAAAGCGGGAAAGGTGGCAAGTTTAAAACTCGGTTTCCCAACCAAGCCAAGCCCATCAAGAGCGTAACTTGCGAACCTGAGGGCACGAACAGATGAGCCAATCCAGAGCGAGCAAATGCCCTTTCGTCTGCCTCGCTAATTGCAGTAGTTCTCATCCCGAAGACGATGCTCGCAAGGGATGAAATGGTGAAGGTGCGTTCCCGTTCTGGAAGTGACTTTTGCCATCGTTCAAAAACGAACTTTCGCCACCTCTCCCGCCACCTTAGCAGCGCAAAGGCATCGGCTTTGTTACCCAACCACTCAATCGCCTTCTCGTCTGTCCGCCCAACCCAGAAAATTCGTTGAAACCGATGCCGTCGCCAATCTGTCAACCTCACCCAGCAGTTTTTCACCAAGACTAAATCGCCGATTTGCCAGCGTGGGGAATTATCGGAGTTGACGGTCAACTGAGCAAAGGCATCTCCGACTCGCAAAAGCAAACGATAACCGTTGCTAATCGGAAGCGGTGAAGCGACTATAATGCCTTCAAAAGGTGGCTCAAGGTTTTGGGGCATGGAGGGCAACCTGAAGCGGGTGAGGGAGAAACCAAGCATGAGAGCGCAAAGCGCCATCCAAAAGAGCCTTTGTCGCGCCGTGAAGGCAGCACAAACTAACGAGAGGATACCCAAAAGGAACGAGGCGGCGGCAATGAACGGTTTTTCTGGCAATGCTGCTTCCGCCATCGCACCTGCTACAAACGCCGCACTGATAACTGCCACAGGTCTCCTATCCAACCACTCCATCTCTCGCTTCACCATCGTCATCAATGCCCGTCCTTAGCGATTGATTGGAGATTTCCAAAGCCTTGACACTTCAATCCCTGCTTCTTTGAGCAAAGTCGCCAACTTAGCCAAAGGTAGCCCAACGACATTGTAGTAACAGCCGAGAATGCGAGTTGCGAAGACAGCAGCCTTACCTTGGATGCCATAGGCGCCCGCTTTGTCCATAGGTTCGCCAGTTGCGATGTAGGCTGCGATTTCTTCTTCGGTCAGGTGGCGGAAGGTCACGAATGTGGTCTCCGCTGCTTTGAGGCAGCGGCGGATTCTGCCCTTTCTGTCGGTCTTCGCCAAGCAGAGACCTGTCACGACTACATGCGTTCGTCCGGAGAGTTCGCGCAACATAGAGGCTGCTTCCTCGCGAGTTTGCGGCTTGCCCAACGGCTTGTTGCCAAGCAGAACCAGTGTGTCGGCAGCCAAAAGCCATCTGTCAGGAAACTCTTTCGCGACGGCTCGGATTTTCCTGAGCGCCATATCAATCGCAAAAGTTTCAGGGTCGTCAACTCGCTCAGGCAAAGTTTCGTCAATTCCCGCTGGACAAACCTCAAACGGGACGCCGATTTGCTTGAGCAACTGTTGCCGCCGAGGCGACGCAGAAACGAGGACGATAGGCTTAAAGCCTTTCCGAATCTTCGCCAAACTGACCACCTTTCGCTCCCTGTTTTGCATCTTCACTTGTGGCGAAGGACGATGCGGTCGGAATTTGCGGGCGCTATGTCAACGATTTGAAGGTCAAGGGTGGGGATGCCGTTAGCGTATTTGACTTCGGCTGTGAAGCAAACATGAACTGTTGAGCCCAGTTGCAATTCGTTGACGAGTTCGCCCATGCCCTCTCCCACCATTTCCAAAACCCTTTCGCCTTGCCGAACTCGGATAAGCAATTTGCTCGTCCCTTGAGCCGGCAACCTTTCAGCGTAAATGAGCGTGGCGTTTTGAAGCATCAGCACGGGTTTGGGGTTGCCGTAGCCCGTCGGCTCAAGGGCTTCAAGTTCCTTGACAGTCCTCAGGTTGATTTCATTAGCGGAAACGACGGCATCTATGCGGACTCGGCGGAGCAAATCCTCATCGCTGAGCCACACTTCCGCCAAAGCGTTGAGATGGTCACGGAAGAGGGGAATGTTTTCGCAAGGGATGACAAAGCCGCCTGCCGCCTTGTGACCGCCGCCGCTAACGATGATGGATTTGCAAGCGAGTAAGGCATCTGAGATAGGGAAGTTTTCAATGCTTCGGGCTGAACCTCTCCCGACATTGCCTTTGAGGGCAACGAGGAAAGTTGGGCGGGCATAAAGTTCAACGAGCCTTGCCGCCACTATGCCGATGACGCCCGGATGCCATTCAGGCGATGCCAAGACGATGACCCGCTCCTTTGTCAAGTCAAGTTCGCTTTCAACCATCTCAACTGCCATGCGCAAGGTCATGTCTTCCTCTTTCTGGCGCTTTCGGTTTTCTTCGTCCAACTTGGTCGCCAGTTGATAGGCTTCGTTCTGGTTTGTGGTCAAAAGCAATTTGAGGGCGGGCTTGGGGTCGTCCATGCGACCGACAGCGTTTATGCGCGGTGCGAGGATGAAACTCAAATGGAAACTGCGGAGGCTTGAAGGCTCAACCCTTGCGACATCCATCAGCGCTTTCAAGCCCAAATGCCTTGCCGAACGGAGCAAATTCAAGCCCTCTCGGACGATGAGCCTATTTTCACCGACCAACGGGACGACATCGGCGGCGGTAGCGATAGCAGCTAACTCAACGGGGAGTTCGCTGACAGAAACTGACCGTCCCATCGCTTCTAAAGTTGCGTGGGCGACTTTCAACGCAAGCGTTCCCGCACATAAGTCGCGGAATTGGTAGCCGCTGTTAGGCATCTTTGGGTTGACAATTATATCTGCCGGTGGCAGTTGGTCGGTCGGTTCGTGATGGTCTATGACGATGACGGTCATACCCAATTTCTTCGCCAACTCAATTGCCTCCACCGCAGTTACGCCGCAATCCAAAGTGACGAGGAGTTTTATGCCCTTCTGCTTAGCCATCTGGACTGCGCGGGTGCTGACACCGTAGCCGTCTTGAAGCCGGTTGGGGACAAACCAAGCGACTTTGCCGCCGAGTTTGGCGAGCGTCGTTGCCAAGAGAGCAGTTGCGCTTATGCCGTCAGCATCATAGTCGCCGTGAACCAAAATAGGCGTCCCACTTTTTATCGCTTCGGACAAAATCAACGCCGCTTCCGAAACGCCGGGAAGGATTTTCGGGTCAGGCAGGTCTTTGCCTGTTCCCAGCAGAAAGGTTCTCGCCTCTTGGGGCGTCGTGAACCCGCGAGCGCATAGGACTTTCGCCAGCAGCGCCGAAATCCTCAGTTGCTGGGAAAGTCTTTGGGCATCAGCGACTTCTATCTTGGCGACTTCCCAGACCCTTTTCTCCCGCCACCAAAGCGACCTTAAGTGCCTCAAGTGCCGACGCATGGTCAAACCTCCTTGCCGTTTCACAAATTTGTCGCAACACTTTTTAGGGTGAAAGGCGCTGCTTCGGGCAGGATCGCAAGTAAGGGAAAACACCTGACAACCGCCTCGGCTTTTGGTGGTGACAATGAAAAAAGGCAGAGCGATTCCAAAAGGAGGCGACGGAAGATGAGCGCTAACGCACAGCGGACTTTGATAGAAGTTCGTTGGCACGCAAGGGCAGGGCAAGGGGCGAAAACGGCGGCGAACATCTTAGCCCAAGCAGCGTTGAGAGAGGGCAAGTATGCCCAGTCCTTCCCTGAATTCGGTCCTGAACGAAGGGGCGCACCAATGCAAGCCTTCAACCGACTGAGCGACCAACCCTTCTACATGCACAGCAGCATTACAGAGCCCGATATCGTGATCGTCGTTGACCCACACTTGATGGACACAATTCCCGTCACCGAAGGCTTGAAGCCCAACGGTTGGATTATCATCAACACGCCACTGCCACCAGAGGAAGCACAGGAACGATGGGAACTTAAGCCTTACAGGGTCGCGACCGTTGACGCTTCAGGGATAGCCAGAGAGACCCTTAGGCAAGACATCCCCAATGTCCCGCTGCTTGGCGCATTCGCTCGGGTGACAGGGCTTATAAGCCTTGAGACACTCCAAAAAGACACAGCCCAACGGTTGGAGAAGCGATACCGCGACCGACCGCAAGTCATTGAAGCCAACTTGAAGGCGCTGGAACGAGGCTACAACGAAGTCAAATGGGTGGAAGCAAAAACGGCTGAACTCGTCGCTCGCGAAACTGCACGCATTGAAGCGAAAGGTTGGAAGGAGTTGCCGATAGGAGGCATTATCCCTGAGCCGGGCACTTCCGCCATGTATCGGACAGGTTCGTGGCGGTTGGAGCGACCAATTTTCGACCCGCAAAAGTGCGTCCAGTGCTTGATGTGCTGGCTCGTTTGTCCCGATGCTGCGATTATTTTGGAGAACGGCAAGGTCGTTGGGATTGACTACGACCACTGCAAGGGTTGCGGTTTGTGCTCGCTTCAATGCCCGCCCAAAGCGAAAGCCTTGACTATGGTGCTTGAGGCGGAACTTGAAGAAGTTAAAGCCAGCCGATGAAAAGGAGCGTGATGGAAGATGGTTGAAGTAGTGAAAACGCTGCCGAGAGTAACGGAAGAGCAAAAGAGGCTCGTTGCCCTATCAGGCAACGAGGCGCAGGCGGAAGCGATGAGGCAAATTAACCCCGATGTCGTCGCCGCTTACCCAATTACGCCTCAAACCGAGATCGTGATGCAGTTTGCTCAATTCGTCGCTGACGGCAAAGTCGACACTGAATACATCCCCGTTGAAAGCGAGCACAGTGCCATGAGCGCTTGCATCGGCGCCGCTGCTGCGGGCGCGAGGGCTATGACCGCAACTTCGTCGCAAGGTCTGGCTTTGATGTGGGAGTTGCTTTACATCGCTTCTGGGTTGAGGTTGCCTATAGTCATGGCTGTTGTCGCTCGTTCCCTTTCCGCCAACCTGAACATCCATTGTGACCACTCCGATGTCATGGGCGCTCGCGACAGCGGTTGGATTCAAATCTTCGCTGAAGACCCGCAGGAAGCCTACGACTCGCTCATTCAGGCTGTCGTCATCGCTGAGCGAGCGAGGTTGCCTGTGATGGTCAT
>Ga0079995_1063764_pt1 | contig 10589 bp, 5 predicted proteins | sample FaiFalFF_MnMetaG_2_FD_69198 | JGI IMG/M metagenome (GOLD analysis project Ga0079995, IMG submission 69198) | Freshwater microbial communities from Yellowstone National Park, Wyoming, USA - Fairy Falls C (FF_Mn_C) (SPADES assembly) (version 4) | ecosystem: Environmental > Aquatic > Freshwater >... | reverse complement strand
TCCTTTGTTATGGTTATTTCAGGAAGGTTCTCTTCTCTACTTATCTGTGCGTAGATTTTTCCGTTCTTTAGCCTAAGCCTTACCGTGTAAGCAAACCAGTTGCCCGTTCTCTCAGCTTGAGTTAAATCCCACACAAAGTTTATCCACCTGTCTTTTTCTCTCTTAGCAGACCTAACCACCTTAGCCCATACATACTCGCTGTTTCCTAAGTTGATCCTCAGATGCCGTTGGTTATCTAAATTCACAAGTCTGAGGTTTAGATTGCCCTCTTTTGATTTATCTCCTCTTGCATACAGAAAGCCGTATCTTCTTTCCTCCCATTCTTGTCTTAGCCTCTCTCTCCTTTTACCTGTTAAGTGCCTCTTCTTTAGCTTTTCAAACACAACCCTTGAACCAAACACAAGCTTTTTAGGATTTTGACCTCTTTGTAGGCAAGAGTCCAAAGTTTGCTGTGCCAGAGATATGGCGGAATCTGAATACCGTGTGTTTATTCCATACTTTTGGGAAAGCATCTTTTTAAGTTCTTTTCTTTCCATTTTCTCCAACAGTCTTTTATAGGCAAACCTGACCATTGATGAGAACTTACGCATTAGGTTTAATACCTTTTCCTTATCTTCGTCTTTATCAAATGCCAATAAACACTCTACCGTTATGAAGTTGCGATCGTTCTTCTTTTTTACACTCAAAAGTTCTGCTGTCATGCTGAACTGCAATTATATTTTTGAACGGAAATTGGCAACTGTTTTTCACCTCCCTAAGGTGTTGCGTATTCCCTCCATGGCCGTTGAAAATTACGACTTCCTTTACACCGCTAAACTTCAAGGAATAGCATACCTCGTAGATCACGTTTTTGAAAGTTTCCGGAGAAATTGATATCCCACCTTTATAACCGTAAAGGGACCTGTTTATCCCGAAAGGGAACAAGGGTAAAACCCCAGCTTGAAACCTTTCAGCCAAGGAATTGGCGAGATACTCCGCTATTATATTGTCCGTTCCAACAGGTAGGGGACCGTGAGGTTCCACCGTTCCAACGGGAAAGAAAACCCTTGAAGGGAAATCATCAAAGGTGCTTAACAATTCCCATTTCATCTCTTAAGAAACCTCCAAAAACCACCTTTCTTAGGCTTGTAATACTTTGAGTAATAGTAATACCTCGCCCTTGATCCTACGAAGTTGAAAATCACCAAGCTCGGCTCAATTTCTATGCTCTCAAGGGCATCCCTGAGGGTATAGTTGTACCTGGTGACGAGAACGAACTTTACCGCGAACTCCTCAAGGAGCTTTATTTCGGGTGATACGCCTACTGGTGCCATATCTATCACCACAAGATAATTACCCGCGAGATGATCCAAAGCCTCAACGAGATTTTTAAATGCGACAAATACATCAGTTTCCGCCTTTCCTACGGGTAGAAAATATAAGTTTTCGGAGAGTCTATAGGGTTCAAAATTCCCATCAGCGTACCCACTTTTATCCTTAAAACCAAGATATTCCGTAAGGCTCCTTGCCCTTACATCCCCATCTACCAAAAGGGTTTTAACGCCGGATATAGCCAAGGTTGCCGACAAATTTGCGCTTATAAAAGTTTTCCCCTCACCGCTTTGCGTGCTGGTTATTACCAGCATCTCCTTTAAGTTTTCAAAGGCACCGACCTTAAAGGCAAGCTTCCTGAACTCGTTTAATGCTGACGAGTTAGGATCATAAAATCCATCTAAGATCATTCTTATGGGTAGAACTTCCCCTTCCGAGAACCTAGGTAGGGAAAAGATCATTTCTCTATTAAACGGGAGGTAGCTTTCATCTAGGACGTAAGCGGTGGTTAAATCCCTAAAAACCGCTAACAGGATCCCCAATATTATCCCCGCAAGGAATCCCAAAAGTATTACATTTCTCGTTTTTGAATACTTATTGTAAAGGGAAACCTTAGGTTCACCAACTATTTCTATACCCGACGACATACTTGATAGCTTAACCTCAACATCATTTAAATTCTGACCCAATAATATATAAAAGTCCTCCGCATTCTCAAGGTTTCTCTGTGTTGTAAGTAAGCTCGCCCTTTCCTCTATAACTACGGGCAATATATCCCTGAAAAATTTTTCCCTGCCGTTTAGAAAAGCGATCCTCTCCTCTAAGCTCTTTTTCGTAAGATCATCTACCCTTTTAAGCCTTTCCTTCAACATTTTAACCTCTGGGTGAGAATCCCCCAAAAGGGACCTAAGGGAAATATATTCGGATATTACCTTCACCCTTTCCCTTTGAAGTTCGTCTATGTTGGGATCACCCGTAAGTATCACGAAGGTGTCCATTTTACCGTCCGATATATTTCTACTTAAATTTATCAAAGCGTTCCTCTGGTTGGTTATCTCCACCAAAAACTTCCTTATATCCTCCTCCCCATATTCGGGATACTTCAAGGTCTTCTTTATGTTCTTAAGCTCCTCCGCGTAAAGGTCTATCTGTCTTTTGTAAGTTTCCATAAGATTTAATATAGCTTCCTTCTGATTTAGTAGCTTTTCCTTCTTCGCCTCCACCTGTTTTTTCGCTATCCATCGGGATATTAACTCCGCCGCCTTTTGAGCCCACCTTTTATCCGGGGAAACGTAAGAAATCTCAATGAAATTCACCGAAGGTGTTGATAGAGGATTACTTTTGTTTTCAATCTTTTTAGCGTCTATACTTGCAAGTCTCCTCTGCAGGGAAATGGAGTCATAAATTATTAACTCATAATCCTTTGAACATGGACACAGAACTATATCCTTGCCAGTTTTTTCATTATATTTACCGGGTTTGAACCTTTTTATCCCGCTTATTTTACCCTTTAAAACCTCATGGGATAGGGATGTATCCCAAAATCCTTTATAAAACGATGGGAATTTTATTTTCGCCAGTATTATGTCGGTTTCGGAGCTTTGCTGAGCAGGTTGCTGTAATGTTGGTACAACCGAAATCTCCGTCTTCTCTGAAGAGATGACAATAAGCTGGGTTGCCTGATATATCGGGACACCCCTGAAGAAGAAATTTAGAACCGCCGAAAACAAACCTCCAAGGATCCCAACGAGCAATATAGTTCTCCATTCCCTATTAAATATGGCCCTTATTCTCTTGTAGATCTCGTTTAGATCTGTCCCCCTCATTTACCTCCCTAACCTATCCAACGTCCTCTTTTTCATCTTTTGAACTTGCGAAATTACTTCTTTCAGTTCCCCCTTTACCTTCTGGGGAGCCTTTTCATAGTACTCCTCCGCCAAGATAAATAAACGTAAAGCATCCTCAAGTTTTCCCAAAAAGTATTTAACATACCCGAGGGAATAGCTAACATAAACCGCGTTGTATGGGGAATCCGGCTGATCCCTTAAAACGAGGTAAAGGAGCTTTTCGTATATCTCTTCCGCTTCCTGAAATCTACCCTCCTTGATCAAGAGGTATCCATAAACCCATTTGAAATACCTGCTTTCAGGATATTTTTCTACGTAACCCTTTAGAATGGGTATGGCTTCTTTGCTTCTACCTTCCTGGGAAAGCACCCAGGCGAGGGTGAGGGCCGAGATCACGGATGTATATCTCCCCCTTTGCCAGGCGAGCTTTAGATAATTTATACCCCTTTCCTTATCCTCTTCCCTATTTCTTGAGAGCACAAAAGACGGGATGAACCCTATTCTACTTGGCGCCTTTGATAGGGCATAATGGTATATTCCTAAAGGGAAATATGCATCATAGAGGGTGGAATCTTCTTCAAGGGCACTTTTGAGTGGTTTTAAACCCTCTATTGCGTATTTAAGGGCAACTATGTAATTCCCCTCCCTTCCAGCCCTTATGGCCCTATAACCCGCCGCGCCCGCTATATAAAAGTTCATCCGGGCCCTCTCCTTAGGATCTGTTAAGGAATTTAACTTGGCTTTTGCCTTTTTCTCAGCCATTTCCATATTTGAGAAAAACTTATCGGAATATTTATCCGTGTGGTAATCCTCCATGTAGTAGTCGTAAATGGCAGCTTTGAAGAAATATCCATCCGGTTCTTGGGGATACTTTTGAATTATTTCATCCGCTATTGCCAAGGCCGCACCATAATTTTCCCTATATGTGAAATCAAGCAAAACTTTAATTAGGCTATCTATCTCCCTGTTAAATGGAGTGCTTATGAGGAACCAAAACATCTTCTATCACCGTATAACCGTTTTTTAAGGCATAATTTATCTCCTTATCGTAAAACAGCCCTCTAAAGAGCCAGAGGTTCTCTGGTAGATCTTCCCCTTTAACCCTTACCTCAAACTCCTTTCCGTTAATTTTTATGATTACCTCATCGTTTTCCTTTATCCCTAGCTTTTTAATATCGGAATATGGAGCAAAAACAACGCCCTCGTCTATATAGGGCTTCTGGATGGGGTTCCTGAAAGCCCAATAGCTTCCCTTGTATATATGCGGAGCCCATAAAAGCACCCTTCCCTCAACCTTTTCCGAATCTTCGGAATATCCCATACCTTCAAAGGCAAAGTTATATTCCACCCTTGGCGTCCTATAAACCTTCTTCAGCTTCCTTATAGAAGGTATATAATCGGGGTAGGGGAGCTCCTCGTATTCAAGGTTGTAAGGGTCTATGTTTGAGTAGAATTTTACCCTCTCCGAGATTTCCATAAATACATCCTTGGCGCACTTCCAATCGGCTTTACCCCCAATAGACTTTATTAAATTCTTAAAGATCCACCATGCGGGCCTGCTTCCCTCAAAGGGCCAAAGGGCATCTTTCCCATACTGCACCCTACCCTCAAGGTTCGTCCTCGTTCCTTCCTCCTCATAAGGTGTTGTTATTGGAAGCAGGGCGGAGGCAAACTCCACCGAAGGGTCCCAGAATGAGCTTAAAACCACCAAGAATTTTACGTTTTCAAGGGCGGAAACTACGAGATCCTTATCGGGATATTCCCAAAGGGGCTCAACCTCCCAAAGAATAAGGAAATCTATCTCCCCCTTACTCGCGGCTTCCAAAATCTCTTTCGTATTCATCCCGTTGGGTTCGGGTGTAAATCCAACATCTATGAAACCCTGGGCGTTGGGTAAGGTCCTAAGGATAAGGATCTTAACGTTCTCGTTTATGGCGGAGAAAGTGGCAAAGTTCCTCTGAAGACCTTCTGGCATGTCATCCTGGAGAAGGATCAATACCTTCTTGTTTTCAAAGTTTCTTAAGGTTTCCTTTATGAAGTTCGCACTTTGAAGGTTTTCGGAACCGGGAGAAAGCGGAACCCAGGTTGCCCACCCCTCCTTTACATACCTTTCCTTGTAATAATTCAAAACGAAGAGCTTTGCTCCCCTCCTCACCGCCCTTATCAACCTTATTCCCAAACCCGGGACAGTCTCCCTAAGATCCCCAACTATAACTATAACTTCCGCCCTATCAATGTCCGTTATCTTTCCGGTGGAGGCGGAATAACCGAGGATGGATTTTATGGGATCTTCCCTGAAGGATACGTGAGGCTTTCTAAAGTCAAGGTTGTCCGAAAGAAGGATATCCTTAAAGAGTTTCCTTGCGGCATAGGCACTTTCGTTTGTTCCCCTTGCTCCTGATATTATTGCCGGGTTTTTGGCGTTTTTAAGGTTTTCCGCCACCCAATCAATAGCAACCTTCCAGTTTACCTTAAACCACCCTCCATCTTTCAACCTAAGATGTGGGTAATCCACCCTGTTTATGTTGTTGTACTCATGCGAGAACCTGTCCCTATCCGTGATCCAGAACTCGTTTACATCGGGGTTTTCCCTACCGTTTATCCTAATTATCTTATGAAGATCCTCCCTCCTCCCCGCCTTTACGAAGGGACCCCTACTGAAAGGTTTTCTCTTCCTTACATCCACATACACGTTTGAACCTAGGGAATCTTCGGGACTAATTGCAGGAACGCTCTCTATCTCCCAAGGTCTGGTAAAGAACTTATAATCCCTCCCCGTTATAGCCCCCAAGGGGCAAACCTCTATTAAGTTTCCAGAAAACTCATTTTTCAAGAACTTATCCTTTTCCGGACCGAAGAGCGTGTACCAACCCCTGTCAAACGTCGCCCAATCCCTACCTCCCCCTATCGTCCAATAGAATGTTGAACACCTATAGCACTGTATGCACCTCGTGGGATATAGGTCTATAAAAGGCCCAACTTTCTTTATCTCGTACTTCCTCTTTGAAAAGGTGTATTTGCTTGTAGTATTTCCATGGGCAAAGGTTATCTCTTGCAGGTCGCACTCCCCGCCGGCATCACAGTTCGGACAATCAAGGGGATGATTTAAGAGGAGAAGCTCAAGTACGGACTTTTGGGCGGATCTCGTTCCTTCCGAGTTTGTCCAGACTTTCATACCTTCCACCGCTGCGGTTCCACAGGCGGGCATAAGCCCCTTCCTACCCCTCAATTCAACCTCAACCAAACACATTCTACAACCTGCAAAAACGGGTAGCTTGGGATGATAGCAGAATACGGGAATATTCTCCCCCTCCCTCCATGCTACCTGCAATATCGTTTCCCCCTCCCTAAACTCCACCTCCCTTCCGTTAAGTTCCATTTTTGGCATAATCCGATATTATACCGTTGAAGTTTCAATTATAGAATAAACTACTATGGCGAGGTACGTCTACTTCTTCGGGAACGGTTTCTCGGAAGCGGAAAAGGTTGATAGGATGCTCCTTGGGGGAAAGGGTGCTGGATTACACGAGATGGCAAAGGCGGGATTACCTGTTCCCCCAGGGTTTACGATAACTACGGAGGTTTGCTCTTACTATTACAAAAATAATAAAACCTTCCCAGAAGGCTTGAGGGAAGAAGTTTTGGAAAATCTCAGGAAGGTAGAGGAAGCTAAGGGTCAGAGATTTGGGGATCCCAAAAACCCTCTCCTCGTTTCGGTAAGGTCGGGTGCTCCGGTTTCAATGCCCGGGATGATGGACACGATCCTGAACCTTGGGCTAAACGATGAGACGGTAAAGGGACTCTCAAATCTTGGGGGTGAGAGGTTCGCCTACGACGCCTACAGAAGGTTTATCCAGATGTTTGGGGATGTAGTCCTGAAGGTTGATAAGGAACACTTTGAGAGGGAATTGGAGGAACTGAAAAGGGAAAAAGGTAAGCAGAAAGATACGGATCTGACCGCGGATGACCTTAAGGAATTGGTGGAAAGGTTTAAGAGGATTTTAAGGGAGCATGGTAAGGAGATACCAGAGGATCCTTATGAACAACTCTGGATGGCTATAAGGGCGGTATTTGATTCTTGGATGAACCCTAGGGCTATAGAGTACAGGAAGATCTATAAGATCCCGGAGGATTGGGGGACTGCCTGTAATGTCGTTGCTATGGTTTTTGGAAATCTTGGGGATGATAGCGGAACGGGGGTGATGTTCACTAGGGACCCATCCACGGGAGATAAGGTAATTTTTGGAGAATTTCTATCTAACGCTCAAGGGGAAGATATAGTCGCGGGAATCAGGACACCTATGCCCCTATCGGAGCTTAAAAATTGGAATCCTTCCGCCTATGCTCAACTTGTGGAGCTTGCGGAAAAGTTGGAGAAATACTATAGGGAGATGCAGGATATAGAGTTTACCATAGAGAGGGGAAAGGTTTGGCTTTTGCAAACGAGGAAGGGTAAGAGAACGCCAAAGGCGGAAATAAAGATAGCGGTGGATATGGCGAAAGAGGGGCTAATTACTAAGGAGGAGGCAATTTTGAGGGTGGATCCTTATAACCTTGAAAAGGTCTTGCACCCTTATATAGACGAGAGTAAAGCTCCTAAACCCATAGCCTTTGGAATACCGGCATCTCCAGGCGCAGCAACGGGCAAGGTGGTATTTGATCCCGAGGAAGCTTATGAGATGAAGGAAAGGGGAGAAAATGTGATTCTGGTGAGGAGCGAAACATCTCCGGAGGATATAAAGGGGATGGCTTCGGCGGTGGGAATACTAACCTCAAGGGGCGGAAAGACTTCCCATGCCGCGGTCGTAGCTAGGGGTATGGGGAAGCCCGCGGTCGTAGGTGCGGAGATGATAGAGATAAACGAGAAGGAGGGTTATTTCTCCGTTGGAAATCTGAGGGTTTTCAAGGGGGATGTGATAACCATAGATGGGGGGACAGGAAAGGTGTACTTGGGTGATGTTCCAAAGGTGATGCCGGAAATATCGGGGGAAGTTGCGGATCTACTTTCCTGGGCGGATGAATTCAGGAAAATCGGGGTTAGGGCTAATGCAGATACATCTAAGGATGCGGAAATTGCCAGAAAATTCGGAGCGGAAGGGATAGGGCTCGCAAGGACGGAGCACATGTTCTTCGGTGAGGATAGGATATGGGATTTCAGAACTATGATCTTGTTTGCGGAGGAAAAGGGAGAAATTTACGAGAGGGCTAAAGAGAGGATAAAATCTTACCAAAGGGAGGATTTCAAGGGGATCCTTTCCGCTATGGATGGACTACCTGTAATAATAAGGCTATTGGATCCACCCTTGCACGAGTTCCTACCCAAGGATGAAAACCAAGTAGAGGAGATGGCAAGGAGGTTAAATGTATCCGCTGAGAAGATTGGGTCACTCGTTGAGAATACGAAGGAGCAAAACCCAATGCTCGGGCATAGGGGGATAAGGTTAGCTATAACCTTCCCGGACATTTATATTCTGCAAACCGAAGCTATAGCTGAGGCATATTTGGATCTTAAGAATAAGGGGATGAAACCAAAACCCAAGATCATGCTACCCATCGTTGCCTTTGAAACGGAGATGAGCCATATTAGGGATATAATAGAGAACACCCTTGATAGGTACGGACTCAAGGGGAAGATAGAGGTGGGGACCATGATAGAGCTCCCGAGGGCGGCGCTAATGGCGGACAGGATCGCACAGTTTGCGGACTTCTTCTCATACGGGACAAACGACCTCACCCAAACTACGTTGGGGTTTTCCAGGGACGATGTGGGGAAGTTCCTCCACGTATATTTGGAGAAAAAGCTATTAAAGGATGACCCATTCCAAACGGTGGATGATAGCGTCGTAAAGCTTGTGGAATGGGGCACAAAATTGGGCAAAAAGGTTAAGGCAAACTTGGAGGTGGGAGTATGCGGTGAGCATGGGGGAGATCCAGCAAGTATTTATAAGTTTTATTCTGCGGGCGTTGATTACGTTAGCGCGTCGCCCTATAGGGTACCCGTTGCGAGGTTGGCCGCGGCGCAAGCGAGCCTTAAGGAGAGTAGAGGGGAGATCTTCAGGGACGTTTAAAACCTAAACCTTAGGTTAACACCCACGCCAAATTTCGTTTCTCCATTCTCCTCCACCCTCTCCCCATATATTGATATGTTGTCTTTTAGAAAGTACTGCGTTCTTATGCTGTTATACTCGGATTGCCCTATTCTATTGGAGAAATAGCGAACGTATATGTTCCTACCAAGGTAAGTTCCAAAAACCATTTGGGAAACATCGCCCACGTTCTTTATGTTCAACTCCTGTATCCTTAAGCTTCTCCTTAGACCTGTTCCAATTAAAGCGCTTACCAGTCCCGCCTGACCTCCCAATAGCAATGATAATATCTCCGATGTTCCCATATACGGCTGGCTCCAGAATTCCACCTTCGGATTAAACAGGCTACCGCTAATATTCACAAAAACCCTAATGCTATCGTATCCATGCAAGGTATCCGACCTGAAAATTGTTGATGAGGAGCTTAAATTTAAATTTCCATCTACCCCATAAAGCTCTATCCTACCGCTTTCAATGTTAAACACTTTATCAAGAACAAAAACGTTTCCTCTAAGGACCTCTAAATAACCGTAATTTATTGCTGAGGTTGGGGAAAGCTTCTGTAGGGTTATATCCGCGGACATTTCCGCATCAAGCTCCAGCACTGCCCCCGTGAAAAACTGCGAATATATTGGTGAATTCACAAAGAGCCTCCTCGGGGCGTAAAAGTGTATATCGTATAAAATAATTGGTTTTTGATCCGAAGGGGAGGGGGGAGAGGCGAAGTAGAATAGGGGTTTTGAGAAGTAAAGCTCGTGCGAGAATATATCCCCCCTTACGGTAATCACATTAAAGACATTTCCGCTTATTTCTATGTTCCCACTTAACCTTGCGGAAATATCGGGATCAAAGTTTAAATAAACCTCCCTGAGTAAGATACTAAGAGAATCAATATCACCGTTGGTCTTGATCTTCCCAGAGATATCTATATAACCCCCACCTATCTTTAAAACATCGTTTATCACCATCCTTTCCCCGTCGAACAGCAACGTAATCCTAGGGTTGTATATTTCGTTTCCGTTGATCTCCACCTTCCTAGCGTACCAAAGGATGCTACCTAGAATATTGGGCTTTTCAACATTACCAGATAGCCAAAGCTCAATATCCGCCCTGCTGGATTCTGGTGCTAGGAAAAATAAGAGCTCATCCGTGTTCCAACCCTTGGCGGTTATATGTCCGTAAATTATTGAATTTTCAAAGAAAAACTTAAAAACCTCAACGTTTAATGGTGTATTTTTTGACCATATCCTTGAATTTTCAAGAGTTATCCTGTCCTTGGTTATTTCAAAGTTGAACTCCGAAGAATCAAAAGGATACTGTAGGTACATAAGGGATTGAGTTTTAA
>Ga0079995_1045680_pt1 | contig 10595 bp, 10 predicted proteins | sample FaiFalFF_MnMetaG_2_FD_69198 | JGI IMG/M metagenome (GOLD analysis project Ga0079995, IMG submission 69198) | Freshwater microbial communities from Yellowstone National Park, Wyoming, USA - Fairy Falls C (FF_Mn_C) (SPADES assembly) (version 4) | ecosystem: Environmental > Aquatic > Freshwater >... | reverse complement strand
TAGTGTTAAGTGGTTGATTACCAATAACTTATGAAAATTTTAGAAAATTATTGAATTTATTGGGGGTTTATTTAAGGAGGCGAAAGCCCCCTGCCGAAAAATGGGTATTTATAAGCCGAAGGCTTAAATATAGGGTGGGTGGGGAAATAAAGAAAAATAAATAATTTTAGAATTACTGGACAAAGCAATAAATTACTGCTTTAAAATTTCAAACTATGGAAATTTATATCAAACTTTTAATAATGTTAATTTTTTCTTTGATTGTTCCGATCGGAATGATAATTCTACAAAAGCTTCTTTCTCCAAAACCTACTGATTACGGAGATAAATTAAAACCTTATGAATCCGGAGAAGTTCCAATAACTGATGCTTGGATAAGATATCCCATAAGATTTTATATTGTTGCTTTTCTTTTTCTTTTGTTTGATATAGAAACCGCTTTCATATTTCCTTTTGCTGTTGTTTTCAAGAAACTTGGACTATTTGCTATTATAGAAACTTTCATTTTTATTTTTATCTTAATTATAGGTTGGCTTTATTTATATAGGAAAAAAGCATATAAATGGGAGTGATTAAACATGGCAAAACTTAAAATTATCAACAAAAATGGTGTAAATGTTAGGGTTTTAGAGCAGGTTCATCAGAAAGAAAATACGACATCTATTTTGGAGGATTTAATTTTTAAATTTGAAAAGTTTCCTGGTGGTGAAGTTTTAATTACTTCAACTTCATTATTATTGAATTGGGCAAAGGCTAAAAGTGCATGGGGATTAACATTTGGACTTGCATGTTGTGCTATTGAGCTTATGGCAACATATGGTCCTGAATTTGATGCTGAAAGAATTGGCTCAATTTTAAGAGCAACACCAAGACAAGCGGATTTAATGATTGTTGCAGGAACTGTTACAATAAAAATGGCTCCAAGACTAAGAAGACTTTATGAGCAAATGCCAAATCCAAAATGGGTTATTGCCATGGGAAGTTGTGCTATAAGTGGTGACCATTATAGAAATGTTTATTCAGTAGTTCCAGGTGTTGATCAAGTAGTTCCTGTTGATATTTATGTTCCTGGTTGCCCTCCAACACCTGATGCTTTACTAAATGGCATTATGAAATTAGCGGAAAAAATTGAATTGGAATATAAACAAAGGAGAAAAAAGAATTGAAAACCAAATTAAGAAAAATTTGGACATATAAAGATTTTTTAGATGGAAAATTAAAAGAATGGGAAGAGATTGTTGATGGAAAAAGGATTAAAAAAATGCCTGCTTATAAAAGACATGGTAAAGTTTGTGCTAATTTGATAGTAAAACTTTCTGAAATCAAAGATAAATTTGAAATACTTACAAACGAGGTTGCTATAAAGATAGATGAATACACAATAAGAGCAGCGGATATTGTTTTAATGGAAAAAGAAAAATATAGTGATGATTTTGAAGCTATTAAAAAAGCTCCCAATTTAGTTATTGAGATAGAAGATAGTAAGAAACCTATTCGTTATATAAAAAGGAAAATTGAAGATTATTTAAAATTTGGCATTAAAAGGCAGATATGGATATTTCTTGATAAGGAAGAAATTTGGGATATTGATAACTTAGGAAATAGAAAATTTTTAAGCTTTGATGATGAATTAGATATTTTTGGAATTAAAATTAAAATAAGGGATTTGATATGACAATAGATGTAATTAGTGCTATTGTAAGAATTTTTGATAGTTTTTTGGAATTTGGACCTGTTAAAAAAGCATTAGAAAAAAATGTTTTGAAATTGAGATTTTTTAATTTGGTTGATTTTGCTAAACATCCAAAAGATATTGATGATTATCCTTATGGTGGGGGTAGTGGAATGGTTATGAAGATTGAGCCTATTTATAAAGCATTATTAAAAGCAAAAGAAGGTTTTGATGAAAATTATGTGATTTTACTATCTCCACAAGGCAAGTTATTAAATCAAAAAAAAGTTAGAGAACTTTTGAATAAAAAACATATTATTTTGATTTGTGGCAGATATAAGGGAATAGATGCAAGAATTGAATTTTTCATAGATGAAGAAATATCAATTGGTGATTATATTTTGTCAGGTGGAGAAGTTGCAGCTATGGTTTTAATAGATGCTATTTCAAGATTACTCCCAGGTGCTGTTAATGATCCAAATTCTGTTGAAACTGATTCATTTGAAGATGGTTTATTAGATGCCCCTTATTACACAAGACCTGTTGAATTTATGGGATATAAAGTTCCAGATGTCTTATTAAGTGGTGACCATAAAAAAATTGAAGAGTGGAGAAAAGAAGAAAGAATAAAAAGAACGTTTCAAAAAAGACCAGATTTATTAAATAAAAAAGAATGATTATTCCAGTTCTTTGTTATCACAATATAAGCAGACCCCCATATTTTGGCGTTAGGAGAAGAAGCTTACATACAACTCCTTTAAATTTTTATTTACAAATGAAATTAATTCATATGCTTGGTTATAAAGGACTTTCAATTTCTGATGCTTGGGATTATATAACTGGTAAAAAATTTGGAAAGATAGTTGTCTTAACATTTGATGATGGGTATTATGATAATTTTAAAAATGCTCTTAAAATTTTGAAAAAATTTAATTTTACTGCTACTTTATTTATTGTTAGTGATTTAATTGGAAGTTATAATAAGTGGTACTATAAGGAGGCTAATATGATTAAAAAACTTATGAATGAGGATGAAATTGAAATTTGGTTAAATAGTGGAATGGAAATAGGAAGTCATACAAGAACCCATCCAATTCTAACAGAATTAAATGAGCATCAAATAAAAGATGAGATTTTTTTAAGTAAGGAAATTCTTGAAAGAAAATTTAAAGTTAAAATTAGACATTTTTGTTATCCTTATGGTAAATACAACGATTTAGTAGTTAAATACGTTAAAGAAGCAAATTATGATAGTGCTTGGACACTTGATAGAGGAAGATTTAGAGTAGGGGATGACTTATACAAGGCAAAAAGAATAAATATTCCCAAAGATGCTAATATATTAAGGTTTTTCTTAAAAGTTTTTACTGATTATGAGGATAAGCGATCTCTTATAGGTAAATAATTTAATACTTTTTGCCAAAAAGCGAGCATTTTAAAGCCAATAGCTTGATTTTGGAAAATATAAAAATAATTTTAATTTCAAAATTATTGGACAAGGGCATTTTAGGTGTGCTTTGTCCAATAAATAATGTTAAGTGATTAGAAATCAATAACTTGTGAAGATTTCAATAAACTTATAGACTTTATGAGGGTTTTATTAGAGAGCGAAGCTTTTTATAGATGATTTCAGAATTATTGGACAAGGCAATCCTTTAAAATTTTCGTCTATTAAAAATGAAAAAATTTTTATTTAACTTTTTAGTTTTTTCATTTTTAGGAATAATTTTTTTAAGACCTCAAATTTTCAAAAATCATATTGAAATTAAAGCTAATGAAGTTATTTATTTTCATGGATTCCCAATAACAAGTATGGTAAAAGTTATTCCACCAGCTGAATTAAAGTATTACGAAATTGAAATAGTGCCAATAAAAACAAACATTTGGATTGGTGGAATAGAAAGTGATTATGAGGCTTTCAATTTATGGAATTTAAATTTGCCAAAGGATTGGAGTATATCAGGACCTGAAAACAAAACTTGGGCTTGGATAAATCAATATGATGAGAATAATAAAAATGAAATAAAACTTAAAATTAGAGCAAAAAACTATATAAGAATTCTTTTTGGCTATCATCCTACACATGGAATAGCAAAAGTAAAAATTAATGATATTGAAAGGATATTTAATTTATCAAGTGATAGTGCTTATGTTAAATGGGATACTATTTATATAAATGAAATTTCAAATTTTTCAATATCACCTGAAAGCAAAAAAATTATTTTGGATAATAATGTTAGAGAACATTTAAAACCAAATTATTTTTTAATTTTCTTAAACATCTTAATTGTTATTGTTTATAGTTTAATTATTTCACTTATTTTAACATTTTCAAAAAATTTATTTTTAAAGCATTTTTCAATAATTTTTACTATTCTTCTTATTTATTTTCTCGCTTATTTTCCAGGAATTTATTATTCAGATAGTGTTAATCAAATACGGCAAATTTTAAGAATTTGGTATTATAACATAGAGGATTGGCAGGCGGTTTTTCACACATTAACATTTTTAATAGTTTTAAAAATTTTCAAGCATATTGGATTTTATGTTTTTATTCAAATTATTTTTGCTTCAATTTTATTTGCTTGGATTACAAGTAAATTTAGAATTAGGGAAATTTTTATAATTTTATTTTTTCTATTTCCCTTGACCGCTCTTTTTCTAATAACTGCTTGGAAAGATACACCTTGGACACTTTCATTAATTTGGTTTTCATTTTTAGTTTATTTTTCCTATAAAGAAAATAAAATTAACTTATTGGTATTTATTTTATCACTTTCCTTTATAATGCTTTTTAGACATAATGGAATTATTCTTGTTCCCCTTCTCCTAATTTTTTTAGCAATATTATTCAAGGATAAAATTAAGAAAATTATAGCAGTCTCAATTTCTTTAATTCTAATTTATTTGGTTTCATATGTTTTCTTTTATGAAGTTTTAAAAGTTAGTAAAACTGCTGCTCGATATCAGAAGGATTTTTACATTATTTCTGCTTATGTAGTTAATAACTATCCATTTAGTCAAGATGAAAAGGAACTAATTGAGAGAGTTTTGAATTTTAATAGCATTAAGGAGAGATATTCTATGAGTATAGTTTCCTTGTTTTATGGAGGGAGTGATCCTGCTAACCTTGAGAATCTTAGAAAATATAGGAAAGAAATAAGAAAATTAGCATTAAAACTTATATTTTCTGATTTTGGAACATTTTTAGGGCATGTGATATTTTCTTCTTCTTGGATTTGGAGTTTATCAGCTTATTATTTTTTTAATGAATACAAACACGATCGGTATATTTATCTTGATATCTATTCTGTTTATCTTTATAAAGAACCCAAACTTCCACAAATCCAAAAAATTATTGAAAAAATTACAGATTTTATATTTAGAAATTTCCATACTTTAACAAAACCTGCTTTTTATTTTTACTTAATAATAATTTTATTTTTTACTTTTAAAAATTATCGCTTAATTTTAATCCCAACGATTCTAAATACATTTATACTTATTTTCATTTCACCATCTAATGATTGGAGATTTTTAGCAGGTAATTATTTTATTTCTATTATTTTATTGACTTTAAAATTTTTAAGTTATGAAAAAGAAAATTCAAGCACCAATTAAAGGTCTTACATGTGCTAATTGTGTTAGGACAGTTAAGAATGTTATTAATTCTCAAAAGGGTGCTTATTTTATTGATGTTGATTTAGCAAGTGAATTATTAACTATTGAATTTTTAGATGATTTTGATTTTAAAAAAGTTAAGAAGGAGCTTGATAGTATTGGTTATGAAATTATTTCTAAAAACTACGAAATTTATTTAGAGAATTTTGATGAAAATTTAGAAAATTATTTAAAGAATGAAAACTTAATTTTAAGTTATTTTTATGATTTTCATACGAAAACATTAAAAGTTGAAACATTAATAGAAGCTAATGAAATTATAAAAAATTTAAATAAACTTGGATATGAAGGATATCTTTTAGATGAAGGAAAAAATCCATTTGATATTGAATATGAGAAAAGAAAAAAGGAATTAAATGATATTAAATTTAGAGCTATTTTTTCATCAATTTTAGCATTTCCATTACTTCTTCATGAATTTTCAATTCCTTTAAATCCAATTATTCAATTATTACTTGTAATTCCAATTCAATTTTATTTTGGTTTTTATTTTATAAAAAATGCTATAAAGTCGCTTAAATTTTTCAATTTTGATATGAATGTCTTAATTTCTATTGGAACATTATCTGCATTCTTTGGCTCAATTCTGCACTTTATAAATCCAACTGTTTTTAAACATGTTTATTTTTCAACAAGTGGAATTATAATTAGTGTTATATTAATTGGAAAGTTTTTTGAAACAAGAGCAAAATTTAAAGTTTTTGAAAATTTAAAGAATTTATATATCAAAAAGCCAAGAAAAGCAATAATTTTGGATAATGGAATTGAAAAAGAAATTGAAATCTCAAAATTAAAAGAAGGTGATGTCTTTATTATAAAGGAAGGAAATATGGTTATAGCAGATGGGGAAATTATTGAGGGAGAAGGATATTTTGATGAAAGTGCTTTTAGTGGTGAATTTAAACCAATTAAAAAAACGAAGGGTGATAAAATTTTTGAAGGGACAATTTTAAAAGAAGGTTATATTAAAGCAAAAGCCCTTAAAGTAGGAAATAAAACAATTTTGAATGAAATTTTAAAGCTTTCAAGATATGCTCAAAGAGAAAAATCTTCTCTTGAAAATTTAGCTAATAAAGTTTCATCAATTTTTACACCAATAGTTATTTTATTTGCTATATTTGTTTTTATATTTCAATTATTTAATGTTGGAATGGAAAGAGCATTATTAAGTTTTATTTCAGTTCTTGTAATTGCTTGTCCTTGTGCTATTGGAATAGCAATTCCTCTTGTTATAGCAGTTGCTATAAATAAAGGTTTAAAAAATGGAATAATTATTAAAAATTCATCAGCATTAGAAAGAGCAAATTCAATAAATGTTATAATTTTTGATAAGACAGGAACACTTACAAAAGGAAATTTAACATTAAAAACAAAAATTCCTTATGAGCATTTAATATATTTAGCATCAATTGAGAGATATAGTGACCATCCAATAGCAAAAGCAATTTTAAATGCTTATAATGGAAATAAATTTTATGATGTTAAAAATTTTGAATATATAAAAGGGGAGGGCATTAGAGGTTTTGTTAATGGAAGAAAAGTTATTATTGGAAATAAAAAAATTTTTCAAAGGGAAAATATAAAAATAACTTATGATTTAGCATATTATATTGAAGATATTGGTATTTTTGAAATTGAATTTATTGATGAAATTAAAGAAAATGCTAAAAGTTTGATAAATTCTTTAAAGAGAAAATATAAAATTATTGTTTTGAGTGGTGATAGTTATGAAAATGTTAAAAATGTTTGTAATGAATTAAATATAGATGAATTTTATGCTAATTTAAGTCCATTTGATAAGGTTAAAATTCTTGAAGATATTAAGTCAAAAGGAAATAAGGTTTTATATATTGGTGATGGAATAAATGATGCTATTGTTCTATCAAAATCGGATTTATCAATTGCAGTTTCAAATGCCCTTGATATTGTAAAGGAAAGTGGTGATATTATTCTACTTAAAAATGATATTGAAAATATTTATAAGGCAATTGAAATTTCAAGAATAGCAAGCAATAAAATGAGATGGAATTTATTTTGGACATTTATTTACAACATCATTTTAATACCATTTGCAGGATTTTACATTCATTTTAATCCAATATGGTCTGCTATTGCTATGGCTTTATCTGATATTTTTGTAGTATCAAATGCTATTTACAATTGGACTTCTTCTAAAAAGTTCGTATGAATATCTCCTTTTTTAAATTTCTCATTATCTATTATTTTTAAGTGTAATGGAATAATTGTTTTAATTCCTTCACCTCTTATAACAAATTCTTCTAATGCCCTTTTTAGTCTTTTTATTGCTTTTTCTCTATTTTCATCCCAAATAATGAGTTTAGCAATTAAAGAATCATAATAAGGTGGAATTACATAACCTGAATATATATGGCTGTCAATTCTTATTCCAGGACCTCCCGGTTTATGAACAAAATCAATTTTTCCAGCAGTTGGTGTGAAATTCCTTTCAGGGTCTTCTGCTGTTATTCTTGCCTCAATAGCATGACCATTAAATTTTATATCTTCTTGCTTATATCTTAGTTTTTCCCCTGCTGATATTAAAATCATTTCTTTTACAATATCCACATTTGTAATCATTTCAGTTACTGGATGCTCAACTTGTATTCTTGTATTCATTTCAATAAAATATATATTTCCATTTTTATCCATTAAAAATTCCATCGTTCCAGCAGAATAATAACCAATTTCTTTTGCTCCCTTTACCGCTATTTCCCCAAGCCACTTCCTTTTTTCTTCACTTAAAGCAGGACTTAAAGCTTCTTCTATAATTTTTTGATGTCTTCTCTGAATTGAGCATTCTCTTTCTCCAAGATAAATTATATTTCCATATTTATCTCCAAGTAATTGAATTTCAATATGTCTAGGCTTTTCCAAATACTTTTCTATATAGACTCTACCATCACCAAACGCATTTAAGGCTTCATTACTTGCAGATAAAAATGCATTTATAAATTCCTTTTCATCATTAACAAGTCTCATTCCTCTTCCACCTCCACCTGCTGCTGCTTTAATAATAACGGGAAAACCAATTTCCTTAGCAATTTTTAAACCTTCATTTGGATCTTCAATGGGGTCATCACTTCCAGGAACAACAGGAACCCCAGCTTTTTTCATAATTTTTTTTGCTTGAATTTTATCACCCATAGCCCTTATAGCCTCAGGTGGAGGTCCTATGAATATAATATTATGGTCTCTACACATTTCAGCAAATTCTGGATTTTCTGCTAAAAATCCATATCCAGGATGAATTGCATCTGCCCCTGATATTTCACAAGCAGCAATAATATTTCTCATATTTAAATAGCTGTCTTTTGGAGATGGAGGACCTATTCTAATTGCATAATCAGCAAGCATAACATGAAGTGAATTTTCATCAGCTGATGAATAAATCGCTACACTTTCTATTCCAAGCTCTTTAAGAGCATATATAATTCTAACTGCTATTTCACCCCTATTAGCTACTAAAACTCTCCTAATCATATATTATTTCCTCCTTTTTAAGCTCATTTATTAAATTTTCAATATCTTCTCTTGCCTTATTTTCATTCACATTATAAATTTCAACATATTTTTTTATCATATCTTCAACCTTTTCATTTTTCAAAATCCATTCAAATATCAAAGAAGCACTTAAATTTAAACTAATTAATTTATCATTTAAAGGGTCATATATTACATACTTATCCTCAATAATTTCAATTACTAAGTTATCTTTAACTTTCATCTTGGTGTTATTATGCCAAATAAAATCAAAAGCGATATTGTACTCGTTAAGAAATTTAAAAATGGGAGTAAATCTTGCCATCTAAATTCTTCCTTTAAATAAACTTTAATAATATCATCTGGCATTAATTTAAAATCATAATTTTCTTTTCTAATTACAAATGCTTTATTATTCCTAATTAAAATAACTCTTTCTACTTTTTCATCTTGAAATTTACCACTTGAAAATAAAACAAATCTAATATCCATCCCTTTCTGATAATCAATTACTGCAGATAATTCCCTGTTTGTCATAATATAAACTTTTGGAGGAATTTTATTTAATATAATAATAGATATTTTAGCAAGTGGATAAATATCCTTAATTTTTTGAAATATACTATCTTGTGCAGAAATTAAATCAACATTAGCAAGTTTAAAATATCCAAAAGGCTGAATTAAAGCATAACCATCATTATCTATTATTGTTTTTACTTGATAATTATAACCAATAAAATCTATTTGTAAAACATCACCTACTCTCAATGTATCTAACTGAATGATTAAAAATATCAAGCTTTAAAAGTTTAAAGGCTAAAATTAAGCCCCCTATTATCATAATAATTGGTCCAAGCCAAACAATTTGAATAAATGGCTCAAAGAATAAAACCAAATATAATCTATCATTTTCTTCATCAACTTCACCAATTGCTATATATATATCACCTTTAATTGTAGTTATAATATCTACTTCTGGTGTTTTCATATTCCATTTATGATAAAATCTAAGTTCTGGCTCACTTTCAATAACTTTTTTGTTATGCTCAATTTTTAGTTTAACTTTATTATAAGAATAATCATTTTCAAATCCATTTTTAACATCTTCAAATGTAATTTTATAATTTAAGAATTGAAAACTTTCATTCTTTTTTAGAATAATTTCTTTCCTTTCCTTAAATAAGTTATTTGCTATAATGCCTATGGATAATATAGCAATTCCAAGATGAACAATCATTCCAGGTCTTAATGTTTTCAATTCAAAAAATATAAAATTGAATATAATCAAGAAAATTGATAGAAAAGAAGCAAGAACAATAAAATCAAAAGTTCTAAAAACCATTAGTAAAATTAAAGTAGTTATAAATGACAAAGCAATAGGAATAAAAAATCTCTTTAAGTAATTTTTTGGAATTTTTTCATAAGGTATATATGGAGCAAATGACATTAAAAATAACATAATGATAAATGGAATATATGTTGATTTCTCAAAAAATGTTGAGCCAACAACAATCTGCTCTTTTAAAATAATGTTTGAAATAAATGGAAATAGTGTTCCAAAAGCAACAATAAATGCTATAATAACAAGTATCCAATTATTTAATAAATAAAAGCCTTCTCTTGAAAGCAAATTATCAATTGATTTATCTGATTTTAAAAAATTATAATTTTTAAAAAATAATATAAGTGAAAAAATTAAAATAACTATTATAAATCCAAAAAAAATTCCTCCAAGCTCACT
>Ga0079995_1063740_pt1 | contig 10609 bp, 11 predicted proteins | sample FaiFalFF_MnMetaG_2_FD_69198 | JGI IMG/M metagenome (GOLD analysis project Ga0079995, IMG submission 69198) | Freshwater microbial communities from Yellowstone National Park, Wyoming, USA - Fairy Falls C (FF_Mn_C) (SPADES assembly) (version 4) | ecosystem: Environmental > Aquatic > Freshwater >... | reverse complement strand
CTCGATGGTTTTAAATGTCGTTCGAAACAGAGTCTTTAAGGCCGTTAAAGAGACGTTTGTTTCGAAGTCGTTACCTTCCTCTCCCTCTTGGGAAAAAGCACCCAGGCTTTTCCGCAGTCGCTATCTTAGAACCCGTGCCTTTCCGCAGTCTTTTCCTCAGCACCCGCAACCTTCCGCAATCTTCGAAACCAGCACCTGAGACTTCCCACAGTCTTTTCCGGCGCTGGTTTCTGTGCTGTGAGCCTCTCTGCGCCTACATCCTGTCGTCTAGCATCAAAACATTTCGCGTCAGAATACTCCCTCTCCCTCAGGTTTCTCTTACCACTTCCTTGTGGCTTATGCTGCCGATGCATCGTGCTTGCCAAGCCTTCGCTCTGCGCGCTTTCGCTGACGAGTCGATGGCGTTAAACTACCCATTGGTGAATAGGAGGCGGCAATCTATGCAGCTTTGGACGCAGCGGCAGGCGTTGAACATGGCGTCTCTGTTGCTGCCGCGTCGCGCTGTCCTGTGCGTGCTTCAGCCAGCAGAAGCGGATCGAAGGTCCGATGTGACCGTCTCTTTCCTTGACCGCTCATGGACGCTATGGGCGGTCTCGTCAAGTTTCTACCTTTACCTGCCCATTTGGCGCGTGCCAGCATTCCTTGCATTGCATCCCATCGCCGACCAACGGTTCTCCCGCACGGAGCCAGCCGTGCGGGTCAGCAGCTTGTTGGAGGAAATCCTATCTGAGTTTCAGTTGACGGTGCGCGATCCCTTCGGATGGTTGGTGGAGGCTGCGGCGCTGCCCGCTTCCCTGGTGCGCGCCGCAATCTCTCTGTCCGACGCACTGCCATTAGCATTACACTACCTGCCCATTCGCCAGACGGACTTAGTGAGCGATCTTCTTTCTGTGCCTTGGCTTCACCTGCTCAACATGGTCATCTGGGTGCGCAAATCGGTGTTCCTTTGGGCGCCGCTCGTTGCCTTCGTCGCTGAACAACCCGTCAGAGACTGGTTGGGCGACGATCCTGCCTTAGAGGAAGACCGACCTTTGCGAGCGATCGAAAAGGCGCAGTTTGTGCGTTGGCGTGTGAGTGGGCTGCGAAAAATCCTGCGGGCGATCCCGTCGGACCGATTAGAACAAGCCTTCGCGCGGTTCTTCACTTCACGCTTCACCTTAGACTTTCTGACCGCAGCGGAGAAGGATTACGAAGCGGCGCTAAAAGGGCGAAAGCAGCCTGACTGGCGCCACTTACCACCGAGCGAACGCCGAAGGAGTTGACTTACCGTGCCGTCTGAGAAGAAAGCACCGGGAACGAAAGTCCCACAAGTTCTATGGCTAGCATTGCCTAAGCCCGTCAGAGATGCCGTGCTCGTGGCGGTAGAGCAGTGTGCAATACGGCTTGAAGCGCTCTTTCATCAATGGGCGCAGACTCATGCCGAACGCATCGTCGCCGTCTTCCTGACCGCTTCCGTGCAAGCACGCCTGCAGGCGCTGCTGAAAGGTCCTCTGCGACTTGCCCGTGACGGACGCCCTTTGCATTCTCGCAACCCAATGGTGCCGCTACTGTCTTTAGGTCTTATCGCCGACCTTGCAGGCTTGCCCGATGAAGCCGTGCTCCTTTGCAAGTCCTTGCCTTTGCGCGTCTGGCACGCGATCGCGACCGACCGCGTCAAGCGGGCTGCCTTGCACAATTTCTGCAATGGGGGGTTGCTGTTGGAAGAGTGGCGCCATTCGGCAGTGGAGGGCACACTGGTCAGCAAGACCGAACGGGATGGGATCGCCGATGCCGAAGTTCATCCCATCGCCCTTCAGGATGAATTCAGCGAAGTCTGTGCGCAGCTGTTCGGTGACTTAGCCAAGCACTTTCGGGCGTTCACGGAGACGACTGAGAGTGTTCAAGAAGCGCGTTAGAATGGTTTGCGAGGTGATGAAGATGGGGAAAAGGACAGGCACAAGCCTAACGACAATCCCCTTTTGAGAGGGTTTGGTTGGCTAACCCTTTCTACAGTGATAGAAGGTTTTTCGAACCCACTCGCCTCCTATTGACAGAGAAACCCTTTTGTGCTATCATAGCCTAACGCAGCAGGGGTTCGCAGGCAACTGCGTAACTCCTAAGAAGATGGCGATGTGTAAGACAGAATTACGGAGGTGCATGCCTTGGGAAGGGTTTGGATGTCGGTGATGCTCATCACTGCGATGGGCAGCATCATAACTTGGCTCAACAAGAGGAGGGAATGCATTATGCGAGGCGTCTGGATAGGGATGACCGTGATGAGCCTACTCTGGAGTGCAACCTTTGTTCAAGCCCAAGAAGGTAAGATCATCTTCGAGGAAAAATTTGACGGTAAACTTTCCGGATGGAAAGTTATGGCTGGAGGGTGGAGAAACGATGGAAGTATATCCTCTTTCGACCGCGGCTTGAATCTCATGTTGTTGAACAAGCCTATCAAAGGGGACTGGATTTTAAAAGTCCACTTTAATCCCTATTATCCTCTTCCGGAGATTCTCCTTTGGTGGCAAGACCCAGACAACTGGCTGAAGTTCATTATTGATGCAAGCAAAGGCACCTTTAGTTTTCGGGAAATGCGCAACGGGAATGAATTCCAACCCGTGACGAAATCGGCAAAATTAGGTGCCCTTATCCGTGTGGACATCATCAAGCAGGGAACCAAGTTCACCGCTATCGTGGACACCGAGTATAGACTTACCTACGATTCGAAGATTACGACTTCCAAAGAAGGGTTTATTGGACTCAGAGGCGAAGGCATGACCGGATATATCACATTCTTCCAGCTCATGGAGATGCCTGGTAGTGTCGTTACTCCTCCTTCCCCTGAAACTTCTTCTAAAGAAGCACCATTGCCCTCAGAGAGCGCGCCTTTCGTCGTAGACCCGAACGACCTGGACAAACTTGCCAGTCAATTGGCAGAAAATTGCGCCAATCATCCGATCGCTAAGGAGATCATGAAAAAGGGCAACATCGCTATCGCCACATTTGACCTGATAGATATCTCCTCCCCATCGGTGGCAAAAAATGCCATTGAAGATTTGTCTACATCTATGATTAACAAGGGCTTTCAATTGGTGGAGCGCGGTCAACTGGACAAGGTAATAAAAGAGCTGAAAATCCAATCGAGCGGCGCAATTGACCCTAAGACCGCGCAGGAGATCGGCAAATTGACCGGCGCAGATCTGATTTTGGTCGGCAGCATCTCCGACCGGGGCAATTTCGTTGTCATCAACGCGCGTCTGTTGGAGACCAAAACCGGCAAAGCCATCGTTGCCAGCCGGGTTGAGATGCGTAAGATTCCCATCAAGAGAGATTGAAAGGGGCATCAGGAGGATGAGAATGATGAGGGCGATCTATGGGACATGGCAGTTTTGTTGGCGGCAGGCTCTTTGGGCTTTAGATTTTTTGTTGTCTTCAAGTTAGCCCTTGGAAGGGCTTGGCTGGCAAACCTCCCTCGCCAACGATTAGGGGTTTTTCAAACACTCTCGCCTCCTATTGACGGCGAGATCTTTTTGTGCTATTATAGTCCAACCAAATAGGGGTTCGCAGGCAACTGCGTAACCCCTGTTGGAGGGCTCATTTGTGGCTATTACGAACGTGGAGGTGTAGCGAAATGCGGTGTCCAACTTGTGGCGCTGATGTTCCAGAGGGAGAGAAGTTCTGCCGAGATTGCGGGGCGGAAATCACGAGTGTGCAGCCTGCGGAGGTCGCTCAGGGAGCGGAAGTTCAACAAACAGGCTTAGAATCTGCACCTGTAGGGGTTACACCGCCTCCCCCTCCCGCTGCACCTCCAGTAGCAGGATTAGCCCGTTTGCTGTTGAAGCGTGGCGGGGTTTTGACGGGTGAAGAGTTCCCTATTGGGGGAAGAGTCGTAATCGGGCGCTTCCATGAGGAGACAGGTCCCGTAGATGTAGACCTTTCCCACCTCCCTGAAAGTGGTTATGTTTCCCGTCACCATGCGGAAATTTACCAAGACGCTTCAGGTCAGTGGTTCGTAAAGGACTTGGGTTCCACCAATGGGACTTACCTTCGTTCATCGGAGACGGGGCAATTTCAAAGACTTCCCGCTAACCAACCGATCCCTGTCAAGGATGGGGATGAGGTTGTGTTCGGGAATGTTCATTTTATCTTCCGCACGCAAGGATGAATATCTTCCGCACGCAAGGATGAAAAGGAGGGGGAAGCGATGATGGAGAAGGGTGAGGACTTCCTTGAGGAGTATAGTGAGCCCATACAAGAGGCTGCCACACCTCTGCTGTCGGTTGGGGAGTTTGTTCAGCATCCAGAGGGAAACACGCAGTATCAAATCCAAAGGGTTGTGACGGTTCAAGGGTGGTTGTGCCCTTATGCCCTCTATGAAGTGAGGGAAATTCCCACTTCATCTCCTAAAGCACCTGAGCCATCTTCTGAGGAGGCTGCAGGAACTGAACAGTTAACCCCTACTTCTGAAGAACCTGAGGCAACCGAACCAAAAAGGGATGTGGAGACACCGACTGAGGAATTTACTGTCTTTTGGCTATGGGAGGCGGGTGATCCTGAGAGGGTCGCATGGTTGCGGAAAGAGGCAGACATCTTCAGCAACTTGAACTCCCCTTTGTTTCCCAAAGTGAGGGCTCAGTTCGCACAGGGTGAAAGGTTTTATCTTGTGACAGAACCCTTGCCAGAGAAGAGCCTGGAAGCGTCCTTACAGCAGAAGGAACTCACTTTCCCTGATTTCCTTTTAATCCTGACCCAAGTGGCGCAAGGGTTAGTTCATCTCCATCAGGCTGGTTGGGTGCATTCGGGCTTACAACCCTCCTGTGTCCTTCCTGGCAAACCAGTCAAGTTGGTAGACCTAAGGCAGGCTCGGCGTAGAGATGAGACTGAATTGGATGCACACGGTGATGTTGGAGTGGATGTTTTTTCCGTTGGAGCCATCCTCTACCACTTTATTCGTGGGGAACCTCTCTCGGAGGCAGAGATTTCATTAACAGAGTTGCAATGTCGCTACGCTGGTGTCCCACAAATCCTCTCCCGGTGCATAGGACCAAAAGAAGATCGCTATCCAAACCTTCAATTGCTTCACGAAGAACTCAAGAGGCTTCGGCGTCGGTATATGCCTGACATCACTTATGACCTTTTTGGTGCAACAACCATTGGTTTGGAACCTTCCAGGACGACCAATGAAGATGCCTACGGATATTTAGAGGGGGTCATCCAAACGGAGGCGGAAAGTTTGCGTTGGCTCATTGCCTGTGTGGCGGATGGGATGGGTGGAATGGAAGCAGGGGAAGTCGCCAGTGAGGCAGCAGTAAAGACAGTCTTGAAAGAAGCCACCAAGACTATTCAAGCCATCCGTTCCCTCCCCTCCTCTGAGGAGCAAGCCCGATGGGTAAAGGACTGGGTTCACAAAGCCAACGAAAGTGTCTGTGAAGCCATGAAAAACAGAAGGGCAAGAGGAGGAACAACCCTCTCATGTGCTTTCCTTCTGGGAAAAAGGTTAGCGGTTGCCCATGTGGGAGATTCACGCATCTACCTTTTCCGAGAAGGGAACATTAGTTTGCTTACCCGTGATCACTCCTTAGCGGCTGTCTTAGCCTTGCAAGAGGGGAAAGCAGGTGACCTGCAGTATATCCGCTCCCATCCCGACCGAAATCGGTTGACTCGTTCCTTAGGAGAGCGAACCCCCCTACCAGATTATTTCGTTGAGGGTTTCTCGCCTGAATTGACTCAAAAGGCAACTTGGGAGTTGCAAGATGGTGACATCCTTCTCCTCTGTTCTGACGGCGTTTGGGAACCAGTTACCGAGGAGGATATGGTGAGAGTCCTGCAAAAGCATGGTGATGACTTGTCTCAAGCTGCTTACGAAATCCTTGATTTAGTTTTGCAGCGTGGTGCTCATGACAACGCCACAGTTTTGCTTGTTCGCCTTAAGGAGAGGCAACCTGTTGAGGTCGTAATTCAAGCGGGAGGTGAGAAAGATGCTGAATTTCGTCCTCAAACCTCACCGGACGCACCTGAAGGCTCAGATGGCTGAGCCACAGAAACTTTTCGTGATGCTTCGGTGCATCCCTGAAAGGAGGGTCGCCCAAACTCGTCCGCCGTTGGCGCTCGCCTTAGTGATTGACACCAGCGGTTCCATGAGGGACGAAGTAGATAACACCATCAAATTGGAACGAGCCATTCAGGCAGCCCACAAATTGGTGGATGACCCTGCCCTTTGCCCTGAGGATAAAATCACCGTCATCCAATTTGACGACGATTCTAAAGTTCTCTTGCCACTTTCCCCCTTACAGCGTGGGAAAGCCCATCAAGTCATAGACACCTTGAGACAGTATAGTGGTGGAACTCAAATGGGCAAGGGGATGAGGAACGCTTTAAGCCAACTCGGCAAAGAACCTCCAGAGGTCGCCAAACGCTTGATCCTTCTAACCGATGGAATGACCTTTGACGAGGAAGACTGTCGAGCCTTAGCCACTCAACTGGCTGAGACGAATACTCCGATCATCGCTATCGGCATCGGGGAAGAATACAACCAAGACCTGCTTGTGGAGTTGTCTGACACCACCAAGGGACGCTCCCTGCACCTTCAAAACATGCAACAACTGGACCAATTCTTCAGCCAAGAAGTTCAACAGGCTGTTCGGGAGGTTGTGACCGATTTGAGGTTAAAGGTTCAGACTGTTCGTGGCGTAACTCTGAACGCCATTACCCGTGTTTACCCAAACTTGGTGGAAGTGCCTTTGGGAGAGCAGCCTTACCGTTTAGGCAACATCCCTGCAGGTGATTACACTGTCTTCATCTTGGAATTTACGGTCTCAGGCATCCCTCGCCCTCCGAGTCGCGTCCGATTAGCCCAACTGACCATGTGGGCAAGTGCTCCTGGTTTAAAGCAACGGCAAGTGGAGTTTCCTCCGAAAGAGTTGTTTGTAACCTTTACTAACGACGATAGTGCTATCGCCCAGATAGACCCTGAGGTGCTGGATTATGTCCAGCAAAAGAATGTAGACAACTTGGTCGTCCAAGCAACACGCTTGTTGGCACAAGGGAAAACTCAGGAAGCACGCCAAACCCTCCAACTCGCCCTGCAGACTACTCAACGCCTGAACAACCCAGGGCAGACCCGTTTGTTGCAGAACGCCCTTGAGGAATTGAACCGAACAGGAACCATCTCTGAAAACACCCGCAGAACCTTGCGAGCAGGAGGACGAACCATGACGGTCAAGTCAGGGAAGACAGAGCCATTAGGGATAGAGATGTCTGATGAAGAAATCCGTAAAGTAACTGGCGCATAGGTCCGATTCTCGGTGGGACAAGGTGGTGAAGGTTTATGGAGCGATGGGAATATGCTATCGTGGAGTGGCTTTGGAACCAAGATTGGATACATTACCTGCTGCCAGACGGAACACATAACAGGCTGAAAGGAAGTTACGCTGAGGTCGTTGAACTGCTTACGAATTTGGGGCAGGAGGGATGGGAAGTCGTCAGCGCAGTGGCGACGGGAAAATGGATTCTTTGGACACTCAAGCGACGAATTTAGCCGTTTGAGCAGCAAATTTTCTGACAAGGAAGTGAGAGTGATGCGAAGTCCAGAGCGACCCTTTACACCAGAGCCTGGACCGAGACCCTGCCCTCAGTGTCAAGGCGCTAAAAAGGTCAAGCGGAACGGCAAAGAAGAGACCTGTCCCACCTGTAAGGGGAAAGGGACAGTCGTAGGCGACAGACGGTGAGGTCTTAGGCATTTTACGAACTCAAAGGAGGGAGCGACGATGAAACTCATCATCCGAAGGAACCAAGCAGATGTGAAGGGGTTGTTGGGAGGGCACAAAGGTGTCCGCTTCAGCCTCTACGCGCAGGTACAAATCTCCGACGAGGAAAAGGCGCTTATCAACCGCTACAAGGTCGGGGACTATATCTTGGCTGAATACGAACTAAGGTTTGGAAGGGACACAGTCCGCTTTACTTGGTCTGTCAATGATCTCATAAGGGGTAAGCAGGTAGAGACGGACGATATTGGAACGCTACTCAAATTGGAAGAAAGTGTCAAGGGAGGGTGCATTGCCTTGAAAAACCTGCTGGAAGTCATGCGGACTTTCGGCGGGGAGGAAGTGATTGATGTGGATAAACTGGCAGAGATGATGGCTTGAGAAGGCATAAATGGCAGCATGCTGATGCCCTTTATAAGGAGGTGTGTAACGATGGCGCAAAACTTAGAGAAGGAAATTCTTTTGCCAACTGAACAGGTGATCGCTAATTTCAGGGAATTGCGAGTCAATAACCAACCTGGCTTTTTTGCTACGGTCACCAATTATAGGCTTCTCTTCTTGCAGACGGATGTCATCCATGATATCCGTTTGGATGCTATCGCTGCCTTGTCTTGGGGTCGCTTGCAATTACCCTTTTGGGTGTTGATCATTGGTGGGTTCTTCGTGTTGGTGGGAATATTTATATTGCGTGAAGTGCGTGAGGCGCTTGAAGCGTTTATTCCCGGCTTTCTCTGGTTGTTAATAGGAGGTTTGATGATTGCCCTTTGGTTTTTTTACAGATGGGAAAGACTGGATATCTACACGACAGGAGCGAAATCCTTCTCTGTCAGTGGACCGAAGGAGGCACTCTTTGAACTTTACCGAGCCATTCGTCAACAAGGAGGGTGATATGTGATGGCGAAGTATGACCGCTGTCCTAACTGCGGGAACAAAGGCGAAGCAAACATCTATCGGTGCAACAAATGTGGTAAAGTGTTCTGCAGTGACTGCGGTAAGACATCCCTTAGTTTGTTCAACTGGATAGCCGGGCGTGGTGGCGGGAGATGCCCTGCTTGCAACTCTGATGACACTGCCTATTTAGGTTCAATCGGTGGACCTTTCTCTTTCCAATTTCGTTAGGATGACACACATCATGTAAGTTCATTCTTTCCTGAATGACGCTAACTGTCCTTCCAAACTTGAGGCAGTAAGGCTGGAGAAAGATGCTGCTTTGGGAGGTGAAATATCATGACCTGTCCATTTTGTGGTGCGGAAGTTGGGAACGCAATCACCTGCCCACAATGTGGCGCTACCGTCACCACTCCTTCCATCTCCGTCTCCCTCTCCCTCCCTCTGGGAACAAAACTCTTCGGCGGAAAATACTCCGTCGGCAAGGTCTTAGGGCAAGGTGGATTTGGAATAACCTACATGGGCGCTGATACAGTCCTTTCCCGTCCCGTCGCCATCAAAGAACTCTTCCCTGAAGGCTGCCAAAGAAACGGAACAACCGTCCAACCAACTCGCATTCCTCCTTCCGATTTTTCTTCCATGAAGCAGAAGTTTTTGGATGAGGCGAAGTTGCTGGCTTCTTTGAACCATCCTGGCATCGTCAAAGTTTACGATTTCTTTGAGGAGAACAACACGGCATACATGGTGATGGAGTATTTGCGGGGGAAGTCGTTGGCGAAGTTGGTTGAGGAGAGGGGAGGGGCATTGAGTGAGCAAGAGGCGGTTGGATACATTTTGAAGGTTTGTGAGGCGTTGGATGTGGTTCACAAGGCGGGGTATTTACATCGGGACATAAAGCCAGAGAACATCATCGTTTGTGGAGATGGTAGGGTGGTGTTGGTGGATTTTGGTGCGGCGAGGTCATTTATGGCGGGGAGGACGGGGAAGATGACGGTGATATTGACGCCTGGATTTGCGCCGTTGGAGCAGTATGCGGAGCAGGCGAAGAGGGGGGCATACACGGACATTTATGCTTTGGGGGCGACTTTGTATTATTTGCTGACGGGTCAAGTTCCTGTATCGGCAGCGGACAGGTTTTCTGGGGTGGAGTTGAAGAGTGTTCGGGAGATAAACGGGAGGGTGAGCAGGCAGGTAGAGGAGGCGGTGATGAAGGCGATGGCGATGAGAGTAGAAGAGAGACCGCAAAGTGTTGAAGAGTTTGTGAAGTTGCTGACTTCTCCTTCAGTCCCTTCAGTGGTGAAAGGAGTGTGGCGGGAAGTCACCTCACCACCCGAACTGCCAGCACCACCGGACTCGAATTTCTCTGACTTGAATTTCTTAACCTTGTCGCCGAGACCAGTCACCTCACCACCCGAACCACTAGTGGAGAAAGGAGTATGGCGGGAAGTCGCTACTTTGAGGGGGCATGGGGGTCCTGTGTCTTCCGTTTCCTTTAGTCCCGACGGGAAGTTTTTGGCTTCAGGGAGTTGGGATAAGACGGTGAAGGTTTGGGAGGTAGGAAGTTGGCAGGAAGTCGCCACTTTGTGGGGGCATGAGGGTTATGTGTATTCCGTTTCCTTCAGTCCCGACGGGAAGTTTTTGGCTTCAGGGAGTTATGAGACGGTGAAGGTTTGGGAGGTAGGAAGATGAAAAGCCAGTCAAGGGAGGAAGGTTGAGATGGGATGGGTTAGGGATTTTTTTGAAGTAGATGTGAGCAAGATAAGGGTGGACGAAGTGGAGCCGAACTGGGAGAGGACGCAACACGGCTACACGAGGGAGCAAATCGCCCAGTGGATAGCAGAGTTGAAAGAGATTCAACGGCTGTGTCGGGAGAAAGGATACACGGACGAGGATTTTCGGCGGATGAGAAGTAGTGCCGACCCAAAGGAACGGGCTTTGGGGGAGACTTACCACAAGTTCTATGACCACGATGTGAACCACGA
>Ga0079995_1067334_pt1 | contig 10624 bp, 7 predicted proteins | sample FaiFalFF_MnMetaG_2_FD_69198 | JGI IMG/M metagenome (GOLD analysis project Ga0079995, IMG submission 69198) | Freshwater microbial communities from Yellowstone National Park, Wyoming, USA - Fairy Falls C (FF_Mn_C) (SPADES assembly) (version 4) | ecosystem: Environmental > Aquatic > Freshwater >... | reverse complement strand
AATTTAATGAGGCTATAGATTATTTTAATTCTGAACTTAGTAATTTAAATGATGAAAATATTTATTACTTATTAGCGTTATCTTGTTATAATAAAAATGAATTTCCACAAGCTTTAAATTATATCGATAAATCCTTAAATATAAAACCTAATGATAATGATTATCTTAAACTAAAGGTAAAAATATTATTTAAATTAAGAGATTATAAAAATGCAGAAGAAATAATTAATAATTATTTTAAAGATACCACGGATGAAGAAATAAAAAATATATATAGCAATATTCAGGCTATAAAGAAACAAAGAGTATATATTTTAATTGCTGTTTTGTTAGGTTTATTAAGTGTGATAATAGGTATATATTTTTATTCTAAAAGTTATAAAGAAAGTAGGTATAAGAGGTATTTACAGGAGCAAAAGGCTAGTTATATAGAAAAGGTATCTAAAAAAGCGGAGAATCTGGAATTATTAACGGGTTATGCGTATGATTTTTTAGCTAAGTTTTTAGAAATCCCTAAAATTGGAATCTATATTGTTGATAGTAAGAAGGATAATACACTATATAGTTATATTAATAATATTTCTGAGGAATTACCTGTTGCATTCTATGTTTTTACTAAATATTCTACGTGGTTAAATGAGGGTGCTAATAAACCATTTAGTATTTATCAAATTCAAGATGATCCTATTATGAGCGAATATTTTGGGGGTAAAAATTTAATTAATTTTAAAAAGTTAGGAGTAAAAGTAATTATACCTGCAGTTTCTAGGGGAGTTTTACAAGCGTTAATTTTATTAGCTGATGGTAAAGAAGAAGGTGAATTTTTTGAAAATATAAAACAGAAAAAGGATTTATTGAGTGATATAGTTGAAGAATTTGCTAATGATATTATGTCTACTAGGTTTAAGGAGGTAGCTATATTAGATGAGCTAACTCGTCTTTATAATAGACGTTATATGCTACAAAAATTAGAAGAAGAAATTTCTAAAGCTAATCAAACTAAATCTAAGTTATCTTTTATTTTGTGTGATATAGATAATTTTAAGAAATTTAATGATACTTATGGGCATCAGGTAGGTGATGAGGTTTTAAGAGTTGTTGCTAAGGTTTTTAAGGAATCTTCTAGAGCGGATTTTGATATACCTTTTAGGTATGGTGGGGAAGAAATTGGATTAATTTTACCAAATACGGATTCAGAAAAAGCTTTTCAAATTGCTGAGAGAATACGAATGAATGTTTCTTCTAAAAGATTTGAAGGGGTTCCTACTATTATTACTATTTCTATTGGATTAGCTACTTATCCTGATCATGCATCAGATGTAGAATCTCTAATAAAAGAAGCAGATGAAGCTTTATATTATTCTAAAAAAACTGGAAAAAACAAAACTACTATTGCTGGAGTTAGAGTTTTATTAAATGAATCTAATTTAAGTAATCAGGAAGTACAGGATTTATCTAAAATTGGCAATGATAAATTTAGTGATAAACCTAGTGATAAATCTTTTACAGATGCTAATTTGAAAAAGGAATTTAAATTACCTGCATTTTGTTATTCTTATGAAGATTTTATAGATTATTATAATAATCTAAAATCAAATATTTCTAATATTAAATTAGTTTCTATAATATCTGACTTAGATAATTATGAGAAAATTTTATATGATGTACATTTTAATTTATTATTAACTGAGAGTATTTCTGCTAGACTTATTGGCAATAATGAAGTTGAAATAAAAATTTTATTAGTAGAAAGATCAGAGAAAGAAATTCAAGATTTAATTAATTCTGTTCAGAGTAAATTTAATGTTAAAATTAGTTAAAATTAGTTAAATTTGGTTAATCTACTTTGTTAATGTACTGAGAGAAATACTGAAAAACTAAAAAATGAGTGAATTAATTAATTTTTCTAGAAAATACCAAAGGGAATTAGCTATTATAAATTTATTTCAGATTATTTTTTATAAAAGTGAGTTTATTTTTGAATTTTTAGATAATTACTTTAAGAATTTACTAAATAGATATATAATTAATAAAGTGGATATTGATTTAAAGATTTGGAATATAGTTAGATATACTGATTTTAGTATTTTAAATGAATTGGAGAAATCTTTGTTGATTTTGTTTTTTTTGGAAACTTTATATTCTGATTTGGATGATAAAATTATTTTATCTATTTATGTTAATTTATCTATAAAATATTGTAGGAAAAATTTTAATAAACTTATACCAGTTTTTTTAGATAAAATAAAAAATGAGTAAATTTTTAGTTTTTATTTATAATGTTTTTGTAAATTTTGTTAAGTTTTTAATTTTATTGGTTTTATTAGCTTTATTTTTTGCGGTTTCATTTGTTGTGGGGGTTATAATGGAAGCTAAGAAAGAGTTGCCTGATGTTAGTTCTATAAGAAATAGGGTACCTGTTATGACTTCTGAAATTTTTGCTTCAGATGGTACTAAAGTAGCTAAATTATTTGTAGAGAATAGATATTGGGTTAGTATTAAGGATATTCCTATTACTGTTAAGAATTGTTTGGTAGCGGCTGAAGATGAGAGATTTTATTATCATAAAGGTGTAGATATTATTGCTGTAATTAGGGGGATTATTAGTATATTAATGAATAAGGAAATAACTCAAGGATCTAGTACTATTACTCAACAGTTGGCTAGGATTTTGTTTTTAAGTCCAGAAGTTAGTATTAAAAGGAAAATTAAAGAAGCATTAATAGCTAATGAATTAGAGAAATATTTTTCTAAGGATGAGCTAATGGAATTATATTTAAATTTGGTTTATTTTGGGGAAGGGGCTTATGGGATTGAAGCTGCTTCTAGAGTTTATTTTGCTAAAAGTTCTAAAGATTTGAATTATCCTGAAGCGGCATTAGTTATTGGGCTTCTTCCTGCTCCCTCTTCTTATAATCCTTATATTAATTTTAAAGCAGCTAAAGAAAGGCAGTTATATGTTTTAAGAAAATTACTTGAGTTAAATTACATTTCTAAGCAGCAGTACGATGAATATATTAATTATCCTATTACTTTAAAGAAGGAAAAATTGGAAGAACAAAATATTCTTTTTCCTTATTATACTACTTTTGTTATTCAAAATTTTCAAAAACTAACTAATAATAAAATAAATTATGAAGATCTTAAAACTCAAGGATTAAAAGTATATATAGCTTTAGATCCTAAGCTACAGGAAGCTATTGAAAAGATGGTAAAAAAAGAAATAGATAAAAATCGAGATTTGTATAATGTTCATCAGGTTGCGATTGTATTGATCGAAAATTACACAGGTAGAGTTATATCTGTTATTGGTGGTTATGAATACAGAATTAATGATCAGTTTAATAGGTTTTATCAGGCTTTTAGGCAGCCAGGATCTACTTTTAAGATATTTGTTTATACTGCTGCTTTAATGAATGGCTTTGATATTAATTCTGTTGTTGTTGATAGAATTTATACTTATATTGGTTCAGATGGTAAGCCGTATTCCCCTGTTAATTGGGATGGTAAATATTGGGGAACACTTACGTTAGTTGATGCTTTTGCATTTTCTAGAAATACTGTAGCAGTTTATTTAGCTAATTCAGTAGGTATTAATAAGGTTATAGAGCTAGCTTATAAGATGGGGATAAAATCTAAGTTAGAACCTTATTTATCTACTGCTTTGGGTGCTTCAGTTGTGTCTCCTTTAGAAATGGCTGTTGCTGTTTCTACTATTGCTAATAATGGTCAATATATTGAGCCTGTTTTTATTGAAAAAGTTTTAGATAAATATGGAGGAATTATCTTTATAAATTCTAATAATTCTAAATTAGAGAATCAGGTTATTCCTTATGATATTGCTCAAAAGATGAAGTATTTAATGAAGCAAGTGGTTGATAGAGGTACAGGTACTAATGCCAAAATACCAGGAATTGATGTTTATGGAAAAACTGGTACTACAAGTGATCATAGGGATGCTTGGTTTGTCGGATTTACTGATGATTTTACTTGTGTTGTTTGGGTTGGTAATGATGATTATTCTAAATTAAATCAGGTTTATGGAGCTACTCTACCTGCTTTATTATTTAAATATACTATTGAATTAGCTTATAAATATCATAAACCATCTGATAAAATTAAGAATATTAAATCTAAGATACTTAAAAAAACTGCTACTACTTTAGATACCAATAGAAATGTAAATAATACTTTTAATGAAGTTACATATAATAATAAAACATATGAGAATAAACAGACTTTTAATACAGAAACTACGGAAAAAACTTTAAATACTACAACTGTTGATTATAATACTTTTCCTTGGGAAAATACCACTAATTGATAAGAAATTTAAAGTATTTTTATAGAAGGTTTTAATTTTTTTGGTGTAGAATTCTTTTAATAGTAATTAAAATCTATTTTATTTAGGAAGGAGTGAAGAAATGGGTATATTAGTTAATAAGGATACAAGAATACTAATTCAAGGGATTACAGGCAAAGAGGGTAGTTTTCATACTAAGCAAATGTTAGATTATAAAGCTAATATAGTAGCGGGTGTTACTCCTTATAAGGGGGGGCAAGAGTTTTTAGGGATTCCTGTTTATAATACGGTTTCTGAAGCTGTAAAAGAAAAAGGGAAAATAGATGCAACTGTTATTTTTGTTCCTCCTAAATTAGCTCCTAATAGTATAATAGAAGCTATATTAAATGGTATAAAGATAATTGTGGTAATAACAGAAGGTATTAAGCAGCATGATATGTTAAAAGTTCATTATTATTTAAAGAGATCTGATTCAATAATGATAGGTCCAAATTGTCCAGGTATTGCTACAGCTGGACAAACTAAATTAGGGATTATTCCTAATAATGTATTAGAGCTGGGAATAGTTGGTTTAGTTTCTAGGAGTGGTACTATTTCTTATGAGATTTTAAAATTATTAAAAGATCACAAATTAGGACAAACTACGGCAATAGGTTTAGGAGGGGATCCATTAATTGGTTTAAGATTTAAGGAAGCTTTAGAGATGTTTTTGAATTATTCTGAAACTAAAGCTGTTGTTATGGTTGGAGAAATTGGGGGTACTGATGAAGAGGAAGCTGCACCAATTGTTAAAAAGTTAGTAGAGAATAATAAACCTGTAGTTTGTTTTATTGCGGGTAAGAATTCTCCTGAAGGTAAGAGGATGGGGCATGCTGGTGCTATTATTATGGGGAAATCTGGTAAGCCTGAGTATAAAATAAGTGCTTTAAAGCAAGCGGGAGCTATTATTAGTGATACTATTCAAGAGATACCTGTTATCTTAAAAAAAGAGTTATCTAAAGTTAAATTAGAAAACTAATTTTTAATGATAGTTTTTAATTTTTTTAGGTTTTGTAAGAAAATAGTTAATAAAGTTGTATTTTTTTTATTATTATTTTGTTTTAGTTTTGGAATTTCTTATTCTTATGAGGTTAAGGTTGTTTATTTTTATGAGGATGGTAATTATTTTGTTTTTTATTATCCTAATTCTTTGAAGTTATTTGTGGATATTAATAGTGGATATGTTATAAAACCTGAAGATCAAGAGGTAAAAATAAATTTTGTTTCATATATTTTAAATACGAAGACTTTTATAAGTAGGGATGAGGATACTTTTACTAAGCTTTACTTAATAAAAAAAGCTATCGGATTTAATTTTGATGATGTACAGCCTAATAACCTTGATTATTATTCTTGGTCTAATCTAACTTATAAGTATTTAATTATTTTTTTAAGAAATATTGAAAATTCTATTACTATAAGTATTCCTTCTTGGGAAAATTTAAATGAAAATGATAAAAGAAATATAATAGAGAAATATAGATTAGTTTTTGGAACTTCTTTTAATGAACCAAGGTATCTACCTTATGAGATTATTTTTAAAAAAGATATTAAATATTATCAATCTCAAAATTTGGTAAATGATAGTATTTATAGTAGCGATACCTTGTATAATACTGAAAATACTTTATATACTGAAAAAAATTTATCTACTGATATATATAACAAAAGTGATTATATTAGTGGTAATACTACTAGTTTAGCTACATCTAATACTCTTGGTAATGTTAAAAATAATAATTTAAATCAGAATTCTAATAATAATTTGATTTCTTTTATTTACGAGAATAAATTTATTATTGTTTTTATTTTTCTTTTATTTTTCCTTTTAATTACCTTATTTGTGGGATATCTTTTTGTTAGGAAATATTTATTTGTTTCTAATAAAATTCATAAGGAAGTTGATTTAAATAATGATAATGATGATTATAAAAAAGATTTGGATAAAGTTAATGACGTAGGAAGTAATGTTGGTAAACTTTTAGAAAAGAGGATAGAAGGGATAATTGATCAAAAGTTATCTAATTTTGAACAAAAAATAATGTAAAAATTAAATTCTTATATCTCAGAATTAAGTAAGAGGGTGGATAGTATTGAAAATAGTTATTTAAATTTACCCATTAATAAAGGGATAAAGGATAGTGAACTTGATTTGGGGGCTAATGTTTATAATACTACGAACCAGGGTTTTGATAATGATTTAGGTAAGTCAAAGAAATTGGATCCTGAAAATCTTGAGATTTTTATGTTTAAAGTAGATAATATTATTTCTAAACTTAAGTTTTTAGAGAATTATAAGGATTATAATATTAATGAGAAAGCTACTAAAATAATTTTTAAATTACAGGAATTGAAGTCAAAGGTTAGAGCTTCTAAATCAATTAATATGTCCTTTTGGGAAGATATTGTTAAGAACGATATAATTGATTTTGTTTCTCTTTTAGATAGATATTTAATTTCAATTGATTATAATCCTAATATATCAAAGGTTAGAGAGGAGTTAATGAATGCTTTTGATTTAGAAGAGATAGAAGTTATTGTAGGTAGTACTAAGGTTAATATTATTGAGCACAAAGTTGAGGGATATTCTAGAAATCCAAGTATTCCTAATGGAATTATAACGGATTTAAAAGAAAAGGGCTATAAATATAGAGGAATAGTTTTAAAAAGAGCAAAAGTTATAGAAAATAGGGTATAAGATATGGATAAATACCGCCTGCTGAGGGGTATCCATATCTGTTTTAAGGCGGTTAATAAATACCTCAGCCTAAAGTGTTTATATACACTTTAGAGATAAAAAATATATGCAGTTTAATAAGAATTTATTAAATCAGGTACAAAATATGGCTAATAAATTACAGCAGGAAATGGCTAATGAAAAGTATGAAGGACAAGCTGGTAATGGAAAAGTTAAGGTAGTTGTTAATGGATTACAAGAAGTTATTTCTATTAGTATTGATGATGAGTTGTTAAAAGATGATAAGACATTATTAGAGGATTTGTTAGTTGTTGCTTTAAATGATGCTCTAAATAAATCTAAGGAAGCTGGTAATAACGCTATAGCTAAATTACTTGGTAATATGAATTTAAATTTATTTTAAATTTATTTATTTTAATCATAAGTAGATTGCTATCTTTAAGGATATATTTTTAGAAATTAATATAATGTAGAGTTAATTAATGGTATTTCAAAGTATTTTTTTTTGGGTATTAAAAAGTACTTTTTGGGTAAGTGAGTGATTATAATTGTCTACATTATCTTTAAAAGAAGTTTCAGACAATGATTTTCTTATTATTAAAAAAAAGTATCAGCTTACTTTGAAAACTAAAGTTATTTTATTAGGTAAGGGGATTCATACAGGAATAAAATCTAAAATTATTCTACATCCGTATAATAAGGGTATTGTTTTTAAGAAAGGGAAGGAATATTTAAAATTAAGTCCTTTTAAAGTGATTAATACTTTGGCTAGCACAGATTTAAGTTTAGTTAAAACAGTAGAGCATCTTTTAGCTTCATTGTTTTTAAATAAAATAGATAATGTATTAATAGAGGTTTTAGGTTTAGAAATCCCTATTTTAGATGGCAGTATTTTCTATTTTAATAAAGTTTTAGAAAATAATTTTTTTATTTTAGATAAGAAAGCTAAAGTTTTAAAATTAAGAAACATTACTTTAGATAATATTAATTTGGATTTAAATTATAAGATATTTGAGGGTGATATTTTAAAAATTTATTGTATTCAAAGAGATTTAAAAAGGAACAGGTATTTTTTAGCTTATTATGATGAAGGTATGAGTATTTATCCGGCTAAGACTTTTGGGTATATTAATGATTATGAATTTTTGAAAAATAATAACTTAGCAAATGGTGCTGATTTTAAGAATACTTTAATTCTAAGTATTAATAAAACCAGTGATTTTTTTTATTTTAATAATGAAATAGCTTATCATAAGATAATAGATTTTATGGGTGATATTTTTACTATGCAGATAAAAAATATTAAAGCTACTTTTGTTTTAATTAATCCTAATCATAATCTTAATAATAAATTAGCAAGAGTTATTTTTAAAAATATTTTAAGAATAAAAAAGAATTTAGGATTAAAAAATTTTTAATTAAATATTATGTTTAAGCAAAACTTAGAATATTTTAGTTTGATAAATTTGATAAATATAGAGATAAATCATAAAATTGCTCCAATTGAAGTAAGAGAGAAATTGCTTTTTGATAAAAATAATTTAATATCTTTAAAAAATTCTATTGTTCAGGATGATTTTCTTAAAACAATAATTAATGGTATATTTATTTTATCTACTTGTAATAGAACGAGTTTATTTCTTGATTTAAATGTAAATCAAGTGTATAAAGAAAATTTAGAAGTTTTTGAAAATATGGATAAATTCAGTTTTAATAATTTTTTATTTAGTTTAGATATTGATAATTTATTAAAGAATCTTAATTTAGATGGTTTAAAAAATTACTTAGTAATAAGAAGAGGTTTGGAAGCTGTGGAAAATTTATTAAGGATATCTTGTGGTTTAGAATCTCAAATTTTTGGTGAAACTGATATTATTAGACAAATTAAGCAATATTATAGTTACTGTAAGGATCTTAATTTATTAAGTAGTTTTTTAGAAATTTTGATTAATAAAATTTTACACTATTCTAAAGAGTTTGATGTTAATATAAGATCTAAGTTTAATAATCTTAGAAATAGTTTTGCTAATTTTATTGTAAATTTTATTAAAAAACGTAATTATAGTAAAGTAAATTTATTGTTTATTGGTTTAGGTAGTGTTTCTAAACAGATAATAAAACTTATAGTAAATGATAATTTTATTTTTAGTAAAATTGAGGAAATTGTTATTGTTTCTGATTATTATGAAAATTTCAGGCAAAGTTTAAAAGAATATTCTATTTTTAGTTTTTATAAAAAAAATGAAATTAAATTAGTCTTTGAGAAGATGAAAAATAAAATAGACTTTATTATAGTTAATTCTAAAAATTTCTTCTTAGAATACGAATATTTAAAGGATATAACTAAAGATGTTATTATCTTTGATTTAGGTGTTCCTAGAAGTGTTGATCCTTCTATTTGTACGTTATCAAATTTTAAGTTATTTGATTTAGATAAATTAAAGGAAATTGATTTTACTAATGATTCCTTAAATGTTTCAAATAATTTAAATGAAATTATTGAGTTTTTTATTAAAGAAAGGCTTAGGGAATTTTATAACTACATTATTTCCAGAACCTTAGATAAAAAATTATTAAATTTCTATGAACAAATGAAAAATATAAAACAAGAAATATTAATTGAGAATAATAACAGGAAAATAAGTAATGTAGATCTTATAGATAGGTATATAAAGAAGTTGATTTATAAAATTTCGAAGGTACATAAAGATTATATGCTATTAACTCATAATACGGGGATCTTTAAGAAGCAGATAATATTAGGTAGTAGAGGATCAAAATTAGCATTAATTCAAACTTATAAAGTGCTTGATTTATTAAAGTTATTTTTTCCAGATTTTGATTTTTATGTTAAAGTTATAAAAACCAGTGGGGATAAAAAGATTTATACCAATAATTCATTTGTAAAGGAATTAGAGGAAGCATTGGTTAATGAGGAAATTGATATAGCTGTTAATAGCTTAAAGGATATGCCTTATAATATTAATGAAAATACAAATATAGCAGCTGTATTAAAAAGGGAAGAAGTAAATGATATTTTAATTTCTAAGGATAACAAATCTTTTTGGGAAATAAAACCTTATAAAGTTATTGGTACTTCATCTTTAAGAAGAAAGGAACAATTAAAATTACTTAGACCTGATTTAATATTTAAAGATATAACTGGAAATGTTGATACCAGGATAAAAAAGTTAAATAATTTAGGAGATTATGATGCTATAGTTTTAGCAAAAGCTGCTATTACACGTTTAAATCTTGAAAATTTTATATCTTATGAGTTTTTAATTGAGGAAGTTGTACCTGCTGTTGGGCAGGGAGTTATTGCTTTACAAACTCGTAAAAACTCATTTTTAAACCAAATTTTATTTAGGATTAATGATATTAAAACTTTTTTAGAAATAGCTATTGAAAGAGAAATTATGGGAATTCTTAAATTAGGTTGTAGAAATCCTTTAGGATTATATGTATCTATTGAAAACAATTTTATTAATATCTATTACTTTTTTATCTATAATGGCAATATATTTAAAGGTAGGAAACAAATTAATTTAATAAACAATAAAAATTTTCAATTAATTATAAGT
>Ga0079995_1057231_pt1 | contig 10633 bp, 8 predicted proteins | sample FaiFalFF_MnMetaG_2_FD_69198 | JGI IMG/M metagenome (GOLD analysis project Ga0079995, IMG submission 69198) | Freshwater microbial communities from Yellowstone National Park, Wyoming, USA - Fairy Falls C (FF_Mn_C) (SPADES assembly) (version 4) | ecosystem: Environmental > Aquatic > Freshwater >... | reverse complement strand
ACTTTGCTACTGCTTCTTCTACATTCTTTAACCTTGCTTCCATGTTTGTTTGAACATCTATAAGCCTTGCTACTGCTTCTTCTAACCTCTGCAAGCCTAGCAAGCCTACTACAGCATACCTAAACTCCTCGTCCTCCTTTAATAGCCTTAGTATATCATCCTTGAGTTTATTAAGCATTTAACTCAAAATTATATACTGCTCATAAAAATATAAATATAACTGTAAAGGCTTGGTTTCTGATTATGTTATGATAACGTTAGATAAGTTAACCAACCCCCTAATATTAATATACATGCTATTAAAATATATATTATAGTATGGGTCTATATAATTTGAATTTAAAGTATGCTTATGACTCTTCTATAGACGATGTCTTAAATGAATTCTATATACCAGTTTTGTCTAACTCTGTCGTGTATAAAAGATTGGTAGGCTATTTTTCTTCCAATTCATTAGCTATAGCTGCCAAAGGTATATCTAGATTTATTAAGAATGGTGGTAGAATGAAAATTATTGCTGGCGCTCATTTAATGAGCAATGACATAGAATCTATAGTGCGAGGAGTAAAAGATCCTATTAGTGTTATAGAAGAGTCTTTTATTAAAAGTATAACCGAAATAACAGATGAGTTTGTTAGAGACCATATTAAAGCATTAGCATGGATGGTTGCTAATGACAAATTAGAAATAAAAATAGCATTGCCTAATATCGAAGAAAATGATAACTTAGAATATACAACAGGTATATTTCATCAAAAAATAGGTATACTAGAAGATAACGAAGGATACATGTTATCATTTAGCGGTTCGATTAATGAGACAGCCGATGCATGGACTAATAATATAGAGGAATTTAAAGTATTTAGAAGCTGGATAGGTGATGAAAGGAAATTCCTTGAAGAAGATAACAAAAAATTTGAATCATATTGGAAAGGAGAGAGTAAAAAAATAAAAATATATGATGTTCCTACCGCAGTAAAATATAGATTAATTAAAGTTTTAGATGATGATATTGAAAATATTATCAAGAGACTCGAAAGTTATTATTCTAATATTAGACCAAAACAGATTATCGATATAAAAACTAGTAGCTATGGTTATAATAGCTATTATGAGCTTAATCAACTACGTGATTATCAAAAACGTGCTATAGAAAGCTGGTTTAATAAAGAAATGCATGGTATCATAGAAATGGCTACAGGTACAGGCAAAACACATGTTGCAGTAGGTGTTATAAAAGAGATAGAAAAACGACAATTGGCTAATAAGATTGTTGTAGTCATAACTGTGCCGTATAATTATTTGATAACCCAATGGAAAGAAATATTAGAAAAATGGAGGTATGATAATATATATGAGATACATGCAAGTAATTATAACAAATATAATAAACTAGGTGATGTTATATGGTCTAGTCAGTATAAGAATATTACTATCCTAATAACTACTCATGACACATTTTATCGTGATAAAATCATTAATGTTATTAAAGAGATTAATGATAATGGTGTACCTATATTACTTATAGCAGACGAAGTGCATGGATTAGGCTCTCCAAAAAGAAGAAAAGGATTACTGCAATATTATAAATATAGACTTGGTCTAAGCGCTACCCCTATTAGGCATTTCGATGAAGAAGGTACTAATGTTATAACTACATATTTTGGTAATACAATATTTAAATATACATTAAAAGAGGCTATAGCACAAGGCTATCTTACACCATACTATTATTACCCATGTTTCGTAGAACTAACCGATAGAGAATTTCAGAAATATTCAAAATTAACGAAAGAAATATCTAAAATTTGGAATTCTATTATTTCCAGCAAGAACAACGATAAGGTTAAAGAAGCAAAAAGTTTAATAGAAGAAGTAATAGATCGTGATATAGATATGGATATTAATATAGACACTGCTAAAGCTGATGTCTTAGAAAAATTAAAGCATATTCTTATTAGGAGAAATAAAATACTTGTTAATGCAGAGAAGAAACTATCTAAGTTTGAAGATATACTTGACAATCAATTAACCCAGGGTGATTATGATTCTATTAGGCATACACTTGTTTATTGTTCACCTGAGCAAATAGATAAGGTACAAGATATCTTAAACAAAAGAAATATAATACAACATAAAATTACTGCAGAAGAAAGTAAAGAAGAACGAGAAAGGATATTAAAAGATTTTGAATCTGGCACGTATCAGGTTTTAGTTGCAATGAAAGTTCTTGATGAGGGGGTTGATATACCAGCTGCACATACAGCAATATTGCTCGCAAGTTCTACTAATCCAAGAGAGTTTATCCAAAGAAGAGGCAGGGTACTTAGAAGATACCCGGGTAAAGCATATGCTACCATATATGATATATGTGTTAGACCTAGATTGAGTGGTACGGACATAGATGATATTGAAAAAGGAATAATAGATAAAGAGCTTAAGAGGATAATGGAATTTGCAGAATCCTCAAAGAACCCTGATTATACATCCAAAGAACTTACTAAAGCACAGGGGAGTGATTATTAACATGAACGAAGAAGACTCACTCTCTATGTTTGAATATAGACTTAGTTGGATAATGGACAGAATAAAGAAGATAGATGATGAAGCGCTTAGAGAATTTATAGAGTATGTTATAAAATTTGAATATAATAATAAAGATACTGGAATATCTAGATATAGTAAATTCTACAACGATAAACTAGATGAAATAGTCAAGAAGAATGTAAAAGAGGAAGGTGATATTACATAGATGTGGCGGTTAAGTAAGATTATATTAAATAATTTTAGACCATATAGAGATAAAAAAACTATAGAATTTTCCACTGATAAAGATAAACGTATAACAATAATTGTTGGTAGGAATGGTAGTGGAAAGACCACACTTCTTAATGCAATAACATGGTGTTTATATGGTGAAGAATACCATATTCAATCTCAGAAAAAGTCTAAAGGAGAAGAATCGTTGTATATTCTAAATACAAAGATTAAAAGAGATTTAGCTGAAGTTAGTGTAGAATTATATTTTAGACATACAGAACATGATTCTAGCTTTCTTATAAAAAGAAAACAAGATTTTGAAAAAATAAATGATAAAATGGAGAAGGCCTCTAGAGATAAACTGATTATTTTATATAAAAAACATTCTAGCCTTAATTGGTTACAAGAAGGTAACCCTGATTATTTTATTCAGACTCTCTTACCAAAAGAAGTACATGATTTCTACTTCTTTGATGGTGAGAGGCTAGACAAATTATTTTTTACAAAAGAAGATAGTATAAGAAATATAAAAGAAACTATAGAAAAGCTATCAGCTATAGATTTTATAGATAATACTATAGAACATCTTGAGAATGTAAAATCTATCGTTCTTAGAAATTTAAAGGATCAACCTAAAAGTTTAGATCTTTTACGACAAAAAAGAGAAGATATAGAAAATGATATAAATAATAAAAAGAAAGAATTAAACGATGTTGAAAGTGGAATAAGAGATCTAGAGAGTAAAATTGAAGACATAGATAAAAAACTAAATGAATATAAAGAGACAAAACAAATCATAGACAGAAGAAAAGAATTAGAAAATATGAATAATGAAGCAAAGATAAAACTAAAAGAGCTTGAATCTAATTTTGCTGAATTATTAATCACTAAGGCTATATACATATACTGTATAGATGCAATAATGACTTTATCTGATTATATAGAAAATATGTATAAACAAGGCAAAATACCGCCTTCTATAAATCCGACTGTCATAGAAGATCTTTTAAATGAAAATGAATGTATTTGTGGTAGACCATTAAGCAATAATGAGAAAAATAGATTATATAATATTCTTAAGATGTTTAAAGCTGATCAAGAATTATATGAATTGTTAGGTGGCAATCCAACTAACGGTCTTATTAATACAATAAGAGAATTTATTAAAGAAAGCGACAAATATAAAAAGGAAATATTAGACCTCCAAAATAAGATAAAACAAAAAGAACGTGAACTTCAAACAATTAATGATATACTAAAAAATACCACGCAAGAAAATATTAGTGACTTAGAAAGTAAGCGTATTGAATATAAAAGCCAACTAAATAGCCTTTATATTCATAAAGGCTATTTAGTTAATGAAATAGACCGTCGAGAAAAAGAAAAAAAGGATGTCGAAAAGGAATTGGAGAAAGAAATAAAGAAGCATAATAAATATAGAAAAGAGAGTTATAAGTTAGATTTGATTAATAATAGTATTAAATTATTAAATAAAATAAAAGAAGAGAGGAAAAAAGAAATAAAGGACAAAATATCGGAAAAAACTGACCAATTCTTCAAACAACTTATATGGAAGAAGGGTGTATATAATAAAGTTATCATAGATGATAATTATAACATCTCAGTATTAGATAACCAAGGAAATGACAGGTTAACTGTACTCTCTGCAGGTGAACGAGAGATACTCGCATTATCATTTATAGCTGCTGTAAGACAGGTTATATATATAGACATGCCTATTATAATAGACACTCCATTAGCAAGGATAGATGAGGAAAATAGAGAAAATATAGCAAAATTATTACCAGAGTATTTAAAAGATACACAGATGATACTGCTCATGACAAATACAGAATATACCAAAGAGGTATCAAAAATATTAGATAATTATGTAGGTAAAAAACTATTATTAAACTTTAATGAAGAAGAAGAAAATACTAGTATCGAGGTGATAGAAGGTGAGCAATAAAAAATCTTCTGATTTGCCTAGAGATTTACATGTAGATGAAGATAAACATGGAATGTTCAAGGAGTTGGAAGAAGAAGAAATGTTCAAAAAAACATACGCGCCTATGAAGACTATATTCCTATACGCTATGGCTATCGGTTGGTACTCTAAACAGCGAATTCCTCTTAAGAAAAAGAAAGCTTCTATACCATCAAGTAGTATAAGTGAAAAAGAGAGATGGTTACTTAATGCCATAGCAGTGGCCGAAACAAGAGATATTGATATAATCCGTGATGGTGAGGAAGTAGCTAAGATTGCAGAAGAATATGCTAATTATGGAATAGATATCTTATATAATATGAGATATGATAATAAGATAAGAAAGCAATCTGAATTTTATCAAGTATTAGATCTAGATATATCACGTGTAATCAAGTCGTATAAATCTACAAGTGATTTTACTCTATTATAAAATAATTCAACGCCTCTATTTATATGAGCTCTTAACTGTTCATAAAAGTCTTTATCTATATCTAGGCCATCTAACATTAACCGTTCTATTAATATAGCTACAAATAAACTATCGAATTCTCCAAAGAGTGTATAACGATTAAGTTCTTGCCCGTCAGTATCATAAATAGTAGGAATAGGTCTTGATGACTCATTTATAGACAGGAGTAAAGCAAATCTATAGATAATATTAGGCGTTAATCCTAGTCTACCAGCTATATTTCTTGCTTTATATGTTGCACCTTTACTTATCTTTATCCTAGTAAATGATATATCATTCATGTATATGTTCTACCCCGTTTACATCATGAAATGGTAATGATCTCTCTACAGTAGTAATACCATTATCATAAACTAGATGATATGTATGAGATATATATTGTTGTAGTTTATTAAAATATTCTCTATCTATCTCTGTATCTGTAGAAAATATTATTACCTGATGGCTTATATTAGGAAAGAATCTATGTATAAGATTGTATCGGTGTTCACTATCTAACCTTGCCAATGGTGTATCTATTATTATAGGCATGGGTTTGTTCGAGCATTTGATAAGACTCCATAGCAATGCTATAGCATATATCTGTTTTTCTCCAGCTGATAATACATCTTTTTTCATAACATTAGTGTCATTATATAATGTTATCGAAAAATCATTGTCTATTCTTATTCTGTTAAAAGCGTTACGTTTCTTTTCTTGTAATAATATACTTAATGTAGATGATACATTATCTTCTAATTGTTTTAACCTTTTTTCTCTAACTTGAAGAATGAATTCTTGGAATGCTTCAATTATTTTATTGAGAAGCACCTCCTTATTAGTATATTTTTTAATAATTTCTTTTTCTTTTATTATATCTTTAATCCGTTTCTCAATATCTTTAGATTTATTTTGCAATATACGAATGTTATTGTCTATATCCATTAATTTTGTTTTATAGTCAGCTAATTCTGTATTTAATTTATTTAATTGTTGTAATAACGTATCTATCTGTATTTCATCTGGATATGAGAAAAGCATCTTCTCAACTTTCTTTTTTTCTTCTATTAGAGTATTTAACTTATTAATAATAGATGTTAATTGTTGTTTTAGAGTGTTTATATCTCCAAGCCACCTTAACATCTTTTGCATTTCATATTCGGAGAATAATCTATACTTGGATAACGCATTTATGTTATATGTATTATTATCTGTTAACTCTTTCGATAATAGATCAATAATTAATTTAGAGTACTTTTCTAATATTTTTATTTCTTCTTTATTAATATTTATCATTAGCGGTAATTTTGTATATAATTCTAATAATTTATTAATTACATTCTGAGTTATTATTGTTTCTTTATATTTATGCATATAAGTAATTATGTGATCATGTACCTTCATACAGTACTCTGGTACTACAATAAATGGTAACAAGCCTTCTGCAAGTCTTCTTATATCATCTTCTAACTTATTTATTTCATTGGTTAGGATATTACTTTTTATCTTTAATTCATTCCTTTTTATTCCATACTCCTTATTATCTAATATTATATGTTGCTCTATCTTTTCTATCTGTCCTTCTAAATAGTTTATATTATTCTGTAATTGTGCACGTTCATCATAAAACAACGATATCTTCCTTTCTATCTCTTCTTTTTCTATCTTGAGTTTCTCTAGTTCCTCTTCTAGTGTATTACTCATTTCTCCATTATTATTTCTTCTGATTCTATCTTTTAGTATAGTAAGATCAATAATCGCTTTTTCTAATATATCTATACCAAACAATGAATTGAATGACTCTTTTAAGGCAAGATTATTAATACTTCCATCTCCGTTATCATCTGCAAGCTTTTGAATTTTTTCTCCATCGAAGAAAAATAAATCCGCTAATCCTTGTGGTATAAGCGTATTTATAAATTCAAACCATCTTTCCTCATCTATATCTAATAATTCATCATTTTTGTATATCTTAACATATTCACTTATGTCGCCTTTTATATTTTCCCAATATCTTATAATCTTATACCTGTATATTATGCCAACATGTGAATATTTAAACTCTATAGTTATAGATGCGTAATATGGTTGAAATACAAGTTCGTTAGAACGATGAATCTTAGAACTTAAGTACTCTTTATATTTATTAGTTGATAAATACCTACCGTATATTCTATTACCATATAAACAGAGTTTTATTGCTTCAAATAACGTTGTTTTACCAGAACCATTCTTACCAAATATTAATGTTATAGGTTTGGATTTATCTCTAGGCTCTAATTCAAACTCATGTCTGCCTTTAAATAAACCAAAATTCTCAACTATTAGTTTAGTTAATATCATAAATTAACACCTACCCATCAATTATCTGTTTGTCTTTATGATCTTTCTTTATTTCATCTAGAGTTCTCCATTCTTCAGATAATATGTTATCAAGTAGATTATATATTTGCTTTCGTTTACTTGTATTATATGTTTGTAACTCTACATCTATAATTTTTCTAAGTAATTCTGAAGGTAATCCGTATTTATTAGCTATATAATTAAGTATTTGACTCTCGTATTTACCTATAAAGATATCATCATCTATATAATTAAACTCTCTACCTGTTACTTCTTTGTATATTTTTGGTAAAGAATCTTCCCAATCGCCTCTCTCAACCCTCCATATTCTTCTTATAATATGTAACTCCTCTTCTTTTATTAATTCTATGCCTTTAATATTTATGTTATCATATCTTTTTAACTCCTCTTGGGCTTTTAGAACCATCCTTAATACTTCTTTACAGAATTCTAATTTGTATGGTCCATATACTATATTATTGCTATTATTCTTAAACATTACAGAACCATCCCTTCTTTTATATTCCCTTACCAATGGTTTATTCTGTATCTCTTGGGTAGCACTTAAGAAGTTCCTTATATAGTGTAAGGGTTTCATCCACTCTTCACCATGATCTATAAGCGATTGCATACTTTTATCTTGTTTTACTACAGTACATACCCAACATCCAAATCTACTATTACCGCATGAAGGAGTAGTATTATCTATAACAAGAGGGCATTCCATTGAAAGCGGATCAGCAGCCTTCTTATATATTAATGATAGCTCTTTATTGATATAAGTCCATGGGTATTTAGTAGAATTATAGTTAAGTAGGAATGACCAGACATCTTCAACGCTCCAATCTCGTATTGGTGCGTATATATATGCGCCAGGTAATGTTGAGTGTTTATATAATACATTATTATCACCGATCTTATGTAGACTCATAACTTGATTTCGTGTCATACTCTCATTCTCTCTTATTCCAAGAATAACAATAACTTCACCATATTTATTTACCTGTTCTATGATAAACTTATTGCTAGGTTTTATCTTTAATTTATCTGTACACCATCTGAACTTTTGCTGAGGCGCAGGATAGCCTTTACCTATAAGATTTACCCAAAAACTATCTTCTATCTTAGGATATAAAACATGAGTTTCGAAAGGCATCTTTTCTTTCTTTGCCTCTTCCTCTATTAGAGATAATACGCTCCTAGTATAGTTAACTATAATTGGATTCTCTACTAACGTATCGGTCGTTATTACATGTACTATCTTAAACCTTTTATCTATATCTAACTTCTGTAATGCATTCCAGACTAGTTGCACCGTTGCTGATGAATCTTTCCCCCCAGAATAGCCTATTACCCATGGTCTATTATCAGATAAATAGAGGTGTTGTATTTCTTTATATGCTTTATCTAATTTCTCTATAGATAATGATAAATAAGAATCATTATTTATAGGTATATTACTTTTATCTGTATTTGTATCATTCATATTTTTATCATCTATATATTTCTAATTTATCTACCATTTTTAAACCTTTTCTCTATACGCTCCTCTGCTACTGAGAGTTCCAATCCTATCTGACGCTTTAATACATTTGTTAATAATATTAAACTAGTGTAGGTTTTACTAATGCGCCCATTTATAATAACACGACCATGCCATATCCTGTTAGTACGTGAGAAATTCATCTTTTGTAATGGAAACAGCCTATTTTTCCATTTATCTTTATATTTAAGAAGTAATTCATGACCAATTATTCCAAATGCTTGCAAGGCTACACCATGACTATGTATAAAATTACGTCTTAATTCTGATGAAGTAATCTCACCTTCTAGCAAGAGCTTCCATTCTTTTATATTATTTGTTAACTCATTCCAATATTCTGCATATAAATTCTCTTCTTCCATAGTTATCTTTGCACGAGGATCTTTATTACCAACTAACGCACGAATAGAATGATAAAGATTATTTAATGTAAATAGCTTTGGTGAATTAGGTGACAGTGTTGTTTTCTCGAATTCTATTCTATCTTTAAATAGAACCACAGTATTAGCTAAGCGTACAGTAAGTCTTGCTATATTATCTCTATAATCATAGAGTATATTTAATGAGTTTGATGGTCTTACTGCATATTTATTAAGGTCAGTAAACATCTGTTGACTACGCTTTAGACCGCTGTATATAAAAAATACTATAGGGATACTTTCTCTAGCTAGATTATGAGAGCTTTTTAATGCTTCTTTTATAGCAGCTATCCTATGTTGTCCATCATTTATAATAAATTTAGCTGTCATAGGAACTATCAATAATCCAACTTTACAATCTGACGTCTCTATTAATGGTTTAAACTCTGTTTTTGCATCTATTGATACTACTAACGAAGAAAAAACGTATTCTGTAGGATTATTTAATATATATTTTGTAATTTGATGTATCCTTGATTTGTTAAGTAAACGTTGTGCTCTCAATTCTACAGGTAAGTGAGATTCTATATTAGTTGAAAATAGTTTAGGAATTAATGTTAATGGGCACATAGCAATATAATATTCACGACCAGCTTGTATCCCACGTATAACAGTAAATATATAATTAAGAGAGGAAAGAGTTCTAAGATCTAATTCTGTAGATGTATGTATGTCCATATAAGAAAATTTTTCTTAAAGTATTATTATATCTTTCTTTTTTGTTTTGTTGCAAAATAAAGACGCTTAATAATTTTTAAATAATAAATAGTCATATTTCTAAAGTTATTTCATATTGTCTATAAAATTTAATAAATTTTGTAAAAATAAACAGTTAGTAGAGGGTATTGTAACAAAGCACATAGACTCTGTTAACTTAAAAGTTATACCAAATTATATCATGTGATAAATACGTAAAAGCATATATGCCTAGGCTATATACCATATATCTCTACTACCCAGCAATATCAAGGCTAGATTAGTAATTGCCTTTTAGCATAATTCTAGTAACCCTTTATATCATTTATATACACATGTTTTATTACCATCCCACATCCTCTCCTTACCAATAAGGTCTATTATGTTAGAGTAACCTATTCTTATTTATTTATTCTATATTACCTTTATTCTAT
>Ga0079995_1056099_pt2 | contig 10638 bp, 11 predicted proteins | sample FaiFalFF_MnMetaG_2_FD_69198 | JGI IMG/M metagenome (GOLD analysis project Ga0079995, IMG submission 69198) | Freshwater microbial communities from Yellowstone National Park, Wyoming, USA - Fairy Falls C (FF_Mn_C) (SPADES assembly) (version 4) | ecosystem: Environmental > Aquatic > Freshwater >... | reverse complement strand
ATGGACATGAGTTGCTGCGCCATCTCGCCGAGCTTGCCGTCGCCGATGGCTTGCAGTCCCGACAGTGCGCCATCAATCGCCACGCCCAGCCCCAAGCCTTTTGCGTACTGCTCGGTCATGCGGGCGAGCGTTTCGGGGTCGCCGAAGATGTTCATGGTGCCGCGACTCATGAACTCGCCAATCGCGCGCGCCAGTTCGATCTGCACATCGCGCTGCGCTTCGATGCGGAACTTCTCGAGTTCGAACTTCAGCGCGGCTTCGCTGTAGGTCTGGCGGTACTCCAGCGCTTGGCGTTCGACTTCCACGCGGGCGCGTTCGACCTCCACCTGCTCGCGGGCGATGTTCACATCGACCATCTTGACGGCGGTCTCGCCGCGGGCGACCTGTTCGCGGGCTTTGGCTTCGGCTTCGGCGCGGATGAGGATGGCTTGCGCTTCCAGCTCCGCCGCCTGCTTCTGCGCTTCGGCTTTCTTTACCTCCGCGAAGGCAGCGACCTGCACATCGGTCTCGCGCTTGATGCGCTCTTGTTCAATCTGCTGTTTCGCGGCGATAAGCTTCGCCTGCGCCTCGCGTTCGGCGGCGGCGAGCTGCTCGACGGTGATGATTTGTTGCTTGGCGCGTTCGCGTTCCGCCTGCGCTTCGAGGGCTTGCTTTTCGGCTTCGGCGCGTTGGCGTTCGGCTTCCGCGACGGCGATTTCCTTCTCGCGCTGTGCCAGTTCGACGGCTTTCTCGCGGTCGATGTCGGTCTTTTGCAGTTCCTGCTGTTTCAGGAGCAGCAGTCGGTCGCGCTCGATGGCGGCGACGCGCACAGCTTGCTCCTGCTGGATTTGCGCCTCTTGCACTTGGCGTTGCTGCTCGATTTTGTAGATTTCCGCCTCGCGCTGTTTCTCGGCTTGCACTTTGGCGATTTCGGCTTGCTGGGCGGCTTCCGCCTCAGCGCGCTGGCGTTCCAGCTCCAGAATCTCCTTCTGGGTCTGCACATTTTTGAGGGTGATTTCGCGCCGCGCCTCTTGTTCGAGGCGGTTGCGCTCCACCAGCGCGGCTTGCGTGATCTCGGTGATTTTGCGTTTGCCCTGCGCGTCGAAGATGTTGTTGTCCGAAAGCAGCTCCTGTGAGGTCTGGTCTAAGCGCGAGATGGTGACCGATTCCAGCGTCAGTCCGTTCTGTTCGAGGTCGGAGCGCACCAGTTGCTGCACGCTGCTGGCGAAGGCGTCGCGCTGGGCGTGAATCTCCACGAGGTCTTTGGTCGCCGCCACGCTGCGCAGCGCGGAGACGAGCTTTTCGAACACGAGTTGCGAGACGGACTGCGCGTTGACGGATTTGTCGCCGAGCGAGCGCGCCGCGTTCAGAATCGCGTCCACTTCGGGCTGCACCTTGATGTAGAACTCGGCTTTCACATCCACGCGCAGGTTATCGCGGGTAATGAGCGCGTCGGGTCCCTTGCGCTCCACTTCCAGTTTCATCGTCTCCAGCGAGACGGGCACGAGGGTATGCAGGTACGGGAACACCAGTGCGCCGCTGTCCAGCACCACGCGCCGTCCCCCGAACCCAGTCCGCACATACGCCATGTTCGCCGACGGGCGCACATAGAACTTGGAGATCATCAGGAAGATGAACCCGATGACCAGCAGTAGTGCGCCCACAGCCAGCGAAATCACTTGCTGCAGGGGTCCCCAAGCGTTGCCGAACAGGCTGCCACCGAACCCTGCCAGCAGCATCAACGCTAAGCCAATCAGAATGAACCAGCTATGCATCGTCTCTCCTCCGTCTTAGGTCTGTCCCCCGATGTGTTGTGCGGGTTGTTGCGCTGAGGAGTGTACCTCAGGCGAATCGTCAGGTAGTTCGAGCGGGTTGCGCTCCACCCAATAGAGGTGGGTCTGCTCGTCGTAGCGGGCGACGAGGATGGGCGTATCGGCGGGGATATTCGGTTCGCCTGGCATAGCGCGGCACACGATGCGGTGCAGGTTGCCGTAGCGGTCGCGCACATGGGCGACGCCGCCGTCGGGCGTGATTTCGTACACGGCGCGCCCCGTGCTGCCCACAAGCCCGTACTTGTCGACGATTGGGGGCGCCTCGTCGCGCAGCACGCGCCGAATAATCAGTCCCGCCGTGCGCCCTGCGAACGCCATCGTAACGAGCGCGACGCCCATCGACAGCGGCGCGAACAGCGCGGGCAGTTGCAGCAGCGGCTCCAAGAGGCGGTTGGCAATCAGCCCAACCGCGCCCCACACCACCATCAACAACGGCACAGCCATCGAGAGGGGCAGCCCCATCCCGATGCCGAACAGGTTCAGCGCCTTGAGCCAGAGCGGTTTCTCGGCAGCGGCGTGGTCGTCGTGGCTGGCGTAGGGCGTTTTGACGACGCCATGTTCGCTGCTGTCGGCGTGGTGGGCGTCCCCTGCATCGCCGTGAAACTCTCCCGCGTGGTCGGCGTGGGCGTCGACACCGGCATCGTGGGCGTCTCCTGCGTCGCCGTGAAAGTCCGTTGCGTGGTCGGCGTGCGCGTCAGCATGGTGAGCGTCGCTGTCGGCTTGGTCGCCGCTAAGGTCAATCATCCCCGACAGCGCCAGCCCCAACAGCAGAACACCCCCCACTGCCAGCGGCAGGGCGAAGATGAAGTTCCACCACTCCAATAGTGCCGCGAGCGACATCCCCGTCTCCCATTCAATTATACTGAATTCGCACAGGAAATTGCGTCAGCAGATGTGGAATATCCCCCTTTGGAGGCGTGGACTTATGGAACTGAGCGCACTGGCGATACGGGTGGCGCGTACACCAGGGCTGGGAATGCTGCCGCAAGTGACGAGCCAAGTGCTGCGGTTGGCAGATAATCCGAACGCATCGCCGCGGCAGATTGGCGCGCTGATTGAGCGCGACGCGGGGCTGGCATCGAAACTGCTCAAGAGCGCGAACAGCGCGTACTACGGCGCGCCAGGCAAAATCAAGACCGTCTCGCAGGCGATTTCGGTGATGGGGCTATCGGCGGTGCGCTCAATTGTGGTGGGACAGGCGTATCAGCAGATGACCTCCGTGCGCGGGGCGTCGAAGCGGTTCGATCGGCTGGCGTTCTGGCAGCATTCGCTGGCAACGGCGAGCGCGGCGCGCGTGCTGGCGAAACTCAAGGGCTGGCGCGACCCCGAAGAGGCGTTCCTCGCAGGCTTGCTCCACGACGCAGGCAGGCTCGTGATGGACAAGTTCCTGCCCAACGAGTTCGATCAGATTCTCACCCTCGCGTCGGAGCGTGCGATTCCGCTGCGCGACGCCGAGCGCGAGGTGCTGGGCTACACGCATGTGGAGGTGGGCGACCTGCTGGGCGAGCAGTGGAATATGCCTGAGAGCATGCGCGAGCCGCTGCGCCGCCACCACGACGATGTGAGCTACGATGAGTGCCCGCTGGGGTGCCTAATTCACGCGGCGAATGTGCTGGCGCATCAGGCGGGGTTCGCGCTGGGCGCGCCCGTACTGTACGAGCTGCCCCCAACCGTCAAGCAGTCGCTGGGCATCGCCGAGGCGCAATACGAAGGCTTGAAGCAGGCGATTGTGCAAGAGGTTATGCGCGTGCAGGAAGCGCTGCGTATCTGAGGTACACTTATACCAACCGCCGAGCCAGAGTTCACAAAAACAGCAGTTAATGACCCCCTCCTTAAGGTTCCCCCTGCTTGCAGGGGGAACCGAGTAGGCGCGTTTCTCGCGGTTCCCCTCGCGAAGCGGGGGGAACCTGCAGGAGGGGGACATTGGACGCGCGATTGGTATTACCTCAGGCAAGCGCATGGCGAACCCGTTTCCAGGCGTGAACCCCTACCTCAAAGACTGCGCGCTGTGGAACGATGTCCACCACCGCGTGATTACCTGTATCCGCAACGCGCTTCAACCGCAGAGACGCCTGCAACCCGTTGCCGCAACTAAGGAGGGCGTCTACACTGGAATTTGCTGTTCGCGACATCATCCCCGCGTTGCATAGACGCCCTTCTGCGCGAGAAGGGGCTGCGCTGAAATTGGGTATTTTCGAGGCGATGTTAATGCGTACCTTCGTCCCTTCGGAGATGAATCCGCGCGAGGCGTATGCCTTGCTGATTAGCTGCGTGGCGCCACGCCCGATTGCGTGGGTCAGTACCTGCGCACCCGACGGCTGTACGAACCTTGCGCCGTACAGCTTCTTCAACGCGGGCGGCGCGAACCCCGTGTCGGTCGTGTTTTCCTGCACCAACTTCCGCGATGGGCGTCCCAAGGACACGCTGCGCAATGTGCAAGCCACAGGCGAGTTTGTGGTCAACATCGCGCCCTACTGGCTTGCCGAGAAGATGAACCAGACCTCGTTTGAGTACGAGTACGGCGTCTGCGAGTTCGAGCAGGTCGGGCTTACGCGCGCGCCGTCCGTCTATGTGAAGCCACCACGCGTGGCGGAAAGCCCCATCGCGATGGAGTGCAAGCTGTTTCAAATCGTCTCGCACGGCACGGGTCCTATCGCGGCGAACTATGTCATCGGCGAGGTGCTGTGCTTCCATATCGCCGAGACGCTGCTCAAGCCCGAAGGCATCGTGGACAACCTCGTCGCCGATTACATCGGGCGCATGGGTGAATCGTGGTATGTGCGTGCGACCCCCGAAGCAATGTTCCGCTTGGAGCGCCCGACAGGGAAGTGAATATCAGAGGCACCCACCACCGCTGCAGAAAAGTCGCGCGGGTTCTCTTGCGGAATTGGCGTGACAAATCAGAACCGCTGTGCAGAGGTATACTCTAAAGAGGTAGAGGGCTACGGCAATGAAATGCAATTATTGCGGGGCGGCGATTCCAGAAAACGCGCGGTTTTGCGCAGGGTGCGGGCGTGCGCTCGGCGGCGCGACGATGAGCGTCCCCAGCACGGCATCCACGACACCCTCACGCGCGAACTCCAGAGCCAAGTGGTGGGCGATTGGCGTCGGCGTGCTGCTGCTGATGGCGATAGCGTTTGTGGTGGGCACGCAGTCGGGGCTGATAACCCGCGCGAATGTGCAAAAGCCCGAAGCACCCAGCGTGCTGGAAGCGCAGCCGCCCAAAGTGGACGCGCCCAGCGTGCTGGAAGCGCAGCCCCCGAAAGTAGATGCACCCAGCGTGCTGGAAACCGAAGCCCCCAAACCGCCTCCCAAGCATGTGGTTGACTGGCTGGAGCACCTGCGCAGGACTGAAGAACGGCGCCGTCGCCTCGAAAGCAACATCGCCCCTGTGATGAGCATGCTGGTGCAGGCGACGCTCGCGCGTGCCGCCGCGCTGGGCGGTGTGGCACAAGGCGACCTCGAAAAAGCGGAGGCAGACTACGAACGCGAGCGCGAGAAACTGCGCCAGAGCTACCAGCAACGCCAACGCGAATGGGCGCAACTGCTCGAATACTTCCGCAGCGTGCCCCCGCCACCCGAATGCCAAACGCTCGCCGACGCCTACTACGCAGGGCTGAGCGCATATATCACAAAAATCTCGCAAATCGAGAAAAGCCTCATCGAGAACGATGTGGGCGGACTAACGGGCATGCTTGGCTCTGCGCAAAGCGAACTGGACGCGCTCTTCGCTCGTGCCGACGAGGAACTCACCCGCGTGTGCGAGCAGTACGGCATCCGCAAGTATTTCGCGATTAGCGCACAAGGGCTGGAGCTGCTCCGCGCTCTTGGGGGCGGGCTACCGCTGGGCTTTTAGGCGCAAAGACCAACTCGTCTGGCGGGCGAACCCCAAAAGCAGCACACAAGAACCGCGCTCGTACCCAGCAGCGCGTAGGGGCACGGTTCCCGTGCCTATTCGAACATTCAAAGTCTCCAAAACCGACCGCTGAGTGGGTTTTTCGAACGCCCTCGCCACTCCTTGACTTTCGCCCCATCCTGCAAGGTATACAAATGTATACCAACCCATCCTAAAGGGTGGAGGCGTTGTCATGCAAGCCCAAGAGAAGGAGTTCTGGATTGCGTCGGAGCGCAATGGAGAGTATCCCTTCACACGCGAGGATTCGTTCGAGCGCAAGCTGCGTCGCCATCGCAAGCTGCAGACGCAACTGCATGACCTTGTCGACCCGCAACGGCGGGCGATTGCCTACTTGGAGCGCGTGGAGATTCAAAGCGTGCTGGAGCGGGCGAACCTGACTCCGCGCCAACGCTATGTATGCGAGCAGTACCTCAACGGCTGGACACTGCAGGAGATTGGCAAGCAGTTGGGCATTACCAAGCAGGCGGCGGCGAAGACGCTCAAGTTCGCGCTGATCAAGCTCAAGCAGGCGTGGCGTAACAACCCGTTTTATGGGCTGGCGGAGGTGTACCGCAGCGAGACGCGGCGGGTAGGCAGTCGTCGCTAAAGCACGCGCACAAACGCCCCGCCTGGCACTCGTCGCACCAGCCCCTGCATCTCCAGCATCGTCAGCTCCGCCTGCGCCACATGCACTGCCAGCCCCACCTGCCGCGCCAGCGTATCCACATGGCGCGGCTCCAAGTCCAGCGCACTGAGTAGCTTCTCCTGCACTTCGGTCAGCAGGGGCAGGCTCTCGGTGCGCTCGCGCGGCTCGGCAACGATTTTCAGTGTGCTTAGGATGTCTTCTGCCGATTCCGCCAGCGCTGCGCCGTCTTTGATAAGCGCGTGGCAGCCCTTGCTTTTGGGGTTATCGATGCTGCCAGGCACAGCGAACACCTCGCGTCCGTACTCGGCGGCGAGGCGGGCGGTAATCAGCGCACCGCTCTGCGCAGGTGCTTCCACTACCAGCACGCCCAGCCCCCACGCGGCAATCAGCCGATTGCGCACAGGGAACCGCCACGGGTCGGGTGTCGCGTCCCAAGCGTACTGCGAGACGACTGCGCCGCCTGCTTCGGCGATGCGTCGGAATAGCGCACGGTTCTCGGCAGGGTACGGGCTGCCCAGCCCGCTGCCCAAAATCGCCACCGTGCGCCCACCCGCTTCCAGCGCAGTGCGATGCGCGACCGTATCGATGCCCAGTGCGCCCCCGCTGACAATCGTCAGCCCAGCCTCGCACAGGTCACGCGTGAACCGCTCGGTGACCATGCGCCCATACGCGCTCGGCTGGCGCGTGCCCACTACGCTGACGGCGAAGCGGTCGCGCTCCCGCAACGCGCCCCACACCAGCAGCGCGGGCGGGATGTCGGGCAGCCCCACCAGCGGGCGCGGAAAGTCGGGGTCGCCCTCCAGCACCAGACGCACCTCGCCCGATTGCAACGGCGCGGGAACCTCCAGCGGCTCGCGCGCCACGCGCTCAATCGCGACGACATCCGCTTCGCGCATGCCCGCAACTTCGCGCAGCGCGCCCGCAGGCGCACGCAACACACCCTCCGCATCGCCGAACCGCTCCAGCAACGCGCGTACCTTGCTCGGCGAAAAGTCCAAGCGCAGCAACTTCAGCCACGCGCACAACTCCTCTCGGCTCATGGTCGCTCCACAAACTCCCACTCGTGTTTCCTGAAGTAGCTCAGCCCCAGCAGCGCAACGCCCAACCCCAGCAACAGGTTCAGCCCAAGCAGCCATACGGGCAAGGGCATATCGGGAAACTGCACCGCCTGACCCAGCGCGGCGTTCTCCTGCACTATCGTGATTGGCGGCAGAATCGCCTTGCGGTACGCCATCGTCAACGCCGCCATCGGGTTCAACACATGGTACGCCCAGAACAGCCCCTCACGATACGCTTCGGGAACCAGCGTCGTATAGCGCAACTGCTCGGAGAAGTAGATTACGGGCGTCAGGAAAAACAGCAGCTGCAGCCCGACGCTCACCAGGTACTTCACATCCTCGTAGAACACATTCCAGCAGGCGATGATCGCCGCCAGCCCTATCACCCACAGCAACTGGCTCAGCATCACTACGGGTAGCCATAACAGCCCCACCTGCAACGGTGTCCCGACATACCCGTACAGGTAGACAAACAGCACGCCCATCGCCAGCAGAAAGTGGATGAAGTTCGACAGCACTGCCGCCAACGGCAACAGCACGCGCGGGAAGTAGATTTTGCGAATTACTTGCATGTAGACCAGAATCGTCTGGCTCGAATCCAGCAGCGCGAACTGAAAAAAAGTCCACGGCAGGTACGCCGCCAGGATATACGCCGAGTAGTTCGCGATGCGCATGCCCATCACATACTTGAACACGAGGGTCATCACCAGCACGGTCGCCAGCGGGTTCAGCAGCGACCAGAAAAAGCCCAGCGCGGAGTTTTTGTAGCGCACGCGCAGCTCGCGAATCACCAGCGTCCGCAGCAGCTCGCGATATGCCCACAGTTCCCGCACCAGTTCGCGCACGAGGCGTAGGTTCGGCATCGGACGCGCAATTCCTGTGAATGGTGCGACAGCTGGGCAACACGAATCGTCTGCAATTAGCCGATGCAAGTCTGCGCGGCGCTGTGTGAGGTCGTGTTCTGGGGCGATCTACGGGCGCAGGAGGTGCGCCTGCGGGACGACTCGCGTCTGCTGAAGACGCTTGCGGTCCAGAAGCTGTTCACGCCGCCGCGTAAAGTGCTGCGCACGGTACAAAAGGCGACGGGCGTCCCGCGGAATTTCCAACGCAGCAGGGAAGCGTTGCATCGCGTCGAACTGGTGTAGTTGATGAGACGCCCTTCCCCTGCGACCTTGCGTGTGGTCGCGTTTGCTGTTGGTCCTGGGCTTGGTGTCGCGCCGCTGATAATCCCCCACCCTGAGTCGCTAACCCCCGAAGCGTGGCGGTTGGTGGGGCTGACGCTGTGGATGGCGCTGTGGTGGTTCACGGAGTGCATCCCCATCCCCGCAACCGCGCTCTTGCCCCTGATGTGGATGCCGCTGGTGGGTATTGCCGACGAGAAGCAGGTCACCGCACGCTACGCCGACCCCATCGTGTTCCTGTTTCTGGGTGGGTTTATCGTCGCGCAGGGGATGCAGCAGTCAGGGCTACACGAGCGGCTGGCGCTGGGCATCGTGAAGGGGCTGGGACGCACGCCGAGCGGCATGGTCGCGGGCTTTATGATAGCGACGGCGTTCACCTCGATGTGGATTAACAACACCTCCACGACGATGATGATGTTCGCCGTCGCGTTGTCGGTGGTGGAGTGGGTGCGACGCACCTATGGGCGGGAGGCGACACACGGCTTTACCGTCGCGCTGATGCTGGGCGTGGCGTACTCAGCGTCGATTGGCGGGGTCGGTACGCTAATCGGCACTGCGCCGAACGCGCTGCTGGCGGGCTTTCTGCGCGACAACTACAACTACGCGCTGAACATGCTGAACTGGCTAAGCGTCGGGCTACCGTTTGTCGGGCTGATGCTGCCGTTCACCTGGTTCTGGCTGACCCAAGTGCAGTTCCGTGTCCGAGACTTGGACTTCCGTGCCTTGCGCCAGTCGCTGATGAGCCAACTCGACTCGCGCAAGCGTTGGAGCCTTGCTGAGCGGTGCGTTGCGGGAGTGTTTGTCTACGCAGTGGTGGGCTGGCTGGCGCGGGAGTGGCTAAGCCGCCAGTTCGGGGGCGCAATTTCCGATGCGTTTGTGGCGATGAGCGCGGCGCTGACCCTCTTTTTGCTGCCCGCCTGCACGAAGCCTTACAAGCCGATTCTGGACTGGCGCACGGCGGAGAGCATCCCGTGGGGCGTGCTGATTCTGTTCGGTGGCGGACTGGCGTTGGCAGGCGCGTTCGAAAGCACGGGGCTGGCGAAGGCAATCGGCGCGAGCGTGAAGGGGCTTTCGGGGCTGCCTGTGTGGGTGATTGTGCTGGCGGTGGCGACGCTGATTATCTTCCTGACCGAACTAACCTCCAACACGGCGACGACGGCGACCTTTCTGCCTGTGGTAGGCGCGGCAGCGGTCGGGCTGGAGACCGACCCGCGCCTGCTGACGATTCCTGTGGCAGTGGGCGCGTCGGCGGCGTTCATGCTGCCCGTCGCCACGCCCCCCAACGCGATTGTGTTCGCGTCAGGCGAGATCCGCATCGCCGAGATGGCGCGCGCGGGGATTGCGCTGAACCTCTTCTGCATCGTGGCGGTGACGCTGATTATGCTGACCACCGCGCGCTGGGGGCTGGGAATCCCTTAGCACCCGTTGCCGAAATTGAACAACACAATCAGCAAGTCCGCGTCGTCCACAACCCCGTCATAGTTCACATCTTGATAGCGAGGACCTGTCGCTCCGAAGTTGAACAGCACTGCCAGCAGGTCGGCATCATCGATGCACTCGTTGAAGTCCACATCGCCTGGGAGGCGCACCTTTACGACGCCGCGCATCGAGACGGGATGGGGCCTGCAGTAATACTCATAGTCGCCTACCTGCCCAAAGGTGAAAGTGAAGGTGCGGTTGCTGGTATTGATGGGCGCATCCCATAGGTTCGCGACTGAGGTCGTAGTGTGAGAACCACTTACCCATGTCCAGGTCACAGAGGTTCCCACATCGATCACGGTCTCGCTGGTGCGAGAGTAGCCGTCGCGGAAAAAGAAACTACCTACCTCAACCGTCCGCGTCTGCGCAAAGGCGTGCAGAGACGCCATAATCGCCACTCCTAATGTCACCCAAAATCGCATAGATTCCACCTCCACGCTATTATACTTATACCCCAACTGTGCCCCAGAATGAACGGAGATAGCGAAGCGGAGGGCAAAACTTACCGAAAAGTAATTACTAACCCAACTTGCCACCTTGTCAAGCCCCCTGCGCACGGGTACAATAA
>Ga0079995_1056340_pt1 | contig 10654 bp, 9 predicted proteins | sample FaiFalFF_MnMetaG_2_FD_69198 | JGI IMG/M metagenome (GOLD analysis project Ga0079995, IMG submission 69198) | Freshwater microbial communities from Yellowstone National Park, Wyoming, USA - Fairy Falls C (FF_Mn_C) (SPADES assembly) (version 4) | ecosystem: Environmental > Aquatic > Freshwater >... | reverse complement strand
ATAACTCATGAAGCTACAGTTAGTAAGATAAGCGAACAGCAATTGTATTACCTAACTTCTAAAGGATTAACAGCTGAAGAAGCTAAAACTTTAATTGTACATGGATTTATTGAAGAGTTTATAAAGGAATTACCTATGGAATATGCTGTTGAGATGAATAGATTAATAGCTTTAGAAATGGAAGGTAGTGTAGGATAATTTCAGTTTAAAAAAATAAATTTAAATAAATTTAAGGAGTGAAATTATATGGAATTAAGAGAGTTATATAAAAATTACCCAGCTCCTTTAAAAACTCAACATACTTGGAGATATTCTGATTATGATTTGTTTTTTGACCAAAATATAAATACTAATTTAATTTTTAAGACTAATTTATCTTCAAATTATAAAAAATTGGAAAAACTTAATGATAGTGATTTTGTTGATAGTTTAATCCTAAAGTATCCTGAAAAAATTACTTTATTTAATTTACTAAATTTTCAAGATGGATACAATATTGAAATCAAAGATAAAGGAATTTGGGAACTCGATTTTAATTATACAGGTAGTTTTAATGTAGTTAGAAATATTATTAAAATATATTCAGATTGTGAACTAGTTATTAATAATAATTTAAGTAATAATAATATAATTAAAGTTAATGAAGTTAATGAAATTTTTGTATATAATCAGGCAAAAGTTAAATTATATACAAAACATACAGCAAATAATGCTTATTATCATTCATTTTATTATGTTTATTTAACTGATAATACTGATTTAAGGCAATTATTTTTAACTTTCAATCCTAAATATGAGAAAACTCATATAAGAACATTAATAGATGGTAAGGAATATAATTATATTGTTTATATACTCGCTAAAACTGATAATTTGGATCATGTGGATTATAGAACTGAAAATATTCATATAAAACCTAATTCAAAAAGTTTAAGTGTTTATAGGTCAATTGTTAATGGAAGAAGTAAAAGTATATATACTGGTATGTTAAGGGTAGAAAAGGATGCTCCTTATTCTGTTGCTTATCAAAATAGTAGGAATTTATTATTATCTAATAAAGCTAAGGTTAATACAATTCCTGAATTGGAGATACTTAATCAAGAGGTAGTTTGTACTCATGGAGCTGTTGTTAGTTATATAGATCAAGATAGTATATATTATTTAACTTCTAAGGGATTATCTACTGAAGAAGCTGTTAAATTAATAGCAGATGGATTTCTATTAGATAAAATTCAAGATAATTTTTCAAATAATATATATTCTTTAGTTTATAAGGAAATAACTAATGAGAATGAGCCAGAATTAGTTTAGTTTTTTTAAATTTTTTTGTTTTTACTTCTTTATTTTTTTGAATTTTTTTAGTGTTTATTAATTCGTTAGGCGTAAATTTTTTATTTGTTTTTTTTATTTTTTTATTTTTGTTTTTTTATTATTTTAGGAAGGTAAATAGTGATTGAAAAATGAATTTTAATATAAGAAAGATCTAAGGAAATAATTAGGAATTATATGAAAGAGAAGGTTATACAAGATTATAATCAAATAAGGATTTCTTCTTTAACTCCACTTTTTAAACAGTATATAACTATAAAAAATAAATATAAAGATTGTATATTATTATTTAGAGTAGGGGATTTTTATGAGACTTATTTTGAGGATGCTAAAATATTTGCTAATATAAATAATGTGGTCCTTACTAAAAAGACGTTACCTGATGGTTATTCTATTCCATTAGCAGGTGTACCTTTTCATTCAGTAGATAATTACATAAAAAATCTTGTAAAAGCTGGGTATAAAGTAGCAATAGCTGAGCAATTAGAGGATCCTAAGGATGCTAAAGGTCAAGTGGTTAAAAGAGATGTTATTCAAGTTATAACTCCAGGTACTATTATCCAAAATGAATACTTAGATAATAATGCTTATAATTTTTTAATGGTAATAGATTATATAAAAGATTCTTTTGTTTTTTTATTTTCGGATGTAAGTGCTCTAAAAATTTTTGTTTCTAAATCTAATTTTAAAGATTTAATTAATTTGATTGATTCTATAAAACCTTCAGAAGTCTTAATTTCTAATAGAGTAGAAAATAAATATTTAGAAAAATTAAATGAGATATTTAAAATGAATAATATTATATTTAATTCGTTAAATTTAAATGATACTATTGGTATTGAAGCAGAAAAATATTTATTTGATGAATTATCTTTATATACTTTGGAAAAAAATGAAGCTATTTCGGCTTTTAAATTATTAATAAAGTTTTTAAATTACTCAATGATAAATAGTTATAAATTTAAGGTTTATAGTTATATAGAGAGTGATTCATTTTTAATAGATGAAAACACTATAAAAAATTTGGATTTGTTTAATACTAATCCTTGTTTGTTAAATATTATAGATAAAACTTTAACTAATTTTGGATCAAGAAATTTAAAAATCTTTATTTTAAAACCATTAAAAAATTTAGAAAAAATAGAACAAAGAATGGATGTAGTTGAGTTTTTTGTAAAAAATAGTGGCTATGTTATTTCTATAAGAGAGAATTTAAAAGATTTAACAGATATTGAAAGAATTTTACCTAAATTTTTAATATATAAAGCTTCTTTTAGGGAGTTCCAAATTTTAAAGAAATTTTTTAATAATATTATAAATTTGATAGATTTATTAATAGAGCTAAATAGTATTAATATTTTACCTAAGCTCGCTAAAGAAATTATTGAAAATATTATAATAAATTATAATCAGGTTAAAGATATTCAGAATTTACTAAATAAATCGATTTTAGATGAGGTTTTTAAATATAATGAAATAGAAATATTTATAAATAAGGGGTTTCATCAGGATTTAGATGAATATATTGATATATTATTAAATAGTAAAAGATGGCTAAGTGTTTATGAAAATGAGTTAAGGATAAAAACAGGTATAAAATCATTAAAAATAGGATATAATCAAGTTTTTGGGTATTATATAGAGGTAACAAAAGCTAATTTAAATTTAGTGCCCTCTTATTTTGAAAGAAAACAAACTTTAACAAATGCTGAAAGATTTACTACCAAAGAGTTGAAAGAATTTGAAGAAAAATTAGCTTCTTCCTTAGATAAGATAAATGAAATACAAAATGTAGTTGTCTATGAAATAAGTGATTATATAAATAGTAAGCAAAAGTTTTTATTAGATTTAATTGAAAACATAGCTTTATTAGACATTTTTGTCAATTTTGCTTATATTTCTATAGAGAATAATTATATAAGACCAATATTAGTGGAAGATAAAATTTTAAAGATTAGAGGTTTAAGGCATCCAATATATGAAAAATATTTTGAATATTTCATAGATAATGATATCAATTTAAATAAGGATGAATATGTATTAATATTAACTGGTCCGAATATGGGAGGTAAATCTACATTTTTAAAGACTGTAGCAATAAATGTATTATTAGCTCATATAGGATGTTTTATACCTGCTGAACAAGCTGTTATAGGTATTGTGGATAGGATTTTAACGAGGATGGGTAGTGGAGATGATATAATAAAAAAGAGATCTACTTTTATGGTAGAGATGTTAGAAACTGCTTATATAATTGATAATTCTACAGAAAAATCTTTAGTGGTTTTAGATGAAATAGGGCGGGGGACTAGTACATATGATGGGATGGCTATTGCTTGGGCTTTATGTGAGTACTTTGCTAAAATTAAAAAATGTAGAACTTTGTTAGCTACTCATTTTCATCAACTTTCTAACTTAGAAAAATATATTAGCTCTATTAAAAATTATCATGTAGAAGTAATTGAAAAAGAAGATAATATAATTTTTACTTATAAGATAAAACCAGGATTTGCTGATAAGAGTTATGGGCTTCATGTAGCTAAAATAGCTGGAGTTAATCCTGAGGTTCTTAATATTGCTCAAAATGTTTTATTGAATTTTGAAAAATTTACAGGAATTAAAATTATACAAACTAAGCTAATAAAATAACAAATGTTATTAAAGTAGGGGGGTATTAATGGTTAAAAAAGAGCCAAAAAGAGTTATTATATATATTGATAATTATAAAATAGAAGGATATATGTATTTAATTCCTGGTGCAAGGATCCTTGATGAATTTAATAAACCTAATCAATTTATTCCTCTAACTGATTGTATTATCTATGATAACGCTACTTCTTTAGAAATAGATAGAGTTAATTTTATGGTAGTTAATAAAAATAGAACTACTTTGATTTTCCCTATTGATGAATCTTTGTAAATTATTTTTAGATTTTTTTTAATTTTTTTTTATTATTTTTTTGTTAGATGATTATACATAATAATGGAATAATAAAATGTCAATTAAAGGATTTTATTGTTAATGAAAAAGTAAATCTTACTTTTTTCTATAATTTCTATTTAAGGGTTATTAAAACTAAAAATTTATTAATTAATAATTTAAATAATTCTTTAGAGAGTGGTAATTTTTTAAAAGGTAATAATAATTATTTTTTATTATTTATTTTGAGAAAAGAAAATACAACTATATTTAATGTTTTGCTAAGATTATCAAAGATTTTTAAAATTCCTATTAGTGATTTTCTGTTTTTAGGTGAAAAAGATAAGTATGCTATAACTTGTCAAAGTTTATTTCTAAGATTAAATCCTAAAAATAAAGAAAAAATTATTAATGCTATGTTAAATAATTTTGATGATAATTTAAGATTTGAGTCTTATAATAAGGATTTTATTTTAAGTTTTATAGGAATAGTTTATAATAATTTAGATAGTTTAAAGAAAGTGTTATTAGGGAATGAATTTTTGATTACAATAAGGAAAATCCCGATAGAATTTCAAGATTTTTTAATAAAAAGACTAAAAATTTTAGAAGCTAATTATTTACCTAATTATTACGATATTCAACGTTTTGGAAAAAGATTAATAAATCATTTAATAGGTTTAGCATTGAATAATAAAATGTATTATGAAGCAAGCTATCTTTTATTGTGTATATATTCTAATAATGAAAATTCTAAAGTTAAGTCTAAAAGAAGAAAGATAAAAGAATTACTATTAAATAATAAAATAGATGAAGTTAGGAATTTAAGACTTCCTCAATATATGGATATTGAAAAAGTATTTTTAAGTATTTTATTAAAGGAAAGGAACTATAAAAAGGCTTGGAAAAACTTCCCTTATAAATTTACAACCATCTTTAAAGATGCTTATAAATCTTTTATTTTTAATTGTAAATTAAATCATTTTATAAAACAAAGTATTTTAAACAATTCATCAGATTTTATTAGTAAAAAAATTCAATTAAATATTCCGGAAAATGAAAAAGATTTTATTAATCAAAATATAATAAATAAAATTAATAATAAGGAAGTAAAAGAGATTTTTAAAAATTGGGATAATTTTGAATTTATTTTTCCTAAGAATTTAGATTTAATTATTTACGATGAAAAATATGAAAATTATAGAGATTATTTTATAAGACCTATTATAAAAGAATTTAGCTTATATGATGATGAGATATTTGAAAATTATAAAAAATTAAAATTAAAGTTTTTTTTACCTAAGGGATCTTTTGCTACTAATTTATTTTATTATCTATTAAATTAAGAATAAAATTAAACTTAAAAATTAAAGATAAGTTAAGGGGTGATTTTAGATGAATTGGGACCACAAAAATATTAGATCTACTTTTTTAAGATATTTTGAGAATAATAATCATAAAGTTTTAAATAGTTATAGTTTAATACCGGATAATGATCCTTCGTTATTATTTGTAGCAGCAGGTATGGTTCCTTTTAAAGCGGAATTTTCTGGAAAAGTTAAGCCTAAATATTTAAGAATAACTACTTGTCAAAAATGTTTTAGAATGGATGATATAGATAATGTAGGTTATACTTTAAGGCATCATACTTTTTTTGAGATGCTTGGGAATTTTTCTTTTGGAGATTATTTTAAATATGAATCAATACATTATGCCTGGGATTTATTAACTAATGTATATAAATTGGATCCTAATAAGTTATGGGTTAGTGTTCATACTGATGATGACGAAGCAGAGGAGATTTGGAGATCTATAATTTGTTCAGAAAAAATTGTTCGATTAAGTGATAATTTTTGGGGACCTGCAGGATTAACTGGGCCTTGTGGCCCTTCTACTGAAATATTTTATGAAAATTTCTATTGCCCTAATGTTAATTGTAAACCTGGGAGTGAGTGCTTAGAATGTGAAAAAAAAGAAAGATTTATTGAAATTTGGAATATTGTATTCACTCAATATTTTAAAAATGAAAAAGGGGAATTAATTGATTTACCTCAAAAGAATATAGATACTGGTATGGGACTTGAAAGATTAACTAGAATACTTCAAAATAAACCTACTCAGTACCATACCGATTTATTTTATCCTATTTTGATTAAAATAGAACAGTTTATTGAAAAAGATGTTGAAAAAGTTTATAATGATTTTAATATTCAATTTGATTTGCCTAATTATTTATCAAAAAAGAATATTTATCTTAATATAGTAGCGGATCATTTAAGAGGAGCTGTATTTTTAATATCTGATGGAGTTGTTCCATCTAATGATGGTAGGGGTTATGTACTTAGAAAATTAATAAGAAGGGCTATTCTTTATTCAAAGTTTTTAGGAATTCTTAGGGAATTTAGTCATGAGATAGTAGATAGCGTTATTGAGATTTTTAAGGATGTTTATCCTGAAGTTTATCTTAGGTCTGAATTCTCAAAAAAGATACTTAATTCAGAAGAAAAAGCTTTTATTAGAAATATATCTAAAGGAATTAATTATTTTAACCAGATTAAGGAAGAACTGATTAAAAATAATATAAAAGTAATAGATGGAAAAAAAGCTTTTTATTTATATGATACTCTTGGTTTTCCTTTGGAATTAACTATAGAACTAGCTAAAAATAATGGTTTACAAGTTGATGTAGATGAGTTTAACAAAGAAATGGAATTACAAAAGATTAAGTCAAGACAAAATAAAAATGATATTAAAGTATTTTCCATAAATAGACAGTTTAAAACTGAATTTGTGGGATATGATAAACTAAAAGAACAAGCAAACATTATAGCAATATTAAAAATCAATTCCAATAAAACTTTAGAATTACTAAATGAAATATCTAATACAGAAGATGAGATTATATTAATAACTGACGTTACTCCGTTTTATGCTGAAGCAGGGGGACAGGTAGGGGATAAGGGAATTATATTTAATGATAATTTTAAGTTTCAAGTTATAGATACTCAAAAACACGTAGAAGGTTTTATATTTCATATAGGGAAGTTATTACAAGGTTATGTAAAGTTAGGTGATAAAGCTTATTTAGAAGTAGATTTTTATAGAAGGAAATTGACTGCTATTAACCATACTGCTACGCATTTACTACATTCTGCTTTAAGAAAAGTATTAGGTTCTCATGTATATCAAGCAGGATCTTTAGTGGATTACGATAGATTAAGATTTGATTTTACTCATTTCCAAGCTATTAATGATAATGAATTAAAAAATATAGAAGAATTAGTTAATGAAATAATATTAAAAGAACTGGATGTATTAATAGAATATAAACCGTTAAATGTAGCGTTAGAAGAAGGAGCTATTGCTTTATTTACTGAGAAGTATCCTGAAAATGTTAGAACTGTTAAGATAATGGATAATGAGTTTATTTCTTATGAGCTTTGTGGGGGAACTCATGTTAAAAACACTTCTTTTATAGGAGTATTTAAAATAATATCTGAAAAAAGCTTACAGCTCGGAGTTAGAAGAATTGAAGCAGTTTGTAATTTGCCTTTATTATCTATTTTTGATAAATTCTATTCAATTGTTAATAATTTAGCTGCTTTAACTAATACTGATATTGATAAAATTAAAGATTATATTTCTAAGATAATTAGTGATTCTAAAAATTTAAAACAAAATATAATTAATCTTAAAAAGAAATATTATCAGTTACTTTTAGATTCTATTAAATTTGAAGATAATAATATTATAAATATAAATTTATTAGAGGAAGATGATTTATTAATAGTTCACGATTTAATAAAAATTAAAAATCCTAATTACATTGGAATTTATAATGTTCAGGATACTAATAAAGTAATTATTATTTTTAATTCTAATCTTAAGGAATTACTAAATATTTTTAGCAATTATAACTTAAAGTTGATTAATTTAGGTAATTTTAAAAAAGTTATTATTAATAATTTTTCCAATCAAGAATTTTTTAAAGATATCTTTTATAAAATTAAACAGAGAAATTAAAATTATAGGTTATTTTTTGTTTGATTGTTTGGTAAAAGTTTAGGTATAAAAATAATTTAATATCCATATCCATTACCATCGTGATAATCTGAGGAATCTGAGTCATGGGTAGTTGGCTCAGTAAAACCTGCTTCTACTCCAGCGTCTGAACCATTATCCGTATTATCTTTTTTATCTTTTTGATTATTTTGGGATTTATTTTGTAGTAATTTTAATATTATAAAAGTTATAATCGCAATTGATGACAAACCAATAGTTATAGTTAAAGAAATAAGGGATTCTTGTTCCATATACCTTCCCCCTTTATTTTTCTCCTTGATTTTAATTTAAGAATTTAAGTTTAGGTTTCAGAATTTATGAAATTATTTAGAGTTTCTTTATAGATATTATAATCATTATCTGAGAATAAAACGATTCTTACTAATTTTATATTTTTTAATGTAGGTAATGTTTGAATAATTGATTTAATAGCTATATAAGCAGCTTCTTTTATTGGATATCCGAATATACCTGTAGATATAGAAGGGAAAGCAATTGAGCTAAGATTTTGTTCATCTGCTAATTTTAGGCAATTTATATACGATTGCTGTAAATAAAAATCTTCAGGTTTGTCTTGATTATAAACTGGTCCTAATACGTGGATAACTTTTTTATTGGGGAGATTATAGGCATTAGTAATAATACATTCTGAGACTTTTAAAGGGTATTTATTAAGTTTTTTAGCTGTGTTAATAGCTTCAATTTCTAGCTCATAACCTGCTTTTTTGTGAATAGCTCCAGAAACTCCACCACCTGCTCTTAGATAAGCATTTGCTGAATTAACTATAACATTTATATCACTTTGCTCTGTTATATCCCCTTTTATTATTTGGAGTTCTTTATTATCTATTATCTTAGATACCATATTTTTATTGGATAACCTATTTTATTATTTAGTTAGCCAAAAAATAACAAAAATCCTTTTCTATAATGGGATAATAAATTGGATATAGAAATTTTAGAAATTTAAAAAGGGAATCTAAGAATAAGGGAGAAAAATTTATTATGAATTCATAAATTATATGAATTCATAAATTAAAGGAAAGGAAAAAAGTTTATGGATAAAGAGATAAAGGAATTATTAGAAAGTCAAATAAATAATGAGTTACAGGCATCTTATAATTACTTAGGAGCTTCTATATATTATCAATTAAAAGGGCTAAATTATTTTGCTAAACTTTTTTATGAACAATCTTTAGAAGAACATGAGCACGCTATGAAAATAAAAAATTATCTACTAGATAGAGACCAATTTATTAATTTAAAGAACATAGTGGAAGCTAAAACCAATTTTACTAATTTATTAGAACCTGTAGAATTTGCTTTAAATTCTGAAAAAGAAGTAACCAAAAGGATTTCATATATATATGATTTATCTTTACAAAAAAAAGATTACTTAACTGCTCAATTTCTAAGCTGGTTCTTAGAAGAACAGGTTGAAGAAGAATCACAGTTTAAAAATTTACTAGATAAAATTAAAACTATTAACGATGTCAATTTAGCTTTTTTTATATTAAATGAAAAATCTAATAATGGTAAATAATAAAAAAAATGAGTGTTTTAAAATTAGATGATTTATATAAGGAAATATTAAATAATTTAAGTGATTTGGTTGTAATACTTGATAAAAAAACAAAGGAATATTTATACTATAATCTTGTGGTAGAAAGCTTACTAAAAAAAATCAAAGTAGATTTTGCTGATTTATTGTATAAAGATAATTGTATCTTAGATAACAAAATTTATCAAATAAAAACAATAGAAATAAATGATTTTTTAGTTTTGATTTTATCACTAAAAACTGAGGGGTATACGGATAATGAAACGGGGTTATTAAATATAAATGGGTTTTATCTTAAATTTGAACAAATTTATTCTTATTTTTATAGAATTAAGAAAAACCTTATATTTTCATTAATTGAAATAGATAATTTTTATAATTTGATAAAAAACTTGGATTATAATGAAGTTTTATTTATTACCAGGAAGATAGGGAATATAATTTCTTCTTCGGTAAGAAGTAATATAGATATAGTGGGAAGATTTTATCAAGATATATTTGTTTTGTGTTTAATTGATGTTGATAAAGAAAAATCAATAAAAATAATCAATAGAATAAAAAATAATATTTATAAATATTCTATAAGTAATTTGGATTTTATATTAAATATTTCTTCTATTTCAAAATTAATAAAACCTAATACTCAGAATAGTTCTGAAATTTTTAATGAATTTAATAACATTATTAATTTTATTCTACAAAGATTATCTTTTGAAAAAAAATTGTATAATGGATTTAATAAAATAATAGATTAAAATTTGATATAAAGTTATAATAAAAAA
>Ga0079995_1063692_pt1 | contig 10661 bp, 8 predicted proteins | sample FaiFalFF_MnMetaG_2_FD_69198 | JGI IMG/M metagenome (GOLD analysis project Ga0079995, IMG submission 69198) | Freshwater microbial communities from Yellowstone National Park, Wyoming, USA - Fairy Falls C (FF_Mn_C) (SPADES assembly) (version 4) | ecosystem: Environmental > Aquatic > Freshwater >... | reverse complement strand
AGTAGTAAAGAAGAAGAAATCTAAACCAAGACACATACTAGGACTAGAACACGGAAACATACCTATACAGTTGGATTTATGGGGCAATGAGGTAATATTCAGGGGAAAAGGACAGACAACACTACACGGATACCCAAGACCAGACTAAACCCACCCTACGGTAGTGTCCAAATAACGGGTTTATGTGGCTGAAGACCTCCCATAATAGCCTCGCGAGTGGAATTAGCCGCCCCTAGAGAGTATTTAAAGCCTTATTTGGACACTGCCCACCCTACTTCCCATAAATATATCTCTCCGTAGCCCTATAATATATCTAGATGAAGATAGAGTCTGTCCGCGGCCGCGTCGTATTCGACTCGCGGGGTGACAAGACAATCGAGGCCGAGGTGGTGATTGATGGCCGCGTCGGTAGGGCGGGAGCACCCGCGGGCAAGAGCAGGGGGAGGAGGGAGGCGGAGCCATACCCCAGGGGAGGCCCAGAAGAGGCCGCCAGAATCCTGCAGGGAGAGATTGGTAAGAAGCTGGTTGGAGTTGAGTACACGGGCTTCAGGGACCTAGACCAGCTCCTCCGAGAGATAGACGGCACCGAGAACTTCTCGAGAATAGGAGGTAACACGGCTCTCGCCGTCTCGGTGGCCGCGGCCCAGGCCTACTCCTCTGCTCAGGGGGTGCCGCTCTATAGACAGATCCTGAGGGAGACGGGGCTGGAGGCTGGCCTACCCCTGCCCCTGGGCAACGCGCTTGGCGGCGGGAAACATGCAGGTGCCGGCGCACCGGAGATACAGGAATTCCTCGTGATTCCTCTCGGAGCGCGGAACATCTTCCAAGCAATCGAGGCCAACATAAGGGTGCATAAGAGGCTTGGCTCGATACTTGCTAAGAGTGTGGCAGGCTACCCGCTCGGCAAGGGCGACGAGGGCGGATACGCACCCCCAATCTCGGTTGAGGCGGCTCTCGAGTGTGTGAGGGAGGCCGCCGAATCGGTCTCGGACGAGATGGGCATACGTATAGGTGTAGGGCTGGACGTCGCCGCCGGAAGCATCTATAACGAGGAGACTCGGAGATATGAGATCAAGAGTCAGGGTCTATATTTATCCAGAGACGGCTTTCTAAGCTACCTGGCCGAGCTATGCGACAGAGCCAGCCTAGTCTACGTGGAAGACCCCTTCGTCGAGGACGACCCGGACTCCTTCGCGGTCCTCCGAGAACAACTGCCCAACACCCTCATATGTGGGGACGACCTAGTGGTCACCCGACACAGCTTGATAGATGAGTACGCAGAAAAAGGGGCGATCAACGCGGCGATCATCAAGCCGAATCAGGTCGGAACGCTCTATCTGACCTGGCTGGCGGCTCGGTCGTGCCTGAGCCGAGGCCTCGTGCCAGTCGCATCACACAGGTCCGGAGAGACGACCGACGCTTACCTGTCTCATGTAGCCGTGGGGATGGGGTGCAGAGTTATTAAGTCGGGTATAATGGGTGGTGAGAGGTTGGCGAAGGCCAACGAGCTGATTAGGATAGGGGAGGAAATCGGTGCGGAGTCCCTGAGGAGGGTGATCTAGCCTTGGAGTCTGAGAGCCATCTCACCCCAGACGTAGAGCTTCAGGAGCTGCTGGTGAAAAGCAGCGTCCACATAGGCGCAAAGGTGAAGGTCGCCGACATGGCCAGATTCATCTATAGACAGAGGCCCGACGGAGTCTACCTCTTCGAGGTGAAGAAGATTCTTGAGAGGCTTAACACGGCCGCCCGCTTCATGGCCCTTTTTGAGCCCTCTAAGATCCTAGTAGTCTCTACACACGTGTATGGGATAAGGGCCGTGCAGAGGTTCTGCGAGGTGACTGGATGCATACCTATCACGGGGAAGATCCCTGCTGGAATACTCACAAACAGGACCCTGAAATACTATATCGAGCCAGACCTAGTGCTCGTGTCCGACCCACGGTACGATCTCCAGGCAGTAATAGAGGCCTCGATAGCCAGAAAGCCCGTCATAGCCATGTGCAGCACCGACAATGTCTGTAGAGACATCGACCTGATAATCCCCATGAACAACAGGGGTAGAACTTCCCTACCGTTCGGCTTCTGGTACCTAGCTAGGCGCTACCTAATAGAGAGAGGGGAGGCGACCCCCGAGCTTCTATCCTCACTCACGATAGAGCAGTTCACGGCCCAGCCCGCGGTCGAGGAAGAGATACAGTAGGGTGCGAAAGAAATAAGCCGGCCCTTGTGGAGACACTCACAGAGCAGTAGGGGTCTGGCGCCATGAACGGAGTCACAGGAGGCCCGGATGATTTTACGAGGGATACTCTGGAGCTCGTCGAGAGGATATGTGCTTCTCTGGGGGAGTCTCTTAGGGAGCCGCTCCTCAAGATTTCTGAGAAGCTGATCGGGCTCCATGAGCGCGGCCTAGTGAAGATCAACCATTCCGTGATGGAGGTCGTCTGCGCTGCACACCTCATCAGGCTTGGATACGTGGTTGACGTGGAGAGATATTTGGGGGACAATCTTGTATGCGATGTTTACGGTGAGAGGGCCGGTGGAGGACACATAGTCGAGATCGAGACGGGCTTCGCTCCGCCGGAGAACGCTCTCGACCCGCAGAGGTATCTGATGGCGAGGGTGGTCAGCAAGGTGGCCCGCTACAGCAAATTCTCTGACAAATTCAGTCTAGCAACGCCGAGATACAACATCCTCGAGATACCCGAGCCCCTGATCAAGCCTCCTAGGAGTAGGACGCCGCAGGAGATAAGGTTGCTAAAATCCATGTGCGATATCTACTACAAGCGCCCACCAATACAGGAGGAGGAGATCCGCAACTCCAGAATACACTCAGTAATCATTCTGAGCATAGACGACCTATCCATGGTCGAGGTCCCGCCCGAAATCTATTACGAGAAGATACTAAAGCAGGTCTTCGCATGGAATTCACCTTCAAGCCCATGCTTCTGGTCTCGGGTATCCATATAGTGTTGTCTGTCCTTTTCCCCTGAATATTACCTCGTTGCCCCATAAATCCGACCGTATTGGGATGTTTTACGTGTTTTAGTTTAGGTCTCTCCTTCCTTATTCCTATCTCTTTCTCTTATGTGTCCGGCTCTTAGTGAGTGCGGGGTTGGAGGATGACCCGATATCCGAGCGGGTGATGTGGATGGAGTGGGATGGTGGTGAGGCTCCACGTGGTGGCGAGGCTATACGAGGTAAAGACACATAATGAGGTGGTGGCTGAGTAGTGAGTAGGGTCTTCGTTGACTTCGGACTTGGGAGGGTCTATGCTCTTCCGGAGGATGGCGATGAGGTGGTGGTCTTCAACGACTTCCTAGAGATGTTTGAGAAGTTGAGGCCGAGGGTTGTGGTTGCTGATAGTTATCCGAGGAGGCTACTACCAACCATAACGCGGCTTGGCGGGGCTACGTTCCTGAGGCTTAGGGATCTTAAAAAACTCTCCGAGGAGCGAAATAACAATGGTCATATAAAGACGGATGAGAATGACTGGAGGCTCTGAGGCAGATATTCTATGAAGCTCCTGATCTGTTCCAGCCGCTCTATACTTCTCCGTTGGAGCTTTAGGTTAGGGCTCTGACGGAGCTTTGGGTGGAGCTGGCTGGAATAAAGAGGGCGGCCAAAAATACACGTACTACAACAGATGATCCATTAGCAGATGAGACTCATAGGGTGCTTCAGCGCTACGCCGAAAGGCTGACAACTAGGATTCATGAAAAGGCTATGTAACTACCGCTCTACAGTATGGTCGTCGAGAGGCTTGGTCTTAAGGGTCCTTTACTGGCCTACATCGCCTCCCACGACTCCATCGTCTTCAAAACATTGTCTAGGACTAGGCTAGAGACCCGCTATGAATTATTCCGGCGCTCATGGAAGGGGAGAAGATTGCGGAGCAAACTACTGATAATGTTGGCGTACGCGGTAGTACTACATAAACATTCAAGATACCTAGAAGTTTATAAAGAATATCGCCAGGGAGGTAAAAATAATTGGCAGGCAATCCTACGCGTGGCGAAAAGAATCCTCAGAGATGGAGGCACAGGAGGCCGGACAGGCTCCAGCCTGACGGAGAAAAGACCCAAAGGGCTGGAAGCGGTCTGAGTAGAGCTCCCGCCAATAGAGTGGCGTGGTCCAAGATTGCTCCCTCCTCGGTCTTCTGGGTTTCTCCAATGTCTGGCTGGAGAAAAACCAACCCCTCCCCCCTTTATCTCTCCCTCTTCTACGCATAATACGTCGCTTCTATAACTTCAGGTCTTCGGAACTGGATAACAAAATTTTGGGCGCCTTTCGGGGAGGCCACGCATGGGTGTGTTAGACCCCTAGGCCCCACACCCACCATGCGTCCTCTCCAACACCTTTGCCCACGGTCTCCCGATGGGTCCACGGTGCTGGAGATTTCCCCGCGTCACTTGGTTCCCCAAGTGTCGCCGGGAATTCCCCTGTCCCGGGCGCCCACTAAGTAGTGTATCGGGTGGTATATAAGTTTTCTTAATAAAGATTTTTAATAATACGGCGGTAATACGCTCATCCTTGACGGTTGGTGTTGACTAGGGACCAGACATTGAAGGGGGTTAGGGGCGTCTTATCTACTCTTATTCCCAGCGGAGCCAGCGCGTCCTCAACCGCGTTTGCGACGGCTTGAGCGAGGCCGATCGTCGCCGCCTCTCCCACACCTTTCGCTCCTATGGGGTTGGGGGCGGGGGTCTCGGTCCTGTCGACTACGATGTCTGGTATCTCGACCGCGGTCGGGAAAAGGTAGTCGCCGAAGTTTGACGTGAGCAAGTTTCCTGACTGGTCATAGACAGCCTCCTCATATAGAGCTTGGGCCAGGGCCTGGACAGCTCCTCCCAGGATCTGTCCCTCAACGAGAAGCGGGTTAACAACCCTCCCACAGTCGTCGACTAGGACGAGCTTCTTCACATCTACACGTCCTGTGTCTCTATCAACCTCGACAACAGCCACATGGATGCCGAAGGGATATGTGAGGGTTGGTGTATAGGAGGTGGAGACCGTGAGTCCGTACTCGAATCCCTGGGGCAGCCTAGACGGGTCGTAGGCGAGCGCCGCAACCTCTTTGATCGTGACCCCCCTGTCTGGCGCTCCCTTAACGCGGATAAGGCCGTCGCCCATCTCGAGATCCTCAGCCCTCACCTCAAGCATGTGGGCTGCTAGGCGGAGGAGCCTCTCTCTAACACTCTTTGCCGCCGCAAGTATCGCGTTTCCTCCCGAAGAGAGGGTCCAGCTCCCCGCGGTTCCCGGACCCCAGCCCACCAGACTCGTATCTCCAAAGATAACGTCCACGCTGTCTATGTCGACCCCGAGTATGTCAGCAGCTATCTGTGCGAATGCTGTCCCCTCGCCCTGGCCGTGTGGCAAGGTGCCTGATATGACCCTGACGCGCCCATCACGCTCAACACTCACTATGGCCGTTGTGGGAGCAAAGTTGCACACCTCGATGTAGCTAGAGAGCCCTATGCCGAGAAGCCTCCCCTGCCTCCTCAGCTCTTTCTGCCTCTCGCGAAGCTCTCGGTACCCAACCAGCTCTAAAGCCTTGTTAAGGGCTCCCTCGTAGTTCCCCGAGTCATATGTGTGGCCCGTTATTGTTTTGTATGGAAACTCGTCGGGTCTTATGAAGTTGCGTCTCCGTATCTCAGCTGGATCTATCCCGAGCTCGCGGGCAGCTCTCTCAATCGTCCTCTCTATGATGTATGATGCCTCCGGCCTCCCAGCTCCGCGGTAGGCTGCCGTCGGCACCTTGTTCGTAAAGACGCCGGTAACCTCGGCCTCTAGCGCCCTAATCTTGTAACAGCCCGGCAACATACCTATAATGCCCTGAGGCACCTGGATCGTGGTGAAGTATGGGTATGCGCCGAGGTCTGTCACTATCCGTGCCCTAAGCCCGAGCAGCGTCCCATCATTCTTAAGCGCGGCCTGGACCCAAGCCATACTCCCCCTGCCATGCGTCGTCGCCTGGAAATTCTCGGTCCTACCCTCACTCCACTTCACAGGCCTCTTAACCTGCTTAGCGAGCAGCGGGACAGCAAGATCCTCCGGGTAGTGGGCGATCTTGGAGCCAAAGGCGCCCCCAATGTCAGGTGAGAGGATCTGTATCTTCGACTCAGGGAGGCCAAGCGCCTCAGCCGTCCAGGACCGATAGTCGAACGGGAACTGGTTTACGGCCCATATTCTCAGGTTTCCGAACCCCTCGTCATAGTAGGCGATCACCCCCCTGCACTCCATAGCAAGCGGGATGAGCCTCTGAATCCTCAGCTCTACATCAATCACCCGATCAGCCTCCCCGAAGACCGCCTTGACATCACCATAAACCCTCTTCGTGGTGAAGCATACGTTTCCGGGAAACTCGTCGTGTATTGTAGGCGCCCCAGGCTTGGAGGCCTCAAGTGGGTCGACGACCGGGGGCAGAGGCTCATACTCGACTTCAACCGCATCTGCCGCGTCCCGGGCTAGGTATGGATCGCTCGCCAAGACCACGGCTACCGGTTCACCGACAAACCTCACCTTATCCTCGGCAAACGGCTTCACCAAAATTCCCCCCTTCTCCGGCCTATCTATGTGGAGACCACCGCACATCTTGTTCAGCTCGCTTCCGACGAAGGCCGCAACACCACCGCTCGACAAAGCCCCCGACACATCGATACTCAGAATTTTTGCGTGGGCATAGGGGCTCCTGACGAACGCTGCGTAAAGCATACCGGGCAGGTCTATATCGTCGATGAAACGGCCGCGCCCCGTAACTAAACGTGGATCCTCCTTTCTATGGACCGGCCTACCGACGTAACGCTGCACGACTGTAACCCCTCTAAACCTCTTTAAAAACAATGCGGCAAAATCAAAGAGCATGCTCATGCTCTTGTTAGCCTCCCGTGTAAGGGCTGGCTTCCGCACCAAACCAGTACCCGATGACTAGGATTTTTAAGACACACACCGCCGATTTGAACGACCGTCTAATCATGATATTTATATCGTCCACGCCGACAAATCACACTTAAATATGGCCCATAATATAATCCCGCAAGAAAATGAGTGATGAGTCAACCCAGTCAAGCTTGATAGACCCGTTAAATAGACGGATACCGCTTCGATACGCAGTCGAAATGGATGACCTAACCATCGAGTTCTCCGCTGCTCCATGCGTGGGTGGGAGGTGTTAGGAAAAGATGCCCTTCGTTGCCGAGGATGGAAAGTTCAAGCCGATTAAAATGACTATAGACCAAGTTCTAGAGAGGATAAAGAGGGATGGGGTGAAGTACATCGATCTACAATTCACGGACGTTCCCGGGAGGCTACAACACGTAACCATCCCCGCCCGATTCCTGGATGAAGACGCCTTCAAGTCTGGCGTCCCAAAGCTTGACGGCTCCTCGATAAGGGGCTTTGCCGAGATCCATGAATCAGACATGGTCCTATACCCTGACCCATCGACATACGGCCTTATCCCTTGGATACCTGACCACGTCAAGACCGCACGCATGCTCTGTAATGTAGGTTGGGGGATGAGTAGAGGCAAGTTCGAGAAGGATCCCCGCTACGTTGCGCAGAGGGCTGAGATGTATGCGGCTGAGCTTGGCTACCACCTCTCCTTCTGGGGGCCCGAGGTCGAGTTCTTCGTCTTTGACAGCGTCTCTTGGGACGTCATGAACCCGTTCCGGGGACAATCATATAGCATCGAGTCTAAAGAGGCAGCGTGGAGTCATGGGGGCCGGAACTACCCAATCAGGTTCAAGGAGGGCTACTACCCTGTGCCGCCGCACGACACCTTAATGATCTTTAGAAGCGAGTGCGTAGAGATCCTAGCAGAATACTTCAACATTCCATGTGATGCTCATCACCACGAGGTCGCGACGGCCGGGCAGTGTGAGATAGACATGTACAGGGATACGCTAACAAACATGGGCGACAACGTGATGACATACAAGTTCGTTGTGAAGAACCTAGCAGCCAAGAATGGCATGATCGCCACCTTCATGCCAAAGCCCATATTTGGGGACAACGCCTCAGGAATGCACACCCACGTGAGCCTCTGGAGATATAATGGGCAGTCGAATCCGGGACACGCGGTCTTGGAGCCATCTTACTATACTAACCTCTTCTATGATCCTAACGATGATTATGCAGAGCTCAGCCAGCTCGGCAGATACTTTGGTGGAGGTTTGATGGAGCACAGTAGGGCGCTATGCGCAATAGTTGCCCCGACGGTGAACAGCTATAGAAGGCTCGTGCCAGGGTACGAGGCCCCCGTCTTCATCGCCTGGAGCAGGAGCAACAGGTCGGCTAACATAAGGATACCTGTCTATCATAAGGGTCCTGGAGGGGCCGCCAAGAAGAGGATAGAGTTCAGAACACCAGACCCCTCTTGCAACCCATACCTCTGCTTCGCCGCGATGATGGCCGCGGGGCTCGACGGAATCAAGAAGAAAATAGACATGGGAGACCCGGTTGACGAGGATATCTACAAGCTCACCCCAGAGAAGAGGAGGCAGCTAGGCGTCAGGGAGCTTCCCGGCAGTTTAAGGGAAGCGCTAGAGGAGCTTGAGTCCGACAACGAGTTCCTGCGACCTATATTCACGAAGGAACTGATAGACACCATCATAGAGAACGGTCTACGAGAATACACGCAGGTCGCGGCTAGGCCTCACCCCTACGAGTTCTACCTCTACTTCGATATCTAGCAGTACGACTCCTCAAGACGCTTAAGACTATATCGGGGATAATCTAGAGCCAGCGGGACGGAGCTATACGCTTAGATGGGTAAGAGACCCCCCCATCTAGCATGACGAAGCGTTTTCTCGGCTCGAGGGCCTGTCGGAGGACCCATACATGTGTATAAAGAGCGCGGGGAGGGTGATGGCGGGGCTCAGGAATACGCTATGACAGAGCGGGAACCGCAGCATAGCATGCCTAAACTGTTCCTTCGTCAACCTACACTTACCTGGGCCGTCTTTCCTTTGCGGTCGGCAGCGGTGGAAACGGAGCGTGTGGCTCAGCCTGGTACCAATAAGCCACCGATGAGACGTCATCGGTTAGGGGTTGGAACTTGCCGTTAGGATACCAACCGAGTGCTTGGATCGTCACCCTCAGGTCGCTGCGGAAGCGGATTGGGTCATAGATGTGGAAGCGGTAGAGGCAATGTCTCGGGACTTCGCCAGGGTCAGATCTTCTGAATGGGTAGCCGAGAAAAGCCGTTGAATAGGTTTTGCCGCCAAAGCACCATGCCCCGCCGACATAGTCTTCTGTGCCCGTACCACAAATCGTGGGGAACTCAGTGTCGCCATCAATGTAGAACTTTATTTCGCCCTCGCCCCACCAACCATTTGAAAGCTGCGTCCAAGCAAGGAAAGTCCCGACATAATGACCGCACCCCTTAACTCCATCTAAAATCGTATGCTCAGGCCGTTCGCGAGTTGTCATTGAGCGGCGCCATTGAGCGTGGAAGTAGCCGATAGAGTCGGGCATATTTGGAACGAGGGCATAAGTGATCTGGTAGAAAAAGCCGTGAATGTCTTCCCAGCGCTGGTTCTCAATGGTGATTAATGCCCGCCTTCGAAAAGGCATCGGGAAGTAGCAATTGAAACCGCCGACAGGATTAACGAGGATTGGCAGGGCATTAACCTCATAACGCAGGCCATGTCCGTTACAGAAGAAATCGCCCAGCGGGACCTCGACGGATGGTGTTTCCTCGCCGTCCCAATGCATCCGCAAGACGCAATCGCGATAGGCCGTTTCAGCGACAGTGATCCAGATATGTTGAATGATGCCGCACCCTTTGATGTCTGCCAGAGTCACTGTTTCGCCAGACTTCAAGCTGATACATGGCCGGACTTTCCAACCTCGTCCCAACTCAGAAGCGGGGTTGTCAGGGGTAGGTTCAGCCTTCGCTCCGCCACCTTTCTCGCCTGTGGGGTTCTCAGCGGAGATGGAACGAGTCTCCGCATCAAGCAAAAGTGGCAAACCGCCTAAGCCCAAACAAAACCCCATCAACGCTTCCATCACTGACCACCTCGCTTAAAGACTTTCTGATCGCAAGAAAAGTTTTGGCCCAAACCAGTAAGTCGTACCACCGCGCGGCAAACATGGCCTGCACCGACCTCGGGAAAAGTTAAGATGATGGAGCATGGTTGTGGAGGGTATATAGAGACTGGTCGAGGCTGTGGGAATCGAGCAGGAAAAGTATCTGCTTGCCTAGGGAGAGATGGGTAAAGTCTTGGAAAGCCTAGGCTGACGGTCTCGATGGTTCTGTTTATGGTGTTTGTACTGCTCTTCCTATTATTTGTCCTTAGGTTAACAGAGCCTGTTGACGATGCGAAGATCTAAAAGGGGCTAGAAGCCTAGAGGACTGAACATAGTGGCCCATCATGACCGCCACTATCATTAGAAGCCCGTTTGGGGGCCTGGTCAGTGGAAGTTAATCTAGGGGGTTCATACATTCGAGGGAGATGTCTCTTAACAAAGGTGGAGGTTAGTGTTGTAGTGCCTGCTCTTATCAGCTACGCCGAGCTCCAGCCCCTCCTTCATCCTCCTGATCCTCTTGAGGCCCTCCTCCATGCCCCGCTGCTCCCTGAAGACGTGGAAGCTCTCCTCCATGATTTTCTGGAGCTCGTGCTTGATGTCGTAGGGGTTTACCCTTGGAGCGGGGCCGAGGA
>Ga0079995_1067249_pt1 | contig 10668 bp, 9 predicted proteins | sample FaiFalFF_MnMetaG_2_FD_69198 | JGI IMG/M metagenome (GOLD analysis project Ga0079995, IMG submission 69198) | Freshwater microbial communities from Yellowstone National Park, Wyoming, USA - Fairy Falls C (FF_Mn_C) (SPADES assembly) (version 4) | ecosystem: Environmental > Aquatic > Freshwater >... | reverse complement strand
TTAATTTTGGCGAAACACTATTTTCTATTTTCTTTGCTCCTTTTCACGAAAGATATACCGCAGGTTTATATACCGAAATAGCCCCGCAAGACCCTTACAAAACACCTTTTGACATAAAAAGTGTTATTGAAGGAGCTATGGGGAATCCTAACAAAGATGTGGGATACAATGTGAGCTTTGTATATCCAGAAAATGGACTTGATTTTTTAGCTTGGAAAATCGCAAATCTATGTGATATTGAATTTGAGGCGAGAGTAGAAAGAATAGATATTGAGACAAAAACCCTTGTGCTTTCAAATGGTAGAGAATTTGAATATAACTCTTTGATCTCAACTTTACCACTGAACAAGCTGCTTAAAATTACAGGACTTTCAGATGAAGAGGAACCATATACATCGGTTTTAGTATTGAATATGGGAGTTGAACTTGCAGAAAATAAAATCTCAAAACACGGGTTCCACTGGTTATATGTTCCTGATAGTTTATCTGGTTTTCATAGGATAGGGTACTATTCTAATGTAGACTCTATATTTTTGCCTGAAAGGTTAAGGAATCCGGAAAAGTATAGTTCTTTATATATAGAATTTGCTTTTAGAGGTGGAGAGAAACCATCCGACGAAGATTTGAAAGCAATAATTAAGAAGACAGAGGATGAGTTGAAAGAGTATGGATTTATAAAGAAGGTTTTGGTTGCGGACCCGACATGGATTGAAGTTGCTTATACATGGAAAAAACCAGGTAGCAGATGGGTTGAGAATTCTCTAAATAAGCTTGCGGAAAAAGATATATTTTCGGTAGGTAGGTATGGGAGGTGGAATTTTCAGGGAATAGCAGAAAGTTTGAAAGAGGGAATTTTTGTTGGTTCTGTATTAAAAGTAAAAGATAAAGTTTATTCTGAAAGATTATGAACGGAGAAAATATGAATAAGGAAAACAAAAAAGAAACAGTTTGTGCAGTAGTTGTAACATATAACAGGAAAAATCTTCTTTTAGAATGTCTTGAAGCGATAAGGAGACAGACGAGACCTGTTGATGGGATTTACATTATAGATAATGCATCTGATGACGGAACTCCAGAGCTTTTAAAGGAAAAGGGATATAATATTCCTGAATTGCCACCTTTCAATATCAATGGCATTCCTTTTAATATCTACGAAGATAAAAATGTTTTATTAGTTGAAGAGGCAAGTTTTGTTTCTTTACTTATTAGCAGAGATATTGTAAAATCTTTTGGATTACCTATAAAGGAATTCTTTATCTGGGCTGACGATGTAGAATATACTTTAAGGATAGCAAAAAATGGATTTGTAGGTTTATATGTTAAAGATAGTATTGTAATTCATAAAACCAAAACTAATTATTCCGCTAACGAAATATATGATTGGAGATTTTATTATAATGTTAGGAATTGGTTATGGATACATAAAATACATAATAGACGCAAATACATATCTTCTTTATTAAAAAATATCTTTAGGACTTTTTCGTTGCCTTTGAAAGTTTGGCGTCTAAATATAAAAGCATGTGCTGATAGTTTTTTCACAAATCCAAAGATTGATTTTGTAGATAAATAAGAGTTTCAGTATGAGTATTAAGGTTTTCGCAGATACCAAGATCTACATAGCTTGTCCTGCAAACGGTGCAACGGGTGGGCCCGAATTATTACATCAACTCGCTTATCATCTTATAAATGATTTGAATTTAAATGTTTATATGTATTATTATTTTGATGATCTATTTACGAAATTAAAATGCAAAATAAAAAATGAGTACAGGGCAATTTCAACTTATCGAAGTTATAATGTACCTTATGTTTTTCATATTCAGCGTAAAGATGATAATGAAAGGAATATCTTAATAGTGCCAGAAGGTTTATATGGGCTATCAACTTTTAAAAAAATCAGAAAGGGTGTTTGGTTCCTGAGTGTAGATAACTATTATATATGGAAGCACTATATGAACAATAGAATTGTCTATTTTTTATATAAGATTACAAATAAAATCTCTAAAATTTTAATTAAGAAGCCGTTGTTGGATTTTGATATAACATCTCAAGAATTTCTAGATAAATTATTGAGAAAATATGATTATAGAAAGGATCATCTATTAAAACTCGCAAATTTTTATATTTTTCAATCTCGCTATGCTTTTGAGCATTTTAAAGCATTGAATCCGAAATATTATTTATCCGATTACCTAAATCAAAGTTTTCTAAAAATACAAACAGATTTATCTCAAAAAAAAAATATAGTTGCTTATAATCCTAAGAAAGGATTTTCTTTTACTAAAAAAATAATTTCTTCGGCAAAAGATATAAAGTTTATTCCTCTAATAAATATGACCAGAGAGGAAGTAATAAAAACACTTCAAAGAGCAAAAGTATATATTGATTTCGGAAATCACCCGGGAAAAGATAGAATCCCGAGGGAAGCGGCTATATTGGGTTGTTGTGTGATTACCGGTAAAAGAGGTTCAGCCGCATTTTTCGAAGATGTTCCCATACCAGATGAATATAAATTTGAAGACAAAGAAGAAAATATACCGAAAATTATAGATAAAATAAAAGATTGTTTTAAGAATTTTGAAGAAAGATATAAAGATTTTGAGTATTATAGAGAAGTTATTAGAAATGAACCTCAAAAATTTATAGAAGATTTAAAGAAAATCTTTGTGAAGGTTGAATGAATAATGGAAATATCTGAAAGCTTCACCTTGCGATATGTTCTATAAAGATGAATAAAGGAGGGATGGATGGTAAATGGGCATTTCCGTACTAATAAATACTTTCAATGAAGAGAAAAATATTAGGAACTGTCTTGAAACCGTAAAGTGGGCTGATGAAATTATAGTCGTTGACATGTATAGTGATGATAAAACAGTAGAAATTGCAAAAGAGTATACAGATAAAATATATTTTTTTGAAAGAGTGGGGTATGTTGAACCAGCAAGGAAGTATGCATTAGAAAAAGCTAAAAATGAATGGATACTAGTAGTTGACGCCGATGAAATTATTCCTTTGAAATTAAAAAATAAGCTTGTAGAAATTATGGAAAAAGATTTAGCTGATGTAGTTTGTATACCTTTTAATACATATTTTTTTGGGAGGTTAATGAAAGGCACGGGTTGGGGACCTTTACAAGATGTTCATCCAAGATTTTTCAAAAAATCTTTTGTATCTTTTTCATCTGCTGTCCATAGTTTTTTTAATATATCTGATAAAGCAAGGATTTTTTACATTACTGATCCTGAATGTGGATTTATTCACTTTAATTATATTGATGTTGAGCATTTTTTAGAAAAACTTAATAGATATACCACCATAGAAGCTAAAAATATGTATGATGGAATCAAACCTGTTCCTACTCTTCCCAATTTTCTTATTAAACTAATAAAGGAATTTTTTGGCAGGTTCATAAAAAAGAAAGGATATGCTGACGGAATTTACGGTTTTTCGCTAAGTATCCTTATGGTTGCTTATCATGTTTCAGGATTTTTGAAATATAAAATTATGAGAGAATATAATTCAAAAGAGCCAAGAGAAAAAATTATTTCAAAGTACAACGAAATAGCAAAGAAAATTATTGAGGAATATAAATATGAGAAAAAAGGAAAGGGACTTTAAATAGAATATGATTGAAGATATAAAACTGCCAAATCTATTTATTGTAGGAACGGGCAGAGCAGGAACAACATCTTTATATAATTATCTCAAACAACACCCAGAAGTTTTTATGTCTCCCATCAAAGAACCTCAGTACTTTTTGAGAAAAGATATTTATGAATTTCATGATGGTATTGATATTGAGAAAATTATTTCGGATTTTGGGGAGTATGTTAGTTTATTCAAAGGCGGAGAACATAAAAAAATAAGAGGGGAAGCAAGTGCTCTCTACCTTTACTCGAAATCTGCTACCCATGAAATTTATGAGCTTATTCCAGATGCTAAAATAATTATATCGCTGAGAAATCCGATAGAAAGAGCTTTATCTTATTTTAAGATGAATATTGGACAGGGAATTATAGTGGCGAAAAGTTTTTGTGAGGCAATCAGAAAAAGACCTTTTTATCTGTGGTCAAGTTTGTATTATGAACATGTAAAAAGATATCTTGAAACATTTCCAAAACAAAATATCAAAATCATAATATATGATGACCTAAAAAATGATACTTTATCTGTAATGAAAGATATATGTAGATTCTTGGAAATAGATGAAAATTATGTTTTCAATATTGATTTGAAAAAGTATAATGCTTCTTTGATGCCAAAGAATGTGTATTTTCATATATTCGCAATAAAAATAGCAAAAATCTCAAAGAGAATTATTCCTCCGCATTTTTATGATAAAATAAGAAAAATATATAGAGTGTTCTTCCTATCAGAAAATTCTAATAGTTTTGACTTTGATGTCAGCAGATGTATAGATTTTCTCGTTGATTATTTTAAGGAAGATATAAAAAAACTTTCAGATCTTTTAGGCAGAGATCTTTCCTTTTGGCTTGAAGAGAAAAAATTAAAATTAGATAAAAAAATAGCTCAAAATTAAGATGAAGCCAAAAGTCTATATTATAACTCTCAACTACAAAAACTGGTACGATACAATAGAATGCTTGGAAAGTGTTTTGAGAAATGATTACCCAAACTATCAAGTTATTGTAATAGATAACAACTCACCAAACAATTCTATGGAGTACTTGAAAGCTTGGGCTGAGGGGAAAATTGATATTTGGGTTGATCCAAGAAATCCTTTGAGGAAGTTATCTTTTCCTCCCGTTCCAAAACCTATACCTTATGTTTACTACACCAGGGAGGAAGCTGAAAAAGGTGGAAATCCGGATTTAGAAAAAAAACTTGAAAGTGAAGTACCAGAAGGAATAACTACAAAATATCCTCTTGTCTTCATTCAAAGTGGAGATAACTTAGGTTTTGCTGGTGGAAATAATTTAGGAATTAAATATGCATTAGCAAAAAATGATTTTGACTATATTTGGTTTTTGAATAACGATACAGTTATAGAAAGTGGTGCTCTAGAAAAAATGGTAGATTTTATTGATAAAAATACAAGCGTTGGTGCGGTTGGTTCTCTTAGTCTATTTTATAGTAATCCAGATATAGTTCAAGCTTGTTGCGGAACAACAACTTTTAGATTTATTTCTGATTTAAGACCTCTTTTTCAAAATAAAAGAAAAAGGGATATTCTCCTTCAGTCTTTTGAGTTAAAAAATAGCTTTCTGCAGGGAGTGAGTATGCTCATAAGGAGACGTACTATTGAGGAAATAGGTTTATTTGATGAAAATCTTTTTATGATGTTCGAAGAATCTGAATTATGTTTGAGGATGATAAAGAGAGGATGGAAAGTTTGGTGTATTCCTCAAAGTATTATTTATCATAAGGTTGGAGGAAGCAGGCAGAGCCAAAAATATGTAACTAGAAAGTTTCTGTGGAAGGTATCTCATAGACTGAATTTAAAAGATAGCTATTTCACTTTGTATCTTTATCATAGAAATTTTGTATATTCCGTCAAGAAACATTATGGTTTAATTCCTACTATTTTTTTTCTCCTTGGTCGCTTTCCAACTTATTATTTGAGGATAATAATAGGAATTTTACTTTTTGATGATAAAAAACTTGAGCGAATCAAACTTTTAGGGCAGGCTCTTATTGATGGAATAGTTGGAAATATGGGAAAACCTTGTTGATAGAAAATGAAAACAATGTTAAAAAATAAGATGGAATGGAGAAAGATAAAATATCTTCATAGTTCTCCCTTAGGCTTGATGGTCAAAAAATTGGTAGATCATCTGGGATATTATTTTTTTAACAGGAATAAAGATAAAGAGAAGTTCATTATCAGATTGAATGAAATTCGTTCTATAGCTATCGTAAACCTTGGGCATATTGGAGATATTCTCTTAATGCTTCCTATGCTTGATGCGCTAAGAGAAAATTATAACGGAAAAATTATTTTGTTGGTTAATCCATATGTTTTTGAGCTTGCAAAAAAAATTAAGATGGTTGATGAAGTTTATTGTGTTCCTCATCCAAGATTTTCAAGGACAAATAATGGCTCTTGGTTTGAAACGTTCAAAGTATTTCGCAGCTTGAAAACAGATATTGTATTTGTGGCGGATGTTTATTTTTTTTCAATACCTTTTGCCTATATTTCCCGCAAGAAATATTTTATTGGATATAATCCGGTTGGTTTTGGTTTCCTGTTTGATTTAGTTTTAGATTACCCTTATAACATGCATATTACAGAAAAATATTACAGATTTCTTGATTTACTTGACATAAAAAGACCAAAATTAAAAATTTTAACTGAATATCTATATGATGTTACTAATCCGTTAAATGATAAAGATTATATAGTTATTGCAGTCGGAACTGGTGCTCAGGCAAAAGATTGGGACGATGAAAATTTTATTGAGTTAATCAACCTGATACTTTATCATGAAAAAATAATAAAGAATAAAAAAATAGTTTTACTTGGAAAGATGGAAGAAGAAAGATATAGGAGATATAAAATTTATCATAATGATCAAAAAGTCATAGATTTGATAAACAGAACAACTATAACAGAAGCAATAGGTATAATTAAGGACTCAGCATTGTTTGTAGGGTTAGATAGTGGTCTTACGCATGCTTCTGCAATGCTTGGAATTAAAACCATTGCATTATATAGTGGAACAACCGGAATTGGAGTATGGGATCCATTAAATTTTTCTAATAATGTTGATCTAATAAGGGTAGACAATTTATTTTGCAACAATAATGGACACGGTTGCGGTAAGAGATATTGTAAAACTAGAATTTGTATGAATTTGATAACTCCTCTGATGGTATACAACAAAATTTGTAAATACCTTAAAGGTAATGGATAATTTGTTATACACACTCTCGCTAATTGTTTTGCTCTTTTCTGTTTTTATTATTTTTACAAGATATGGCTTTAAAGAAAGTTTATTCTCACCTATTAACCTGTTTGTGTTTTTGCAACTACTTACATTGATTTTTCAGGTTCTGGCAGTTTTCTCAAAAGAGCTATATCTTTCTTTGCAAGCCGGCTATTTTGTAGATTTTTTAAATGATCCAAATTTTTATTATTATCAGTCTATAAATTTTATCAGTTACGCATTTTTCAACATGTCTTTCTTTATATTTTTAATTTTTCTCAAATATACACCGTTGAAATTCACTGGTAGTTACTATTTTAAATTAAGTAGGGTTGAGATTTTTCTTCATATTCTTTTTATTACTTTTTGGATATTTTTGGCTCTAAAAAACATCGGTTTTTCATTTTCTCCTAAAGAAATTTTTGAACTTAGATATAATTTGGAACATGGTATTAATGCTCTGTTTCACAAACTTATTATGATATTTATTGTTTCTAACCTTGCAACTTTAATATTATTACCTAAAAAAAATGCTTATTTAAGGTTTCTTTTTGCTTTGCTTTTATTAGAGTTCATTTTATATGGAATTATAATAGGGGCTAGGGGGTTTATTATTTTCTCCCTCCTATTTTTCTCGTTCATAAAATTTAATAGATTATCTTTTGATCTAATTTTAAGGAGACTCCATCAGGCATACATTAATAAAGGTTTTTTAGTAGGAGCAGCAATAATATCAATAATTTTGAGCTTTTATTATTATTACAGCATATCAATTAGAGGATATGTGGGAAATATCTTTTCTGTTGTTTCTCAACGCCTAGATTATTTGATTGCAAGTTATACGGCTTTGAAAGAATTAAAGCCGAGCTTACATTTAGAAAATTTAATTTATCCATTAGTTTCATATGTTCCACGAGATCTGTGTACATCTAAACCCTTTCCTGTTAGTGCTCAGCTAACTTATATTATTTTTGGGTATCATGAGAGGTGGAGTGTTAACTTTGGTGTAGTTGGAGAAAGTATATATGTTCTACCGGTGGTATGGTTAGTTATATCAGCAGGTATAGCTTCTTTATCTTTGAAATTGTTACAAAATTTTATATACAGCAAGGTTAAGAGTATATACGATTTAGGATTAATCTCGATGTTATATACTTATCCAATGGGAATAGTTTTGGGTGGAATTTTAAACCCGGGAAGCGGAGATTTGATATTTATGGGAACTTTATTAATAATTCTGAGTTACTTGAGAAGGAGGAAAATTTTAATATGAAGGTACTTTTTATTTTATCTCAAACGCCTTATCCTTGGTGGTTATATGGAAGGAGTAGTTACTATTTTACTCTCCTTTCACTTTCCAAGTTTATTGATGTTCATGTATCTTTTCCAGTCCCGATTGTAAAAGAGGAATATCAAAAACACTTGGAGGAAAGAGGGATAAATTCATACCCCTTTATTTTAGATACAAAAGATAGATATTATAAGCTTCTTTTAAATCTCTTTGAAAGAGAACCTTTTAAAATAAGAAAGTATTGGAACATAGATTACAAAAACTTTCTTATCGATCTAACCAGGAAAATAAAACCAGATATAATTCAAGTTCACACTCCACACATGGCATTTTACGGAATTGAGTTGAAAAAAAACTTTCCAGAAATTCCGGTAATACTAAGGATGCAAGACATAGTTTCGCAGCAGATAAGAACTTTTTTATCAACTTCCAAGAATCCTATTGAGAAGCTAATTGCACTCTGGCAGTTAAAAAAAACTCAAAAATATGAAATCAATGTTTGGAAATTTTTTGAAAAAGTTATTTTCCTTACCAAAACAGATCTACAAGATGCTTTTGAGATTTGTTCAAAAAATAACAGCCTAAATTTTGGAGAAAAATTCATATACATAATGGATGGAATCGAAGTAAAAGAAAATTTGTATCTTAAACATAAGAACAAGGAAAACACTATTGCATTTGCTGCAAGTGATCAAATTCAAAATATTAAATCTTTAAAGTGGTTTTTAAATGAGATCTGGTCCAAAATTTATACCCGAACAAAGTTTAGTTTAAATATTTATGGAAAAATTTGCGAGCATTTTAAAAAAGATGAAAAAAAACTTAAATTAAAAAGGGTCTTCTTGAAAGGGTTTATTGAAGATAGAAACGAACTGGATATGGAGTTAGTCAAAAACAGACTCTTCCTTTCACCTACAATAGTTGGAAGCGGATACAGGACCAAAATATTAGAGGCAGGAGCTATAGGAATGCCGGTTATATGTACTACTTTTGACTTTAAACCATTTGCTGATTATTTAAAACCACACGAACACATATTAGTAGCAGATACCGAAAAGGAATTCCTTGAAATCTTAAAAAACGTAGAAAATAGCACAATTTCATTAGAAAAAATTTCTCAAACTTTTTATTTAACTCTTAAAGAAAAATTTTCTTGGGATGATACGGCCAAAAAATTTGTAAATTTATATTCACAATTAATTTCAAATAAAAAAAACATAAATGAAATGTAATTAAATGAAGGTACTGCATCTTGGAAAACTCTGTCCACCTAATGAGGGGGGAATTGAGCTCTTTACTTTTGACTTACTTGAAAACTTGAACAAAAAAGGTGTAAAAGCAGATTTACTATGCTTCGGAGAAGACACGAAAATAGATATGTATAAAGGATTTAGATATTTTTCTTGTAAGATGATTTTAAAGCTAAATTCTGCTCCTTTATCTTATGACTATTTTAGAGTTTTCAGAAGTATAGAAAAAAACTATGATATTATTCATATTCACACTCCGAATCCACTAGCCGAATTTTTAGGTCTAATATCAGAAAAACCCATTATTGTTCACTGGCACTCCGATATTGTGAGACAAAAAATAAGTTATAAATTCTACAAGCCTTTTCAACAGAAGCTCTTAAAAAAATCACAAAAAATTATTGCTACATCTCCTCAGTATCTTGAAACTTCTTTACAACTTCAAAATCACAAAGAAAAAGCAGTTGTGATTCCCTTGGGACTTAATCCATCGCGCCTTGAAGAAAAAGTCTCAGATGAAAAATTTGAGAAAATAAGGAGTGAAATTCAAGAAAAAAAAATAGTTTTATCAGTAGGAAGACTTGTTGAATATAAAGGTTTCTCATACCTTATAGAAGCCGCAAAACTTTTGGGTGATGATGTATTAGTTTTGATTATAGGCGGTGGTCCTCTATACAATTCACTAAAAAATAAAATTGAAGAACTTGGATTAGAGAGAAAAGTTTTTCTTCTTGATAGAGTTGAAAATATTTCTCCGTTTCTCAAAATCTGTGATTTGTTTTGTCTTCCCTCTATAGAAAGAAATGAAGCCTTTGGACTCTCTTTGGTTGAAGCTATGTATTTTGGAAAACCTCTTATCACAACTGATGTGAAAGGCTCTGGTATGAACTATGTGAATAGACATAATGAAACCGGTCTTGTAGTTCCACCAAAAAATCCAGAAGCCCTCGCAGAAGCTATAAATAAAATACTATATGATAAAGATCTCTATAATAGGTTTTCAAAAAATACAAAAAGTAGATTTAAAGAATTTGATATCAACTCAGTAGCTGATAGAATAATAAATCTATATCAAGAGATTTTAAATTGCTAATGCGCTCACTGCACATTTCAAGCATTGTGATTGCAGAAAACAAAAAGTAGGTTTGGCTTTAAAAGCTAAAATGGATTTCCCAGAAATAGACTTCAAAAAATCTATTATTTTGGGAGATTCAATATCAGATATTGAATTCGGAAA
>Ga0079995_1065826_pt1 | contig 10671 bp, 8 predicted proteins | sample FaiFalFF_MnMetaG_2_FD_69198 | JGI IMG/M metagenome (GOLD analysis project Ga0079995, IMG submission 69198) | Freshwater microbial communities from Yellowstone National Park, Wyoming, USA - Fairy Falls C (FF_Mn_C) (SPADES assembly) (version 4) | ecosystem: Environmental > Aquatic > Freshwater >... | reverse complement strand
GAAACTGGCATCCCTCCGCCTTCTACATGGGCGATAATGGAAGTCAGCTTTTGGGATTCATACTGGGCTATTTGGGCTTGTCAATCGTGGAAAAGTATCCCGTGCCTTTTTGGACGGGGTTGGTGGCCTTAGTAGCCATGTATAGCTTACTCGCTGGGGATACTTTCTGGGTGATCATTAGTCGGCTCTTGCGTAGCCAAAGTCCATTTGTGGGAGGGACAGACCATCTTACGCATCTACTCGCTCAGAAGGGGCTTTCGCCCAAAGGAGTCGCTCTCTTACTTATGCTGACCCAGATGGGTTTGACGGCCATGGAGGCTTACTTGTGGCGATACGAATCCAGCCTGGTTCAGCTAATAGTGAGTCTGATAGGGATTAGCGTAATAGGCGCTGCAATCGGGATAATTCATTTGCAAGGTTACTTTGCGGGGTGGCGGTATTCGCGGGCCAAGGCCGCCCCATGAAGATTCTTTATTGGCGTTATTTTTTCACTCCGCCTGGTGGATGGGGCGAAATACGAGGACTAAGCTTAGTCAGGGAGTGGCAGAAACAAGGACTCCAGGTATGGGTGCTCACCAGCGGTTCGTACTTTCCCGAAGCTCTTAGAAAACGGCTGCGCCAACGAAGGGTCTTTCGCACAACGGAGGGAGTGCCTATTATCTGGTTTCCCACCCCTTACCATCAGCGGCAGCGATTATGGCAGAGACTATGGAGTTTTGTAAGATTTACGATCTTTAGCCTGTATATCTTGCACCGCCTACGCAAGCAAAACTTATATGTTTTAGGGGTGACCCCTCCGCCCACGACACTCTGGGGCGCCGCCCTTTGGCGAAAACTCACAGGACAACCCTTTGCTTTGGAAGTTACCGATGCATGGCCCCATGTCTTAGAAGATTTAGGCCTTGTCAAGGGATTTTCGCAAAGGATTTTGCGCAGGGCCTTCGCTTGGGGCTACCAAAAAGCCGACTTCATAGCCGCCTACTCGCCCGGAATTCAATCCGCTCTCGCCCCCTTAGTAAAAAAGCCCCCCCTGTTTGTCTCGCATAATGGGACGAATCCTGTTATCTTTAGGCGGGTAGGGCCCCCACCCTACTTGCCCTTTCGCTTAGTATATGCGGGCACCTTCGGGCATGTAAACTATATGGATTTTCTACTGGAAGTGGCGCAGTGGCTCCTTCCTTGGCGGGGAATTGAACTCTGGCTTCTGGGGGATGGGTCCGAGCGAAAGCGGTTAGAAAAGGTAGTAAAAACCTATCCCAATGTTTATCTATTTCCCCCCGTAGAACCCCACGAGCTGCCGTACTGGCTTAGTCAATGTCATATTGGGGTATCCACAGCCGTGCCCGGTCAAAATCTATCCACAAATGCCGCCTCCAAATTTTACCATTATCTCAGTAGTGGCCTGGTGGTGGGGATCAACTACGGAGGATGGCAAGCGGAGGTTTTAGAGCAGTATCAGTGTGGCTTTTCGGTGGGTGAGGCTTCCCTTTTTGCGCAGAAGGTTCTGGAGTACTACTATCACCGAAGGGCTTGGTGGGAGGGGCAGGCCCGAGCTCGGCTGGTAGCTGAGCGATTTTTTGATATTCGGTCTATTGGGCGGGAGCTTCTGGGAAAGATTCGTACCTTCGCTGGAAATGTGCGGGCTGGTGTGGCTCAGGCTTCGGTGGCCGCTCTCGGCCTATGAGAGCCCGGTGTGGGGTCTCCAAAAGGCAACCCTCCTCCTGAGCAAAATGCGCAACCGGGGCCAAGATGGGGCCGGCATCCTCTGCTACAAAGGAGAGGTTCCTCCTGGACAACCGTATTTTCATTTGCGGCGACGCATCGCTCCGTTACCTTCCTGGCGGTTTCTCGTACAGGAAATCTGGGAGGAGTGGGAAGCCTGGCAAAAGACCCATCAAGCTCCAGAAGCATTTCCTTTTGTGGGAGTGGGATACTTGGCGCACTTGCGTTATGGCACCTTTGGCGGCTATACCTTAGAAGAGACGCATCCCGTAATGCGCCTCAGTAGCTGGCCCGCTAAATCCCTCACCATTGCAGGCAACTTCAACCTCACCAATACCCCTGCCCTCTTTGAGCGCCTCTTAGAACTGGGACAACATCCCCTTTACAGCAGCGATACCTACATTATCTTGGAACGAATGGGGCATTTCCTGGACAAATATGTAGAGGAGCTTTACCAGGAAGCGAAAGAGCGGAGGCTTTCCAAGCGGGAAGCTACAGCGTATATTCGGGATCGCTTTCCCGTGGGGGATTGGTTGGCTCGGTCGGCGCGCCGATGGGATGGGGGATATGTGATTGGGGGGTTTGTGGGGATGGGGTGGGGCTTTGTGTTGAGGGATCCAGCTGGAATTCGGCCAGCCTATTATTATGCGGATGAGCGCGTGATAGCCGTAGCTTCGGAGGCGGCCGCCCTGCATAATGTCTTTGGCACGGAGCTTTCGCAGGTTCAAGAGCTGCCTCCTGGGCATGCCCTCATCGCTAACCCCGCAGGTGAATGGGAAATCCGACCTATTACCGAGCACCTCCCCCCACCCGCCCGATGCACCTTTGAGCGCATCTACTTTTCACGCGGAAACTCGCCTAACATCTACCAAGAGCGCCAACACTTAGGCCGCCTCCTCGCCAACGAAGTCTATAAACGCATCTCCCACCATCCCTCCCAAGTGGTTTACACCTATGTGCCTAATACTTCTGAGACGGCTTTTCTGGGCCTTATTCAAGAAATGACCCGCCTCTACGCTCAGAATGGGCATCCTTTGCCCCTGCGCGCCGAAAAGCTCATCTGGAAAGATGCCGAAGGCCGCACCTTCATTGCTTCCCCCACCCTACGAAAAGACCTCTCCACCTCCGCTTACGATGTCGTTTTGGGCATCGTCAAACCCCAAGATACCCTGGTCTGCATAGACGACTCTATCGTTCGGGGCACGACCCTGCGCCAAACCCTTTTGCCGACTTTGGCCCGGCTGCGCCCCGCCCGCATCCTCTTCTTATCCTCGGCCCCCCAAATCCGCTATCCCGACTTCTACGGGATTGACATGTCCTCCCTGGAGGAGCTGATAGCCTTTCAAGCCGTTATCGCCCTTCTACGCGAAACCCACCAGACAGAGCTCTTAGATCACACCTATCAGCTCTGCAAAAAGGCTCAAAACACCGAAGAGTTTTATCAAACCAACTTCGTCCGGGCCCTCTATGCCCCTTTCACAGAAATCCAGATCGCCGCTAAGATCGCCGAAATGGTCACACCCCCAGGTTTTGACATCCCGCTGGAGATCATCTTTCAGCCTGTGGAAAACCTTCCCCGACTCTTCACTCGGCATACCGGGATGTGGTACTTTACGGGGCAATATCCTACGCCGGGTGGTTATGCGCAGGTCAATCGAGCTTTTCTTCTCTTTTATGAGGCTCGGGCTACCCGCCGCACCTATGAAACCCTCTCCACATGACCTGGCTCACCGAAACAGACCCCCCTTACCAAAACCTGGAATCCTGGGAGACAGAGGCTCTCCTGTACGCTATGAACGACGAAGACCAAAAAGTCGCCTTAGCCGTACGGGAGAGCATTCCCGCTATTGCGGCTTTTGTGGAGGCTTTAGTAGAACGCCGAAAGCGGGGGGGCAGGCTTTTTTATGTGGGGAGTGGGACCAGTGGGCGTTTGGGCGTCTTGGATGCAGCCGAATGTCAGCCTACCTTTGGGGCCAGCCCGGATGAGGTGATAGCGCTGATTGCGGGAGGCCCCTCCGCCCTCGCCGGCCCCGTAGAAGCCGCCGAAGATAATGCCGAAGCCGCCCAGATGGAACTCAAAGCCCACCAGCTCCGAGCAGAGGATACGGTCTTCGCTATCAGCGCCAGCGGCCGAACCCCCTACGCTCTGGGCGCCATCACCTACGCTAAGAGTCAGGGAGCCCTTACAGGTGCCTTTTCCGCTAACCCCGACGCCCCTCTCCTCCAAATCGTAGACCACCCCATCCTCGTCGTTACAGGACCCGAATTCATCACCGGCAGCACCCGCCTCAAAGCCGGCACCGCCACCAAACTCGTGCTCAATATGATTTCCACAGCCATGTACATTCGGCTCGGACGCGTGCGCGGCACCCGCATGATAGACCTACAGCTGGTCAATCAAAAGCTCTGGAAGCGGGCCATTCGCTACTTGTGTGAAGAGGGAAGACTCTCCGAGACAGAAGCAGAAAACCTCCTGCGCGCCACAGGTAGCCTCCGAAAAGCACTGGAAGAAATAGAGAAACAGCGGCAGGCAAAGGGATTTTCGCCCTAACTGTAGCCTAGAGACTTTTCGCCCGTAGCCCATAAGCATGAGCCAAACTCGGGAGAAGCTGCCCCCTAAGGAAAGGCGTGATAATTGGGCGCGCCCATCCCCCTCTTTACATTAAGGAAGCCTTTGGCCTCAAAAAGGCAGAGAGTTTCTGAAGACGGAGGGGAGTTTTATGTGGCCGCCGCCCAAAAAGAAACTCTATGATACTGGAATGCCAGGAGGTCCTTAGGCAGCAGCCTGCCCAGAAGCGCAGAAATTTTGTTACCTTCTCTCCATGGAATTCCGGCTCGTTACCGATCTCACTCCGCAGGGTGACCAGCCCGAAGCCATTGCCGAGCTTTTGCGCGGCCTAGAAAACGGCGAAATGCACCAGGTCCTCCTTGGCGTTACCGGCTCCGGAAAAACCTTCACCATCGCCAATGTCATCGCCCGTTATCAGCGCCCCACCCTCGTCCTGAGCCACAATAAAACCCTCGCCTGGCAGCTCTACACCGAATTCAAAAGCTTTTTCCCCCATAATCTCGTCTGCTACTGGATTTCGCATTATGACTACTACCAGCCCGAAGCCTACCTCCCCGCCACTGACACCTATATTGAAAAAGACCTGAGTATTCTCCCTGAGATTGAGCGCTATCGCTTAGAAACGCTTACCAGTCTCATCAGCGGCCGTAAAGATATTATCGTCGTAGCCTCCGTCTCGGCCATTTATGGCCTTTCGGACCCTAATGAGTTTCGGCAGCATGTGCTGGAGCTAAAGGTAGGCCAGCGCTTTCCCCGTCAGCTCTTTCTGCAGAAGCTCACAGAAATGCTTTACCACCGCACCATGGACGGCCAGCAGCCAGGCACTTTCTGGGTAAAAGGCGACCGTGTCTTCCTTTTCCCTCCTTATACGCAAACGGCCTATCGTATCTCCTTCCTTGGGCCCGCCATAGAAGCCATAGAAGAGCTCCACCCCACCACCCTTAGGCCTCATAAGCGCCTCTCCCACCTCACCCTCTATTCGGCGAATATGTTCGTCATTTCCCCGACCCGCCTCAAAACCGCCATCCAAAGCATTCTCCAAGAGCTGGAGGCCCAGACCGCCTTCCTCCTCTCCCAAGGCCGCAAAGAAGAAGCCGAGCGCCTACGCCGCCGAACCCTCTACGACATTGAGCAGCTCCAAACCCTCGGCTACTGCAAAGGCATAGAAAACTACTCTCGGCATTTGACAGGGCGCCTCCCCGGCGAAAGGCCCTACACCCTCTTAGATTACTTTCCTCGGCCTTTCCTTACGGTTATTGACGAAAGCCATGTCACCATCCCCCAAATCAAGGCTATGATTGGAGGAGACCAATCTCGTAAGCTCGTTTTGGTGGAATATGGTTTTCGTCTCCCCAGCGCCTTAGATAATCGGCCTTTACGGTTTGAGGAGTTTGAGGCGCTGGTGGGGCCTGTGATTTATGTTAGCGCGACGCCGGGGCCTTATGAGCTTTCGCAGACGGGTGGGGCTTTCGTGGAGCAGATCGTTCGTCCAACCGGGATTGTAGACCCTCCTGTCTTCGTCCATCCCATGGAAGGAGCTATTGACCACCTTTTTGAGGCTATCCGCCGGCATGCCCAGCACGATGGCAGCGTCCTCGTCATCACCCTCACGAAAAAGCTCGCCGAAGAAGTCGCCTCTTTCCTCGTGCGACATGGGGTGCCTGCCGCGTATCTGCACTCCGACTTAGATGCCTTTGAACGCGTGGAAATCATCCATAAGCTCCGAAAGGGGGAGATTCGGGCCATCGTCGGCGTGAATCTCTTGCGCGAGGGCTTAGACTTACCCGAAGTCTCCCTCGTGGCTATTTTAGAGGCGGATAAGGAGGGCTTTTTGCGTTCGGAGACCAGTTTGATTCAGATTGCGGGCCGCGCCGCTCGCAATGTCCATGGTGAAGTTATCCTATATGCAGATCGGATTACCGACTCTATGCGCCGCTTCATGCAGGAGGCAGAACGTCGCCGTCAAAAACAGCTGGCTTACAACGCTAAGCACAACATCACCCCTATGTCGGCTCGTCGGCGCACCCAGTTTATTGACCCCGTCTCCGGCGAAGTGGCAGCCATAGAAGTGCCCGGTATCGGCACCCTACGCCCCGAAGAGCTGGACGCCCTCATAGAAGAAACCTACCGTCGCATGTTAGAAGCCGCCCAAAAAGAAGAATACCTCACCGCCGCTAAATACCGCGACGAACTCAAAGCCTTACAAGCGCAAAAGCAAAAACTCTCCCTAACCCCCTCAGAAAAGTAGCCCTTAGCCGCCCATCCTGCTATCTTTGCCGTATGTCTCTCACTCTCCTCCATACCGCCGACTGGCATATCGGCCGCATGCAAAAAACCATTGAAGCCCTCCCTTATGACTACCTCCAAGCCCAAAAAACCGCATTAGAACGCCTCTTGACCGTAGTAGAAGCGCATAATCCGGACCTCATCCTCTTAGCGGGGGACTTGTATGATACGCCGCGCCCCCGTGCCGAGGCCGAATCGCTCGTAGCGGAGTATCTCCTCAAACTCACTCAGCATGGCAAACGCCTCCTCATCGCCATCGCAGGCAATCATGACACCCGAACCGCCTTCGCAACTTATCACTCCTGGGCTAGCCCTAACGGTATCATCCTCATTGGGACCGTCCAAGATACGCTCCTCTATCGTGGTAAGACCATCAACTCCACCTATACCCTCTCGTCTCCCTTGCCCGGCGTCCTAAAAATCCACTTCTCCCACACAAACACCTCCCTCTACCTCTATACCTTCCCCCACCTCTACACCTCCCAATGGCCCCAAGCCTACGAACTCCCCCCCTCTGACCTCACAGAACCCCCTAAAAAAATAGACTACTCCGAAGCCTGGCACCAGCTCCCCGAACGCTTTCTCCAAGAAGAGCCCGAAGCTTATCATATTTTCGTGGGACACTCTTTTTGCGTCTCTAATACTTCGGCTATTCCCGAGGATATCCCAGACGATGAGGAGCTGAGCCTGGCCCAAGTAGGCGCCGAGGAACGACATGGACCCGAGAAGTTTCATCCAAAGCTTCATTATGTAGCGCTTGGGCACTTACATCGCCCGCATCAGGTCGGAAATCTCCCCATTTATTATCCCGGAAGCCTCCTCTGGTATGGGCCACATCATCCTTATGCGGACCGAAAAGTAATCATCGCCTCGTGGGAAAGCCCACAAGCTCCCCCTCGCATTGCGTTTGAGTCCTTACCTCTGAAGGAGCTACGCCCCATTGTCCAAAAAGCCTCTCAGGAAGCCGATATTGAGGAGCTCCTCTCCCGGAACTGGCCCGAGCGCCCGCTCCTCTGGCTAACCTGGAAAGCCCCCAACCACCTCCCCACCACAACCCTCCAAGCCCTGAGCCAAAAATACCACCTGATTTACAGGTATATCCCCCCAGAAAGATCCCCAGGCTCCTATCATTTCACCAGCGAGGAAGATGCCCTCGTACACCTGCTCAGCCAGCAGCACGACGAACTCCTAAGAGACTTCTTAAGCTACAAACGCTGGGACCCAGAAGAAATCCAAAGTGCAATCACCTATATCTTTGAGAAATATGCCAATATTACCGGAGAAGATTGAGATTCAGGGTTTTTTTGCCTTTAGAAAGCCCCAAGTGATTGAGTTTGAGCCTCTCTGGAAAAGTGGCGGCTTGTGGGGCATCCTCGGCCCCAATGGCGCCGGCAAATCCTCTATCTTAGAAGCCATCCTCTTAGCCCTCTATCATGACTCTCCCAGAAAAACCAACGAAGCCGAAATCACTACGCGCGGATTCTCAGGAGAAAAGTATATTCGCTTCTACTTCAAATACGAAGGGCAGTCTTATGTATGTGCTTTCCCAAGAAAAGAAATGCAGAAGATCCAAAAAAGACTCCTGCCCCATTACACCATACTCAAACCGGAAGAGGTCGAAGACCTCCTCAAGCTCTCTTACAAAGACTTCACCTTGACAGTCGTGCTACCACAAGGGCAGTTTGCAGGCCTCTTAGAAGCCACCTTAAGCGAGCAGAGCCGCATCCTCAGCAACTTCCTACCCGATAAGCCCTGGGAATCCATCATAGAAAAGGTAAAAAATGTAGAAAAGCACCTCCAAGAAAAAGTAAAAGTATTAGAAAATTACATTCAGCTCTTGAAAGACCAGCTGGAAGCCCTACACGGCGCCACTCCGGAAAAACTGGCTGAACTAACTAGCCAAATCCAAAACTTAGAAGCTCAGCGTGCCTCCACCAATACCCAACTCCAAGAGCTCCGCACGCAACTCTCTTGGGCCCAAGAACGCGACCAGCTCCAGAAAAGATTCCAGTACCTCAGCCAGCAGTACGACTCCCTCCTCTCCCGAAAACAGGCCCTCGAAAAGCTCAATCAACCCACCATCACCGACCGTCTGCTGAAAATAGATCACCTCACCCAACTCCTAAACAAGAACCGAGAAGAACTCAAGCGACAAGAAGCCTCTCTAAAAGAGGCAGAGGAAAATCAGAAAAAATATGTCTCCGACCTTGAAAAACTCGCACAGGAGTATAACAAGGTAGAACCCATCTACAAAAATCAGGCAGAACTCACGAAGTTGAAGTCCCTGTACCAAGAATATCAAAAAGTCCGGCAGTCTCTGGAAGATGAGATAAAAAATATTGCTGCGCGCATTGAGGAAGTCCAGACCCCTGGCCTCGGGCTCTCCAAAAAACCTACCCAGTCCTGGTTAGAGTTTGTAAAAGAAAAGCTCAAAAAAGGAGACGAGCTGTGGGAAGAGATAGGAAAGGCTGAGGAGAAGCTTATTTCCCTCCTTGAGGAAGCGCAAAAGAAGCGAGAAAGGCTCCAGGTAGATAAGGCCCTCTCTGAGTATGTGAAGGCCCTTCGGCCGGGAGAACCCTGTCCCCTATGCGGCTCAACGCACCACCCCCACCCACGTCCCATCCCCCCCAACCTCTCCGAAGAGCTCAAACACGTAGAGACTCAAATCCGAACCTTAGAAAAAGACAAGGAGCGTCTCACTAAGCTTCAAGGCCTGAAAGAATCCGTTTCCAGAGTCCTAAATGACCATGCGCAAAAAGAAGCAGAGTTTTCGCAGTTGGGAAAAGCCCTCTCAGAAATGATCGGCCGAGAGACCGTCTCCACATTCATAAAGGCCTCAGAACCAAAAAGTCTATTCCAAAAAGCCGAGGAAATACAGAAGAAAATAGAGCACTTACGTCAAGAAATCAGCAAACTGCAAGGCAATCAGGAGACCATCACTCAAAACATCACGAAACTAAAAAAAGAAGTAGAGACGGCCTCCCAGCAGCTACAGGAGCTGCAAGATCAGCTTCTCCAGGAAATTCCAAAGGAAAACTCCTATTATCGGGAATTTTGGCAAATAGCGGATAAGCAAGACATATCCAAAGCTATCCAGTGGAGTCGGCAGGCGCTCGATAACACCAATAAAGAACTTCAAGAGTATGAGGAGCTTCGGAAGCGGCTGGAAGACCCGACCTCTCCTTACCGAAACCTCCCCCCTACCCCTCAGCTGCAAGCCCATATCCAAAACCTCCAAAACCAACTCCATGACCTACAAAAAGAAATCACCCGCCTCAGCGAGGAAAAAGGCAAGCTTGAGACTGACCTCAAGAGAAAAACAGAACTCACAACCGAAATAGAACAAACGAAAAATACATTTGACACCCTCTCCACTGAGCTAAAGGTGATTTCAAGAGTGGAAAAAGCGATACAGGGCGGAGAGTTGGAACGTTATTTTGTGCGGCAGATTTTGCTCAAGCCTCTGATTGAGGAGGCTAATCGGCACTTGCAGGATTGGCTGGGAGGAACTTTGGAACTGTGCATGCCTGAGAAAACAGATCCCGGACAGTCCTCAAAAGGGGAAATCTTACAGATTCAGGATCTTCAAAGCGGGGGGAGCGAGCCCCGGGCTGTGAAGACCCTCTCTGGCGGCGAAAAGTTTTTAGTTTCGCTGGCGCTGGCCTTAGCTTTATCCGACCGCATTATGCGCCTAAAAACAAAACGAACTAAAACCCCACAGAGCTTTTTCTTCATTGATGAGGGGTTTGACACGCTTTCCACGGAGAATTTTGGTTTCGTCATGCGGACCCTTCAGCGGCTTGCCAGCCAAGGCCGCTATATTGGACTGATTTCCCACAAGGTGGAAGCGAAGGAGTTCCTTTCTGCCTATCTGGAAGTGCAAAAGAAAAACGGCGCCACCCAAGTCTCCCTCAAAACCTCCTTCCGCTGACCTATCAGAAACCCCGCCTTGAGGTCCACCCAAGACCCCTCTCCCACTTCCATTTGCCCCGTACAGTAATACCATTTCCCATTTTATAAACATTCTTTTTTAGCGGCGGCCAGCCCGCAGGGCTGGCCGCCGCCTCAGCACGGGGCCGCCGCCCGCCCCCGGC
>Ga0079995_1054482_pt1 | contig 10681 bp, 8 predicted proteins | sample FaiFalFF_MnMetaG_2_FD_69198 | JGI IMG/M metagenome (GOLD analysis project Ga0079995, IMG submission 69198) | Freshwater microbial communities from Yellowstone National Park, Wyoming, USA - Fairy Falls C (FF_Mn_C) (SPADES assembly) (version 4) | ecosystem: Environmental > Aquatic > Freshwater >... | reverse complement strand
TCTTTCAAATCCTTCCTTCATATCTTTTCTTAATTCTTCAATAGCTTGCCAAATTCTTTGGTTTTCTTTTTCTTGCCTTTCAAACCCTTCCTTAATAGCTTGCCATATTTTCTCATTCTCTTTTTCCTGTCTTTCAAATCCTTCCTTCATATCTTTTCTTAATTCTTCAATAGCTTGCCAAATTCTTTGGTTTTCTTTTTCTTGCCTTTCAAACCCTTCCTTAATAGCCTGCCATATCTTTTCATTCTCTTGTGCCTGTCTTTCAAATCCTTCCTTCATAGTATTTTCTAATTTTTCAATAGACTGCCAAATTCTTTCTATATTTTGCCAAATTTTCTCATTCTCTTGTGCCTGCCTTTCGAAGCCTTCCTTCATATCTTTTCTTAATTCTTCAATTGCCTGCCAAATTCTTTGATTTTCCTTTTCTTGTCTTTCAAATCCCTCTTTTATAGCTTGCCATATTCTTTCATTTTCTTTTTCTTGTCTTTCAAAACCCTCTTTCATAGTCTTTCTTGTTTCTTCAATTGACTTGGTTAGTCTATCAATAGCATGCCATATTCTTTCTATATTCTGCCACATCCTTTCATTTTCTTTTTCCTGCCTTTCAAATCTTTCATTAAAAGTTTTTTCCATTTTTTCAATAGCATTAGTTAATCTGTCAATAGCCTGCCAAATTTTTTCTATATTCTGCCATATCCTTTCATTTTCTTTCCCTTGTCTTTCAAAGCCATCTCTAATTTCTTTAACAACGGCATTTATAACTTCTTCAATAAGAATAGTAAATGCTTCTCTCATTATGTCTCTGTGTTCAGGCGGTAATTTTTCAAAAACCTTATTTAATTTTTCTATCATAGTTTGATAATTTTAAAGGATTATTGAAACATTTATTTGCTTTGTCCAATAATTCTAAAACTATTTATTTTTCTTTATTTTGCCCACCCACCCTGAAAATAAGGCTTCGCCTTAAAACTTTCGCCCCCTTAAATGAACCCCCGATAAATTCAATAATTCTCTAAAATTTTCATAAGTTATTGATAGTCAATTACTTAACACTATTTATTGGACAAAGCACATATTGACAAATTTGGTTCAGCAGTTATACTAAAATCACTTCTATATCCTCTTTTTAATCTATAAGCGCCAGCTACCCCTATCATTCCCGCATTATCAGTACAAAACTCGGGAAGAGGAAAATAAACTTCATTTATATATTCTTTAAATTTTTCTCTTAATCTACTATTTAAAGATACACCCGCCACAACAGCAAGCTTTTCAATTTTAAAATCTTCAATAGCTTTTAATGTTGTATTTAATAATATATCAATAAGTGCTTCTTGATAACTTGCGCAAATATCAGGCAAATGAGAATTTATAAAGTTTTCATCTTTATCACTTAAATATAATTTTAAGGCAGTTTTAATACCACTAAATGAAAAGTTATATTTACCATATTTAATTTTTGGAATTTTAAATTTTATGAAATTTCTGTTTCCTCCTTTTGCTAATTTATCAATATACGGACCACCAGGATAAGGTAAGTTTAACATTTTTGCTCCTTTATCAAATGCTTCTCCAACAGCATCATCTAAGGTTTGACCTATAAGTTTATATTTTAAGAAATCTTCAACTATTAAAAGCTCAGTATGACCACCTGAAACAATTAAACATAAAAATGGAGGCTTTAATTCTCTATTATTTATAAAAATTGAAAATATATGACCTTCAAGATGATTTATACCAATAAATGGCTTTTTAAGAGCTTGTGCTAATGTCTTACCAAATACGATACCAATTAAAAGTGAGCTTGCTAAACCTGGTCCATAAGTAAAAGCAATTCCTTCAATTTCATTCAAACTAACTTTATTTAGAGCTTTTTTAGTAAGCTTGTCAATATATAAAATATGTTCTCTTGCAGCAATTTCAGGAACAACACCACCAAATTCACTATGAACTAATTGCTGTCTTGTTAATTGAATAATGACATCAAAATCATTAACAATTGCAACAGATGTTTCATCACAAGATGTTTCAAATGCTAAAACTTTCATAAAGTTTTTATACTAATAATTAAACCATCACCAATTGGAAGAAATGAGCTTATAAAATCATTATCTGAAAAAATTAACCTATTAAATTCTCTTATTGCTTTTGTTTCTCCTGAATTATCATCATTATCTAAAATTCTATTATGCCACAAAGTGTTATCAGAAATCAAAATACCTCCAATTCTTAACTTTTCTTTGGCTAATTTTACTATTTTTGGATATTGTTTTTTGTCAGCATCGTTGAAAATTAAATCAAACTCCATTTTTATTTCGCTTAATAATTTTAATCCATCTCCAATATATATTTCTATTTTATTTTCAAGACCAACAACCCTAAAAAATTCCCTTGCTAATTCAAGATTTTGAGACCTATAATCAGTAAGATATATTTTTTCAAGATATTGATTATATAATGCTATCCACATAGCAGAATAACCAAAACCTGAACCAATTTCAAAAACATATTTTGATTTATTAGCTATTGATATTAGAGATAAGAACCTTGCTGATAGCCTATTTAATATAGGAAAATTCATTTTCTTTCCATAGTTTTCCATTTCAATAATAATGGGATGAATTTGTTGAAGACTTTCAAGCTCAAAAAGATAATCTAACAGATTCATATTGAAAATTTTAAAGTTAGAATTATTAATGCTTTCCACTTTTAAGCTTGACGCCTCAACAAAACTCCCCTGAAAAATACATATCTTTAATCTTCTGGCCAAATATAACTTCTAAATAAATAATTAAGGTTTTTATCCATTTTAATAAGAATTATATCAGGATAAAAATCAGTTCTCATCTGGGCTTGTACATAAAGAATATTCCCATCGCTATCCTCAATAAATGTGCCTTCTTCTCCCACTACAATAGGAAAACTTACTACCTTTATTGTATTAAAATCATCATCAAATAGCCAAAATAAATCTCCTATCAAGAAACCTCCAACATGCACAATATTCAAATTATTTGAAAGTTTAAGAATATAAGAAGACAAAGGCGAATCATTATAAGCATTAAATATCTCACTTAAATTGGCAATTTTTAAAACATTACCATTATCATCTATCTTATAAATAAATCCTCTTACAAATGGTGAAATTTTTAATAACCAAGCAGTTCCTATTAAATAACCTCCATTTATTTTAGTAATTGCATTAACATAACTAACATTCCCATCTTGAAAATATTCCCTAAATGTTAATTGTTTTGTCCATAATGTTTCAAGCTCAGTATTAAGCTTAATTAAAAGATGCCTATTTATTGAATCTTTGCTATATAAAGCAGCTAATAAAATTTGATTATTTACTTCATCCTTCTCAATCATAGCATTAAAAAAAATTCTCCCACCATTAATTTTATAAATAAAACTATCAACAATTTGACCATTAACACTTATCTTATAAACTCTTACTGATTCTAAGGAAGCAAAAGAAGAAACAAAATAATATCCTCCAAATGATATTATAGAATGGTTGTCAAATCTTGACCCCCCTCCTGGAATTTTTACATACCAATTCCAAATGAAATTCTCATCAAGTTTTAAAAGGTAATCCTTAATTCTTACAACATAACCATTATCTATTCCTTTTATTATTTGACCACAAGACTTATAAGAGAAATTAAATACAAGTCTTTTTAGAACATTTCCATTTTTATCCACTTTCATAAGTAGGCAATCATGATAATCAATACCTCTTTCAGTAGTATATCCACTTATTATATATCCATTCTTGTCATTTGTCTCAACTAAACCATATGCATTCTGTGTCCAAGGTGCTCTATAAATAATCGCCGGCACTTCATATGGCTCCTTTTTCTTCTCCTTACAAGATATTAAAAATATAATAAGCATAATAATAAACCTCATTTTACTAATAACTTTCCCTATTAGCTTCATAAAGTTCCATAATTATAAGGTATATGAAATTAAACAACCTTAAAATTTCATAAATGATAATTGCCCAAATAAATTCCAAGAACTTAATCCATAACTTTGAAAAATTTAAGCAAAAAGCGAAAACTGATATTATTCCTGTTCTTAAATCTAATGCTTATGGTCATGGAATAAATGAAATTTTTAAAATTCTAAAAGATAGGGTTAAAAAAATTGCGGTTTTTGATTTGGATGAAGCATTAACATTAAATTTTAAAAACACGCTTATATTAAAACCAATTTACGATGAAGATGAAATTTACTTAGCATATAAAAATAATTTCATTTTTAACTTATGCTCTTATAGACAACTTGAAACTATAAAGAAATTGAAAATAAAACCAAGAGTTGAAATTGAAATAGATACAGGGATGAATAGAACGGGAATATGGTATGAAGAATTTGAAAAATTTTATAATGATGTTAAAAATTTTGTTAGAATTGAAGGTGTTTATTCTCATTTCTCTAATGCTGATAATGAAATTGATAATTTTAGCCAAATTCAATATGAAAAATTCATTAGTGTTGTAAAAAACTTAAATGTTAAAAAACATATTTCAAATACATCAGCAACATTAAGATATAATTACTATCTTGATTTTGTAAGAATTGGATTAGGATTATATGGAATATACCCTTCTGAATTTTTAAAGAAATTCTTGGATTTAAAACCTGTAATGAGTTTAAAATGTGATGTTATTCAAGTAAAATTAGTAAAAAAAGGTGAGACTATTGGCTATTCAAGGACATTTAAAGCAGAAAAAGATATGAAAATTGCTGTTATATCATTCGGTTATGCGGATGGATTTCCTATTGAAGGTAGTAATGTTTTATATGTATTTGCTAAAAACAAATTTAGAAAAGTTCTTGGAAGGATTTCTATGGATAGCTCAGTTATTGAAGGGGATGATTTACAAGAGGGGGATTTCGTTGAAATTTTTGGAGAAAATATAAATGTTTTAGAAATAGCAAAGAAACTAAATAAAATTCCTTATGTAATTTTAACATCAATTGGCAGTAGAGTAAAAAGAATGGTTTTTTAAGAATGTCTTGAATAAATAATTTCAAATAAAATAACGATAATTAGTAAAACTGCCAAAAAATTACTAATATCTTTTACTTTTGGAAGTTTATCATTTTGAATTTCATAATAATCATTTAAGCTTTCCTTTCTATCAACATTTGAGCAAATAACAACTTTATCCTCATCTGAAACATAAAATCCAACATCATTTATTAAAATACTATTAGTTTGAAAAATTGCTCCATCGGGTGTTCTAATTCTTATAGGTTTATCAAAATTAATTCTTTCAGAAGGACTTGAATAATAAATTTTATAATTTCCAATTAAATTGCTCAAAAAATTCTCAAACCAAAGCGCAAGTTTTGGATTTAATAACAACTCTTTAACATCAATCCCAATTAAAATTAAATTATCCTTTTTATAAATAATGTCCTTTGAAAAATAAAGCATTACACTATCAAGAACAACACCATTAAAAATAAAATTTCTTTTTATTTCAAATGGAACATCAAAATTATCAAAAAAGACAATAAATTTTGAATTTGGATTTAAAACACTTTTAATTGGAAAATTTCTTTGAGCAATAAATATAAATTCATCACCCTCATAAAATCTAAAAATAGAATTTAGGAATAAAAAAAGCATTTTATAATCTGTTTTATCTGCGAAAATTCTTGCCTTTATTGTTTTTGATGGCTCAAAGAAAGCATAATAATAATTATCATAATCTAAACTATCTAATGGTAATAACTTTAATTTTAAAAATCCTTTTTTTACATTTAAATTTGTAATTTTTGTGATGGTATCAAAAATTGGCTTTAAATAAATAAGTTTCTCATCTTCATAAATTTCAAGATTTCCATTTAGTTTTGTTTTTACTATTAATGTGTCTGAAATTTGTTTAACATCAATAATTGCTCTATTTTTTGAAACTTCACCAATTTTATATTTTCTATAATTTTCAAGGGATAAAAAGTTGCTTTTTTGAAAATCACTAATAACAATTGAATTATCTAAATTTAATTTTTTGAAAACTTCATAATTTAATGTAGAAAGCATTTGATTTGGCATTTTCTCATAAATTTTATCAGAAATATATAACTTCTTGATATTTGGATATTCATTTAAAATTTTTTCAATTTTTTCTTTAAATGGTTTTACACTTGCTGATACATCTACAATTATTAAAGAAGGCATTTTTTCAAAGCTAATATATGGTCTTGAAAGCAAAAGAATGATTAAAAGAATTATTAAAACTCTTAAAATTATCAAAATTAAATCAGAAATTTTTTTAAATCCTCTCTCTTCCTCTTTTATAACTTTTAAAATAAATATATTTGGAAAAGGCTTTTGTCTTCTTATAATGTTAAAAATCAAATGAATAATAATTGGAGCAAGTGCCAAAGGCAAAAGAAATAAGAAAAAAGGATATGAAAAATTCATTCTTCTGTAAGCTCAATTAATGTTTTAAAGTATTCTTTGGGGTCTAAAAATAGAACTTTTTTAGCAGTTATTCCTTGCTGAATATCAGTTATACATTTGAATTTTTCCTTATATTTTTCAATATTATTAACTCTTAAAGCAAAATGGTGAATTCCACCTCCTCTTTTTTTTATAAAATTACTAATTTCAGAATTTTCACTTATTGGTGAAATAATTTCAATTTTAATATTTTCAAGTTTAAAAATTCCAACAATTATTCCTCTATTTTCATCTTTTTCAATTTCAGGCTCAACTTGTAATAATTCTTTATAAAATTCAATAGCTTTATCAAAATTTTCAACTGCAATAGCAATATGATCAACTTTCATAAAACAATAACTCCTTCTTCAACGGGCTCAAAGTGAGAAATTTTCATCCAAAAACTTGCTCTTCCTTGTGTTATTGACCTTAATTGAGTAGCATAACCGAAAATTTTTCTAAGTGGAATAATTGCTATAACTTTTTGTAAAAATTCACTATATTGCTCTATGGATTTTAAATGTGCACCTCTACTTGATAAATCAGATGTTATATTTCCAACAAATTCAGGAGGTGTTATAATTTCAACTTCAACAACAGGCTCTAATAATATACCATTAGCTTTCTTAAATCCTTCTTTAATACCTTTTAAAACAGCTAATCTTAATCCAAGTGATGTTGTCCATTGATTTAAAAAAACATCTTCTATAATAATTTCAACATCTACGACAGGATAACCTGCTATTGGACCATATCCAAATGCTTCATTTATACCACTTTCAATAGCTTTGATAAATTCATCATTTAAATTAACTAAAATTTTATAACTATTTCCACTTCCTCTTTCCTTTGGAATAATCCTTATTTTTACTTTTCCAAAATGCTTACTACCACCAATTTCTTTTTCTTCTTCACTAATAATTTCAACTTCATTTAAGACTGTTTCTCTATAAGTAACTTGTGGTTTTCCTGCCCTAACAGGAATTCCAAAATTTCTATTTATTCTGTCAATAATAATTTCAAGATGTAATTCTCCCATTCCTGATAATATCATTTGTCCTGTTTCATTATCCTTTTTTAGTCTTAAACTTGGGTCTTCATCTAATAAAAATTTTAACACTTCTTCAAGTCTTTCTAAATCCTTACTTGATTTTGGCTCAATAGCAATAGAAACAACGGGATCTGGATATTCAAGACCTTCAAGTTTAATAGGCTTTTGAATATCAGATAATGTGTGACCTGTTAATGTGTTTTTAAGACCTACAATTGCTATTATTTCACCTGCTCTTGCCAAATTTATCGCATTTTTTCTATTTGAATGCATTAAATAAATTCTTGTTGCTCTTTGCTCTTGATTTGTATTTACATTTAAAATTTTTTGATTAACTTTTATAGCTCCTGAATAAATTCTTGTATAAAATAACTCTTGAAGACTTTCAGGATCTACTTGAACCTTAAACACAAGACCACAAAAAGGCTCATTTTCAGATGGATATCTAATAATTTTTTCGTTTGTTATGGGGTCTATTCCCTCAATTGGAGGAAGGTCAATTGGAGAAGGTAAATAATCAATTATAGCATCAAGCAAAGGTTGAATTCCTTTATTTCTAAAAGCAGCGCCCAAAAGCACAGGAACGAATTTTAGTTCTAAAACAGCTTTTCTTAAAGCATTTTTAATAATTTGAGGATTTACAAATAAATTTTTCTCATACTCTTCAATAATTCTTTCATCAATTTCAGATAAATTGAATATAATATCTTCATAAAATTTCATTTGCTCTTGATTAAATTCTATATCTTCAATTCTATAATTTTGTCCAATTTCGTCAATATCCCAAATATATGCCTTTTTTTCTATCAAATCAATAACACCAATAAATTCATTTTCAATTCCAATTGGATATTGAATTAAAATTGGTTTTATTGTTAATCTATTCTTCATTTGCTCAATTACTCTAAATGGATTTGCTCCTATTCTATCAAGTTTATTTATAAATGCTATTCTTGGAACTTTATATTTATCAGCTTGATGCCAAACTGTCTCACTTTGTGGCTCAACACCTTCAACTGCTGAAAATATAACAATTAATCCATCAAGAACTCTTAAACTTCTTTCAACCTCTATTGTAAAATCAACATGTCCAGGTGTATCTATGATGTTTATTCTATAACCTTTGTAATATGTAGTAACTGCTGCTGATGTTATCGTTATACCTCTTTCCTTTTCTTGAATCATCCAGTCCGTTGTTGCTGTTCCTTCATCAACCTCTCCAATTTTATGAATTCTACCTGTGTAAAATAAAACTCTTTCAGTAGTGGTTGTTTTTCCTGCGTCAATATGCGCAGCAAAACCTATATTTCTAATTTTACTAATATCGTAATTTTCATTCATAAGGTTTTAAAATTTTAAAGTTTGAAGAGGCATTAAAATTTTCAAAGTGAATAATAAATTAAATCTAAAAGTTAAAGTAAAAAATTTTGGTCCTGTAAGTAAAGGAGAAGTCATTATTAAACCTCTTACTATATTTATAGGACCTAATAATTCGGGTAAGTCTTATATTTCTACACTTATCCATTCTATAATTAAAAATTTTGAAGAGTCAAGGTTTGAATTTCGTCTTAATAATATAGATATAATTGACAAATATCTTTCAGAACTACAAAACATAGTTGGAAATATAGAAAATGGTAAGGTAGTGGAAATTCCCCAAACCTTCATTAGAAAGTTAGCAAAAGAAGTTTATAAGAAAGTATATGAGGAGAATTTAGGCAAAGAAATTCAAAATTATTATGCTTGCTCATTAAAGGATTTAGCAAAAATTGGTGAAAATTCATTTGATTTGGAAATTAATTACGAAAGCGATGATATATTTTTAAAACTAAAAGATAATGAATTAAAAATTCAAAAATCTCCTAAAATTGATGAAAATTTAAAATTGACTGTTAAGTTTGAAATAGCTAATTTTCCTTCTTCTCCTGATGTACAACCTATTGGTAGAGGTAAAGTATTAGTTAGATTAAGTAAAAAATCAGAAATTCAAGAAGCTCTTATATACTTAATATTTTATATAGTTGATAGCCTTCTTCAAAGGTTATTAAAAAGCTTAATAATAGTAAATAGTTATTACCTTCCCGCTTCTCGGTCAGGTATTATTCAGATATATAAGATACTATTAGCCTCAATTTTAAAAGAAATAACTTCAAGAGAAAAATTTATTTCAAAAACCATTCATGACTTTTTATTACCTTTAATTTATATTGACACATACAAAGAAATAAAAAGTCCTACTTACAACATTGCCATTGAATTTGAAAAGGAAATAATCAATGGAGAAATTAAAGTAGTTGGTTTAGAGAAATTCTCCCTCCCAGAAATTGTTTATAACTTTGAAAATACACAAATTCCATTACATAGGGCTTCTTCTACTATTTCAGAATTAGCACCATTATTTATTTATTTAAAATATATAGTTAGACTACCTGGTGTTTTGATAATAGAAGAGCCTGAAGCACATTTACATCCTCTAAATCAAAGTAAATTAGCAAAATTATTAGTAAAATTAGTAAGAAGTGGTCTTTATTTAGTAATCACCACTCATAGTGAGTATTTATTAGGGCAAATAAATAATTTTATTTCTTTAAGTAAAATTCCTGAAAATTTAAGGAAAGAAAAATATCGTAGTGAAGATTATTTGAATATAGATGAAGTTTCAGCTTATGTATTTGAATATGATGAAAAAAGTAAAGGTTATATAATAAAAGAGCTTGAAATAACTGAGGAGGATGGAATTAGTGAAGAAGAATTTATTAAAGTTCATGAAGCTTTGTATGAAGAAACATTCAAAATTCACAAAGATTTAGAATCAGGATTTTAACTAATTTATGTCTTTTATAGAGTGTATAAGAGAAAGATTTGGAAATAGTGCAATAAAACATTGTAAAGAAAAAGGTTGCAATTTAAATCTTGAAAACATAAGAAATCATATTATATTGAAGGGAGAAAAAATTTGTAGAAATCGCAAAATATGTGATTGTATTATTTTTATAGAAAGAAATGGAAAAATTATTGTTGTTATTGTAGAGTTAAAGAGCAGAACTGTTCGTGTTAATAAAGTTATACGAAAACTCCAGAATGCCTTACAAGTGGCTTCAGAGATTTTAAATTCATGTAATAGTGGAAACTATAAAGTAGAATTTATTCTTACTGTTTTAGCT
>Ga0079995_1050487_pt1 | contig 10692 bp, 10 predicted proteins | sample FaiFalFF_MnMetaG_2_FD_69198 | JGI IMG/M metagenome (GOLD analysis project Ga0079995, IMG submission 69198) | Freshwater microbial communities from Yellowstone National Park, Wyoming, USA - Fairy Falls C (FF_Mn_C) (SPADES assembly) (version 4) | ecosystem: Environmental > Aquatic > Freshwater >... | reverse complement strand
ACAACACCGGCAAGAACAAACCTCTGACTCAAAACACAACACCACCCTACAGATCGCAAACAATAGTGTAGACAGGGGTTTAAAAATACATAGCATAAACGAGGCAACCCCCAAGGAGGGGAAACACCACCCGCCCGCTTTGGCTTCGAGTTCTGGCTGGAAATTATATATTATATCTAGCACGTAGGGTACCTGTAACGTTTAGAGGTCTCTAGAAGAAGCTTGTAAGGTTAGACTCGAGCAAAGTGATGCTTTCTGTCCGGGTCTCTTGTATGGACCGTATGCTTTGACTCTATTAGTCCTCTTAAGTGCTACGAGTGGTTGCTCTTCTCTTCTCTACAATTCATATAATTTATTTAGGTTATTATTTTAAACGTGATAAGGCCCACGAGTTTTTGATCTAGATTATCTGAGGGAAGTAAATGTACTTCTAGTGACCGGGAGTAAACGGTCCCGTAGGGCGGCTGAGTTTATGGGAATAGTAGAGAGGCTTGGTGGTGTGGAGCCTAAAGAATATAAAGGTGAAGAACTTCCATCTATCGAGAAACGGTTGCACGCAGTAAATCTAATGTCTACATTTTATGCCTTCCAAGCTCTAGCTATAGCCTCATGTTTAAGGGTGTTGACTAAGGGTTACTTATATGTTATTTAAGGGTGTAGCTTCGAAGTCTCCGAGCTGATGTGTGAGGGTATGAGATCTTTTTGACTCTGAATCCTCCATCTTGGGCTATAAGCTCTTTTATATACTAGGACTTCTCTGGTGAACTCGCATACGAGTTGGGAGAAGTTGTTCTTGTATACCCTGTGTTTCGCTACTACCAGTCCCGAATCCTCTCTTCCCACCTCTCTTACGTCGAGGATCTCTGTTTCTACGTGTAACGTGTCCCCATCGAATACTGGTGCTGTGAATCTCAAATCTTTTATCCCGATTTCCTTGTAGGCGTTTTTAAACGTTTCTGATGTGATTCCATAAGTTAGAGCTATGGTCATCGTCATAACTAGTAGTGGTCTTTTGAACTCCGTTAGCTCTGTGTACTCTTTATCAAAGTGTACTGGATTGGTGTTTAGTAGTGTGTGGGTAAAGTAAAGGTTGTCCTGGTATGTTACGGTCCTTCCGAGTCTATGGACTATCCTCTCCCCTTTCGCGAAGTCCTCGAAAAACCTGCCTGGATACCCGGATATCTTCATTGACGCCTCCCCATTATTGCTAGAAGCTTTCTCCAGGGCGAGTATTCTCTCTTATACACTAGGTTTGTTCTCCTAATCTCTACCACCAGCCTCCCTTCTTGGTTGAAGGCTCTGTGAACCCATGTTATGATCCCCGCTTCGGGTCTTGACCGTGACTCCCTTTTAGCTACAGTCTCGCTCTCCACACATATAGTATCACCGGGGTATACTGGTGTGTGTATCATCATATACTCGGCTCCTAGGAATGCAATGCTATTAATACTCGTATCTCTCACCGTTAACGCTAGAGCTAGGTTTATCACTATAAGCGGGTGTATTGGATTCCGCTGGTAATCCGTGTACTTCGCATATTCTTTATCAAAGTAAAGGGGGTTCGAATCCCCTGTATATGAAAGCCAGAGTATGTTATCGTATTCCGTCAAAGTTCTACAGGGCCAGTGTTTTACAACAGTCCCTACCTCAAAGTCTTCAAAGTAAGGGCCTTCTTCATCCCATTGTGGATACCAAGGTGGCCTAGCTCCACTCATACTACTCACCATAGGATCTAGGCATTCCAAGTACCTGGTTTGCCACATAGTTTAATATCATGTGAGGGGATATCTGGCCAACGCCTGCCGATAGCTCTGCAGCTCTCCAGTGCCTCTCCACGTCCATCTCAGCTGAGTACCCGTAGCCACCCATGGTCCACATAGCCATCCTGGCTGCCTGGTAGCACGCCTCACACGCTACATACTTGGCTATGTTAGCGTAGTACCCTGCAACTCTCCTATCCCCCCCCCTCTCAATAGCCTCCAGAGCTCTCTGCTTCAACAAATCCCCCGCTTCAAGCCTCATCCACGCATCTGCAAGGGGGAACTGTATACCCTGATACCTGGCTATCGGATCGGGTGGGAACACTACCCTCTGCTTAGCATACTCAACAGCCTTCCTTATAACCCATCTCCCGGAGGCCACACACTGTGAGGCCATGAGAGCCCTCTCAACATTAGACTCCTCCATTAATATGTAGAACCCCTTATCAACCTCACCTAAAACGTGATCCTCGGGCACCGGGAGCTCCTCTATGTATAGGGTGTTTGTATCCACAAACCTCCTCAGATTATTAGGAACCTCCTCAACCCTAATGTACTTACCCTTAGCTTTATCAAGATCCACCAGGAATAACGTTATCCCAAAGGTCTTACGAGGAGCCTTCTCCAGAGGGGTGGTTCTAGCAGCTAGGATACCTAGGTTAGAGTACTTAACCCTCGAAATAAAAGTCTTAGTCCCAGTAATCACATAGTAATCCCCCTCCCTCCTAGCAAAAGTACTAATCCTGACCGTGTTAAAACCAGCATGAGGCTCCGTTACAGCATAGACCTGAAATTTAAGTCTACCCTTAGCTATATCAGGTAAGTACCTCTCCTTAACCTCAGAACGCCCGTATTTAACAAGTATGTGGTTGTTAAACAAAGCAGCATGAACAGAGTTGGAAGCCGCCATACCCCCAGGAGAGGCTGCAATCTCTTCAAGGACAGCTGCAGCCTCAAAAAGACCGTACCCAGCACCCCCATACTCCTCAGGAATATTGACCCCAAAAACACCATTACTAGCGAGGTCTTCCACAAACTCCACAGGATACTCTCTCCTTTCATCCTTCTCAAACCAATACCTAGAACCATACCTATCCACAATAACCCTCACAGACCTCCTAATAAGCTCCACAGCCTCAGATCTCCTAGTTAACACAAGGACCACCGCCAATGATTTAGTAAACAGAACCTCTTATAACTTTTATATTTATTTTGATATAGTATTATAATCAATCCAAAGCTATTTCATAGTTTATGATTATCATTAAGGTAGATTATAAGCGTGAACCTAGCGAGGCGTGCCCGTTTATTATAGCCTATCTCAAACAAGTAAAGAGGGAAAAGGCTGGCTATAGTTCTTTTCCCTATCTGTAATTTAATGGAGCATGAGGTGTTGAGAATCTAATCTCAATAGAGGTTTTGGTTTATATACTTTTTGTTAAACATAGTCTTGAATCGTATCTTGTTCCCTATAACTCTTTTTTGTGAAACTAACTCTAGGAAAATGAAAATTTAAAAATGTCGTCTAGTTAAAGGAATAAAGGTGATGTCTTACGTCAGACGTTGCTTCCTATGTAGCTATGATGCTTAAGTCGGTTGGCATAGACACAGTTTTTACGGTTCCGGCAGAGAGTTTACTTCCTTTATTAAGGGCTCTAATAAGAGAAGGAATAAAAGTTGTTAATGCCAAGTTTGAGCCTTCAGCAGGTTTTATGGCTGTTGCTTATTCAAGGGTTACACTTAAACCAGGTGTTGTTATAGTTACATCTGGCCCCGGAGCTCTTGGAGTTTCGCTTCCTACAGGTTTAGCATTTATCGAGGGAGATCCCATAATTATAATAACTACTATTGCTATGAGTGATAGAGGTACAGCTGCACATCAATTTCCTAGCGACAATGCACAGTTACTTTCTTTTAAACCTATAACTAAAGCCAGCTTCAGGATTTCGGAAACAGGCAAGCTTGGAAGCTTGATAACGAAGGCTTTTAGCCTTGCTTTGAGCGGGAAGCCAGGACCGGTTTATATTGAAATACCCGATCATCTTTTGAGAGAGAGCCTTAAAGAGGAAGCTCGCTACTCAATTACTATTTCAAAACCCGAGGCTTCACGTTCAATTGTAGAGGCTGTTGCAGATCTTCTAATAGAAGCTGAATACCCGGTTATAATAGCTGGTAGAGGTGTTTACCTAGCTGGTGCAAGAGATCTATTGTTAAAAGTTGCTGGTTTGCTATCGGCTCCTATAGCTACAACTGTGATGGCGAAAGGCCTTGTGCCTCATAACAACCCCTTATATGCAGGAGTTGCTGCAGGTAAGGCAGGGAATATGGTGGCCTACGAGGTCATTAGAAGGGCCGATGTTGTTCTCGCTATAGGTAATAGGTTTAGTGAGTTAGGCTCTGGAAGATATAGTATAGAGATCAACGGCAAACTGATTCACGTCAACATAGATTCTTACGATCTTGGTAGAGCGTATAAACCCTATATAGGTATCTTATCTGATGCCAGAAACTTTCTGGAAGAACTCCTAAAAGAGCTATTAAAAAGAAAAGCGAAGCCTAGGAAGGATGTAGTAGAAGATTTAAGAAGACTCTGGCAAGCCGAAAGTGAGGAGCTTAACGCGTTCTATACGGATGTAAGAGGTTTGCTTAAGCCTTGGGAAGTTATAAGAGCTGTAAGAAACGCTTTGAAGAAGAACAACACTATATTCATTACAGATGTTGGTGCTCATAGATTTGAAACCTTTATAATGCCTATATATGAAGGTGAGAGATACATAACTACGACTAGCTATGCCTCTATGGGTTTAGCAATCCCGGGTTCTATAGCGGCTTCTCTGGCGTATCCAGATAGAACTGTTGTTGCACTAGTGGGAGATGGAGGATTCCTTATGACAGGAATGGAAATAGCCACAGCAGTTCAATATAATGCTAAGCCCAAAATAATAGTATTTAATGATTCATCATATAGATCTCTCAGCATATATGAGAAGGTAAGATACAATAATATTACAGAAGCCCTAACTAGACTTCCCAATATAAACTATGCATTACTAGCTAGCTCCTTTGGAGCGGAGGGCATTAGATTAGCCGTAAGACAAGAGCTAGAAAGCTCTCTAGAAAATATACTCACAAAAGATAATATTGTCGTCGTGGATGTAATTATAGATTCCACCTCAGTTCCCATACCTCTACAGAGATTATATGGATTACACAGATTATAATTCATATTGTAGAAAGGCGCTATACACTATACCTACATTCGTCTATGAATCTTGCAAAGTGTGTTTTCTGCGAAAGTAGCTTTGAAAGTAGCTTTCCTTTTATAACGCTTCAAAGTCGTGGTATCTGCATTACTAGTAATTGTAATGGCTTAGTTTCAAGGTAACTTTTAGATCGTAACTTTTGTAAAATGCTAATGTTTAAATTTTCAGATCAGAAATTTATTTTAGTATCTACCTACTACATTTCTACAAAGCCTGCTAACAAATTAACGAGTATTTTGAGAGCATATAGTTAAAAGATTAAAGAGATAAAGCCAGATATAGCGTTGACTGAAATGTTAACCTCGCTTAAGAACAACTTTCCCTCTAAGATATTTCTTAGAATAGAATACTTCTGGAGAATCCAAACATTAAAACCTTTTCTATAATCCTACTTTGGAGGACAGAAGTTTTCCAACTATAAGCTAACCGTTTCACCCTCTTATGGGTTGCCTCGTGTATGCTATTATTTTTAAACTCCTGTCTACACTATTGTTTGCGATCTGTAGGGTGGTGTTGTGTTTTGAGTCAGAGGTTTGTTCTTGCCGGTGTTGTTGTAGTAGTTTTGCTAGTGCTAGGTGTTATAGGCTATATGATGGTTAGGCCTACTCCTACTCCAACACCCACACCAACCCCTGTTGAGACAACCCCAACAGCACCGCAGACTCCCGCTCCGCAAACACCCCCACCTCCCCAGGTTATAAGGATAACTGCAGGGCCTATAGGTTCCGCCACTTATGTAATGGCAGCGTATTTAGCAGACTTATGGAATAGAGAGCTTGGTGGTATAAAATTCTTTGTTCAACCTTACACTAGTCTTGCGGATGGTATAAAGGCTTTAACGTTAGGAGATGCAGAGCTAGCGTACATAGCGGATGTGCATTTTATGGACCTTTATACCTGGGGTAGGGAATTTAATGTATTTAAAGGCTTAGAGGGTTTAGCTAAGAAACTCCCTGTTCCATCTATATGGATTGTCGCCTCGGAGACATTCTTCCTGATTAAAGCTGAGGATGTTGATAAGTATAAGTGCTGGAGGGATTTAGAGGGTAAGAACGTGTTTCTAACTCCAGTAGGGTTCGCAAATCACATGAATGCGCTTAGAATGTTAAGGGCTGTAGGTGTGAATGTTAACCATGTTGAGCTTTCCCTCACCGCTGCAGCTGATGCCCTAGAAAAGAAAACTATCGTGGCAACGGTCCTGTATATCTTTGGCGGCGGTCTACCACCATGGGGTAAAGAGCTGGATTTAAAGATGAAGCTAGCACCCCTAAATCCATGTCCAGACGAAGTTGAGAAATTGAAAGCTGCAGGGCTCGTTTTGAAGGAGATAGACTCGTCAAAGTTCTTTGATAAAAATAAGGATATGGGTAAAATTATAGCGATACCGTTCTTTGCCACGTGGAGTGCCGCTATAGATATTCCAGAAGATACAATATATGAGATGTTGCTTGTTTTAGAGAAAAACGCTAAGGCTCTTGCAGGTGCATCAGCTTATTTTGGGGTTGCAGCTGAAGACTTTGTAGGATTGCAACTTACAGGAGTTAAATGGAGTATAGCCTATGGTATCCCGGTACACCCAGGTTTAGCTAAGTATCTTAAGGAGAAGGGGGTATGGAACCCGGAGTGGGATAAATATATAGCTAGAGAGCTAGTACCGAAGCTAAAAGCTAATTAGAACAACACGTTCATCATGATATTAAAGTTCAATAGAATCTAACCATCTAACACCTTTTTCCTTTAATCCTTTAAGGGAAAACTTCTACGACTAGAAGCCCGCCCTCTTAAGGAGAAGAGTTAAATGAATATAAGGGCCTAGCGTTCATAACGATGTTATATGATTACACCTACACTCGCTAATGCCATGTAGTCAGCCGGCTAGCTAAAGGTTGCCAGTAATCTAGCCAAAACTATACAAATTATTCAGCTTTCTTCAGGCTATCCATCCTTGCTTTAGAATCTTTCTTGGATGTTAAGAGCACCTCTAATAATAGCCCCTCAAGTTAGCTCTTTTCCCGCTCGTTCTTTCCTCAGAGAAGACCCCCTGTAATTGAGAGAAACCCTACCTTTTAAGAGTAGAAGTACTTTTACGGTTACAATATTCTTAGTCAAGGCGATGAAAGCTCAAGGAAGTTAGCGTAGTCTCGTTTTATTAAAGGAAAGCTGCATTTTATTCATAGCTCTTTCCTCTATTAATCTAACTTAATCTAACGTAAGGCTGGACACCTCAAAGTAGCTCACCTAAGGGGGAAAGCTTAAAAAGTTTTGGTTATTTCATGAAGTTATATGTAGTCTAACGGGAGAGAATTCCTCGTGTTGCAGGACTTCAGCAGCGGTTAGCCTGCCGTTAATAACTCTAAGCATGTAGCTAAATATACGCTCAGCGGCTTCCTCTAATGATATTTTTGAATCTAGTAAATCAGAGATATCAACATCTATATGTTCACTCATAGACCTTGCAGTCTTAGGGTTAGCTGTTATTTTTATCACAGGCATTATGGGATTTCCTATAACATTTCCCTGTCCGGTGGTGAATAAGTGTAATACCGAACCCTTAGCAGCAAATGTAGTGAGAGCTTCAGCTGCTGCTGAGGGAGTATTAACGAAACATAGTATTCCACTTTTTCTCTCCTTTGGAAGCGAATCTAACCAATCTAATACACAGTTGATCGGTCTACGACCTAACTTCTGTACATTCCCTAACGCCTTTTCCTCTATTGTTGATAACCCACCTTTAATATTACCTTGAGTTGGCTGAGAACCCAATAGGTCAACACCTTGACTCATGATAACTGAGATATACTCCTCGTAGATCTTCATGAATTTTCGTCTTAACTCATCATTTACTATCCTAGAAGCGACAATATCTTCCGCCCCAGTTAACTCAGAGGTCTCACCAAATAATACTGTAACACCTAGATCAACCAGCCTATCTACAACAACTCCGGTTGCAGGATTTGAAGCAAGACCAGACGTCGTATCGGATTCTCCACACTTAATACTTACTACTAGCGATGAGATGTCTACCTCTGTTCTTTGTTTTTCACTAGCTTCTTGAACGAACTCTTTTGCTACCCTGGCAGCCCTTTCAACAGTCTTTAAATCTCCGTATCCTTCAATAGAAAATGCTTCAACAGGTTTACCAGTTCTAGCTATTCCATCAGCAACCTTATTAGTCCAGTTTTCCTCAATACCTATCACAATTACTGATGCAACATTAGGGTTAGATCCGGTGCCTATTAGCAAGTGGAAGAATAAGTCTAGGTCTCTTCCAAATTGAAGCCTACCATAAGGATGAGGTATCGCAGTAACACCTTTAATTATTCTAGCTACATTTAAGGCCGCGGTATTCGATATGTCATCTACAGGTAATACTAAAACATGATTTCTTATTCCTACCGAACCATTTTCTCTAATATAACCCCTTATGATCATTCTATTTTCCACCTCAAAGTCCTTATGTTATGTATATGTACGTGCTCACCTTTTCTAATATCCCGTATCACCTCTCCTATGACCCTTCCATATTTCAATACCTTATCACCTCTTTTGAGATCTCTTAAAGCTATCTTGTGTCCTAGAGGAATGTCTTGAAGACTTCTAACAATCACGTGATTTGAAGGATTTTCTAAATAGACGCACATCACCTCCTCTCCAGCCTTAATATCGGTGGTAGCAATACACACGTCATCTTCCTTTGAGTGTATTAAACCTCTCGCCATTTCCTGTCACCTTTATCTTCAAATAAGGGGAGAGGTTAAATTTTTAACGCGATCTTTGATATAAGACTAAAGCTTCTTTTGCACCATGTACCTTCTTCGTAGAGGTTCATATACTTATACATTAAAGATATTATTCCACGATTTTATGAGGATAAAGGGTTTTTAATCATACAGTTCAATATCCACTAATCTACTATCACTACATTTATCTGTCATTATTCTCTCTAGTAGTTAACCTAGTATGAGATATGTCCCGCTACTTTATTTTTAAGGCTAACTCAGTGTGAGAATCATCTTAATTCTTTAAGGATTTCTCTCAAGTTCCTTACAACCACCTCCTTGTTAGTTAATAGTAAGTTGTTGCCTTGAGAATCTATTGCTACATACATCGGTCCTAACTGTGACACCTTTACTTTAAATAATGCTTCTCCGTATAAGTCTTCCCACCATACCTTCTCCACCTCTACTATGGATGAGGTAGCTAGTGCTGCAGCACCACCTACAAACATAAAGTATATCGCTTTATTTTCTTTAAAACTACTGCTAACCTTTTCGCTAAGCTCCCCCTTTCCTATAATACCTCTTACTCTGTATTCCGATAATAATGATGGGATATATTTTTCCATTCTCTGAGCGGTAGTAACACCTACAGAGAGTATTCTATACCTATCGTCTTCCTTGATAAAGCTTGGAGCGCCAAGAAATACTATCTGATCTTCAAGTTTTTCTGGAGGAGCTACTCCCTCTTCAAAGATTCTTCTAAGCGTTGCGTCTCTCACGATGTAGATAGCACCAGTTAAGTACACTTCATCTCCTAACCTTAGTTCCATAGCTTTATCTCGAGTAAATGGTAGAAGTATATGTTTAATCATTTCTATCCTCACTCTCCATTTAAAGATATATTACATGTAGATCTTTAGTTATAAGTGCCTCAGCTCTTTTACCTCTCCAACATTGCATGTTTACTGCTACCGGTAAGCTACTTATGTGAGTTTCCCCTATTTCTATGTTTACTGCTATTATCGTGACTTTTCCTCCTACTCCCATTGGTCCTATCCCCAATTTATTTATTAATATAAATAGCTCTTGCTCTAATTTTTTGACTTCAGGATCTGGGTTGAATGTTCCTAGGGGTCTTATTAAAGCCTTTTTAGCTAAGTGTGTGACTAATTCAAAGTCTCCTCCAATTCCGATACCTACTATGTATGGAGGGCAGCCTAATCCACCAGCGTTAGCTATGGTTTCTAACACAAATTTTTTAATGCCTTTTACTCCGTCAGCTGGTCTTAACATAGCTAAATTGCTTACATTCTCGGAACCCGAACCTTTAGGCATAGCTATTATTCTTATTTCATCTTTAAGCTGAGTGTTAATGATCGTGTGAACTATTGGTGACATTATGCCGGTATTGTCCCCTGTATTCTTCCTAGTTAAGGGGTGAACCATGTTTGGTCTTAAGCGATATTTTGAAGTTGCATTTCTAACGCCTATTTTTATACTTTCAAATAATTTTGGTAAAGACACCTCCATATCACCAATCTCAACAAAATACACGGGTATACCGGTATCTTGACAAACAAGTAGCTTCTTTGTATGGGCGATTTCTATATTCTTTAAAATAACTTCAAGTATCTTTTTCCCTAACTCACTTTCCTCTTGCTGATAAGCTTCTTTCAATTTATCTACCACATCCTTAGGTAAGCGTGTTAATGCTCTATAATATAGTTCCTCAGAGACTTCACTAATCTTATTGTAAAACTCCTCCTTCATTTCAACCACTCCGACCTCTGGGGATAATCAGCAATCCTTATATTCTTTAGTTTAAACTTCTCTAAAATAACAGACATTCGTGAGAAGGTGTTGGGAGGCTTCCAGGCCGATGTTAAAAAGCATGATTGCTAGATTGCCAGATAGTTAGGAAACGTTATTAAAAACTCCTCTTAAGAACGT
>Ga0079995_1115421_pt1 | contig 10702 bp, 8 predicted proteins | sample FaiFalFF_MnMetaG_2_FD_69198 | JGI IMG/M metagenome (GOLD analysis project Ga0079995, IMG submission 69198) | Freshwater microbial communities from Yellowstone National Park, Wyoming, USA - Fairy Falls C (FF_Mn_C) (SPADES assembly) (version 4) | ecosystem: Environmental > Aquatic > Freshwater >... | reverse complement strand
TAAGGTCGGGCGGATTGCAGCCCGCCAGCAAAAAGAGTGTCAACACGGCGAAACCCCAAAGGTGTCGGAGATGCCCCATCGTTTTTGCCCTCCTTGTGATGCCGTCCGATGCTTACCCCATCACATGAGACGCAAAACCAAAGGGCGACAGGCAGCGTAACTTTGGCAACGCCAAATGCGGAAAGCAAGGATTGGGAGTTAGCCGAGGGGGAAGTTGTCGCACAATTCATGGCGGTCGCATTCACTTTCGGGACGGAAAGGGGAACGGAAAGATGGGGCGTCATGCCCTCGCCATTGATTTGGGCGGAACGAAAATTGCGGCAGCGGTCGTTCGGGACGACGGGACGGTCATCGCCCATGCGACCCGACCGACAGAAGCGATGAAAGGCGGCGATTGGGTGCTCAACCGCATCAAAGAAGCGGCGTTGGAAGCCTTAGATGCCAGCCAATTGACGCCCAACACGCTTGTCGGTGTCGGCATGGGCACGCCGGGCATCGTGGATGCGACGACGGGGGTGATGCTCTCCGAAGCCGTCAACATCCCCGATTGGAAAGGACGCAACTTGAAGGCGGAATTGGAGCGGGTGCTGCATCTGCCCGCTTTCGTGGACAACGATGCCAATGTCGCCGCTTTGGGCGAATGGGTTTTTGGGGCAGGCAAAGGAGCACGCCATCTCGTTTACATCACCATCGGCACGGGCGTGGGCGGGGCGATTATCCTCAACGGGACGCTTTGGCGCGGGGCAAATTTTGCGGCGGGCGAATTGGGGCATGTGCCCGTCAACCCTGACGGTCCCCGCTGCGGTTGTGGCGGTTACGGCTGCGTGGAGATGTTCGTGTCGGGTCCCGCCATCGCCCAACGGGCAAAGGAGTTTGTTCGGCGCGGGGTTAAAAGTGCCCTTGCGGACATCCCATCGGACGACATCACGGCGGAGCGAGTAGCGGTCGCCGCTCAACAAGGGGATGCGTTGGCGCAATTTATCTTGGCGGAAGCAGGCAAGTATCTGGGCATCGCTTTAGCAGGCATCGTCAACTTGCTCAATCCCGAGCGGCTCATCGTCGGTGGCGGCGTCGCTCAAGCGGGTGAGTGGCTGTTAGAACCAGCGCGATGGGAGTTACGGCGACGGGCACTGCCAACGGCAACCGAAACAATCCAACTCGTCCCCGCCGCCTTGGGCATCAACGCAGGCATCTTGGGCGCCGCCGCCCTTGTCTTTCATGCCCTTGAAAAGTCGGGCTAACTTCGGGTCATCACCATCGGATGCGTTCAATGAAACTCTCGTTGCTCCCTCCAGCGTTCCAGACGACGAACAGGGCAACGCCTGAGCGCCCTTTGAGGACAACTGGACTGACAACCCTCACCCACTTGGAGCGAGGTGGACGAGGTTGCGTCCAACGGGCGTAACGGACTTTGCGCCCATCAAAGCGGGCGAGGCAGAGAAAATCGTGGGAAGTGGTGTCGGGCCACGCAGAACGGCGGGTGCGGGTTTGACGAAGGAGCAACTCCAACCGCCCATCGTCATCCCAATCGCCGATCAGCATCGGCGTGCCGGGCAGTTGGGCGACTTTTTCCCACGCCGTCAAATCCCGTGCCCTCTCCCCTTTAGGCAACCGATAAAGGCAACTCCAATCGTCGCTCTCTGTCTCCCACCAAACCCATCGCAAGGGGCGCAAAGAAAGCAAGCGGGGATGGAAGAGACGGCGTTGTTGAAAGTGACTGACGAGCGCGTAGCGTTGACCGTTTAGGGCAATCAGGGTGATGGGCAATGAGAAACGAGGCAACTTGTTGTCGGCACGAAAGAGGCGGGAACGCAATTTTTGCCCATCCCACCAGACGACTTGGACGGCTAAAATTGGGCGAGGCGTCATCTCCATGCCCAACCCGCATCCTCCTAAGAAGCCCCCTTCTCGCCAAAAGAGCAAAAGTTCTTGCCGCCCATCTCCGTCCAAATCGCCCCGCCAAACATCCTCCACAACACTCCTCACAAAGGCGTGAGGGAGCAGGGAGTTGGAAGGCATTGGGCTAAGGGATGGTGGCGATGGTGTTTTGACTGGGCGAGCGAGGGAGGGCTGACTTGTCGGCAGGCGCAAGGTCAAACTGGCTAACCGCTCCATCTGTGTCGCCAACTTGTTGATGCGCCAGATATGGAGCAGAGAATTGCCGTGAAAGGCGATGAGTTCATCCCGTCTGTCGCCATCTATGTCGCCCACTTCAACCTTCGTAAAGGTCAGGGGCAGTGAGTGGGAGAGCGAAGAGGGCGGACTGCCGTCACCCCAATAGACGGTCAACGACGGTGTCTTACTCCATGGCCTTTCCATTGCCACCATGTCCAACAAACCATCGCCATCAAAATCGCCCAACCATTCCCGTCCTTTGGTGAATGGCGAGAAAAGGCGAAGGGGTTTTGAAAGAGGCAAGGGACGCCAAGTGCCATCGGGCTGGGCTTGAAAGACGAACCGATGCATGGATGGCGAGGACGAAAGCAAGTTGCTGTAGGCGATGACGAGGGTGTCCGTTTGCTTGTTAGAAGAGCGCGCAAAGTAGCAATGGACACGGGCTCGTGTGGAGATCAAAGGCACAAACTTCGGGCGGTCGCCCTCAAGGGTGAGCCAGCCCCAGCGAAGGGAATACCACATAGTCCGAGAAGACCGCGCTGTCCACTCGCCTTCTTCCACCAGCACCGCCCGCAAAGGTGGCAAGTGTTCGGGGAAAGGAAGTCGGCACACATAAGGCAGTTGCTCCGCCTGCGGTTTTGTCAAGGGCGAGCGAATTAGCCAGAGACGGATGTCGGTGATGCCATCGTGAGACGAAGATGTCCAGAGGGGCAATAACTCTCGCTGCAGCCAACTGGGAGCATAAGAGGCGAGCAATTCGGGTTCGCCGTCGCCATCCAAGTCCGTTTTGATGAGGCGACTGACGCCTGAGGGCACTTTGGCGACGATGGTGCGCGAAAGCCACAGCCGTTGCGATGCCTGCCACCAAAGGGCAAAAAGGGCAAGCAGCGCAAAGGCGACAGGCAAAACCCAGCGCCATCGCATCGCTGACACCTCCCTTCTTCCTTCCCGCCCCTTAGACGCTGCAGGGTGGGGCGTTCGTTCCCAAAGCCCCTTCACACAACAAGATGATTTTGACCTTGCGCACAGCCCCGATGAGTTTGCCGAAATGGGTTCGGTCAGCAGTCCAGAACTCTTGGCAACCTGCTTCCAAGCAAGCCGCAAAAATCAGGGCATCTATCATGGGCAAGGGGAAACTGTGGGCAAACTTTGCCGCTTGGAGAGCAACTTGGATGTCAACGGGGATGACGCTAACGCTGGGCAGGTTGCTGAGCAACCGAACAAACCTTTGGGCACTTTGAAGGCTTCTGCCTTGACGGAATTGATGGCGCAGGAATTCCGCTAAAGTGGGTGTCGGGAAGCAGAGGAGGCGCAAGCCATTGCGGGCTTCCTCAACCACTTTTAACACCGCAGGATTTTGGGCATCCCAAAGGGTCAGGAAACCCGTGTCGCAACCTGTCTGCGTCATCGCCCATGCCGCTCCCGATCCAGTTCCGCCAACCACTCTTCAGGAGACTTGCCTGTCAGCAATTTGCGAAGTTGGCGCTCAGCCGCCTTGTAAGTCTCGTCAATGAGCAAGGAGAGGGTGATAAGGGGTTCATCCCAAACTTGTCGCCAAGGGGTTACATCCACTGCTCCCCCAGAACCTCTCGCCCACTGCTCATAAGTGGCGATGACATCATCCAACCCTTTCTCCCACGCCTCTACTAAGGCTTTCACCCGGCGCAAATGCGCTTGGGCTTTGCGCAGCCATTCGGCTGTCCCGACATACAGACGGGCATCAGCACTCGCTTGCGCAGCACGAGGGGACGCTTCTGAAGCAGCCTCGTGATCTCCTTGCGCCGACTCTTTGGCGCGTTGGAGGGCATAACGGACATGAACCAGTTCGTCAAGGATGCGCTTCATCATTGCCCATCACCGTCGCTCAACTTTAGCGCTTCCCTGTGGCTGCCTCAGCACTTGGATGCCGACATCAATGAACTGACCGCCGACAGTTTGGCGGCAATAGACGGCGACGGTGTTGACGCCCTCGCGGAAAAGTGCCAGTTGCTCTGGCATCAGGCGAACCGTTTTGTAAGTTGTCAAGTAGCCCCGCTCCCGCCAAAGCAATTTGCCGTTGACGAAAATTTCGCAATCTTCGTCGTGGTGGACTTCCAGCCAGACGGCATCGTCGGGCGTCAGTTTGGGCATCGTCACCGTCGTGCGAAGCCAAATTTCCCCCGTTGACCACCTCGTCCCGACGATAGCGCCCGGCGTGCCTTCCGTGCCGAAGCCCGATTTGCCCGTTCGCCATCGGCTGTCGTCAAAGTCGGGTTGCATCCAATTGTCAGGCGGTCGCTCCGTCGTGTAACGCCAAACATGCCCACCCTGCTTCGCCGACGGCAACACGGTTTGCAATCGCTCTCGGAAAGTGTTGACGGCGACGGGTTCGTGCGAAGTCCAACCGACAGGCAACGGCAAAGGTTCAGCGAATTTCAGCAACACCGTCGGCTCTACGGGATAACAACCCATCGCCTCACCGTAAATTGCCAACCCGCCCCGATGGACGGCGTTCCAAGGGACGGTGAAGCGAATGTCCAATGAGGCAATGTCCAATGAACCAATGTCCAATGGGGCAATGTTCAATGAGCCAATGACCAATGAACCAATGTCCGATGAGCCAATGGGGAATGAGCGGTTGCGGATGGCGATGCCTTCGGGCGTGTCCATGCGAACTTCGGCGCGCATCAAGTAGCCGTAAGAGCCCCGCTCCATCCCGCGCCAATGCGAGAGGACGCCCCGCGCGTCGGCAGGGTCGTCGGGCAAGTTCCAAGTCGCAATTTTCACGCCGTTGATGGCAACCTCAACGGTGGTCGGGAACTTTCTGCCGTCCGTTTGCGGGTAATCCTGCGGGTTGACACGCTCTGACCAATCCACCTTCTCCCGACCCGCTTTGGCGGCGACCTCGCAAATCAGCGCCAACGCTTGCACCTTGTCCAGCGAAACGCCTTTGGGCAACTTCAACCGATACTCCACGAACCCATGCCCTTGCCCATAGTGCTTGCTGTCAATGGGCACATCGGGCATGGAGCGCTCGCTGAATTGGCTTTGCGACCAATCGTTGGGCGAAAAGCGCAGTGCCAGCGTCGTCGCATCCACGACTTCAATGCGAGGCAACCCTTTCTCGCTGCGCACCCACCATTGCGTGTAGTTGATGTGCACCCGCTTGCCTTTTGCGTCCTCCAACCATGCCACCAGCGTCACCAACGCAGGTTCGTTGGGGAGCGTGAAAGCGATGTCGCCCAGTGGCGTCAGTTTGTAGGCAGGCATTTTTGGGCACTTGCGGGATTGCACCTTGCTTTCGTGCCAGTTGCCGAAGCGGTCTATCCACCGCACCTGCCACTTGAGCGTCAGTCCCGTTTCGTGCTTTCCGCTCATGTGGCTGAAGAGGACGGGCACACGGACGGTTTCGTTAGGGCGGGCATGTTTGATGGCGGGCACATCCAAGACGAGGAAGTCTTCGGCGAAGACATCGCGCACCGTCATGTTTGGCGCCCAAAAATCGTAGCCGAACTCTTTGGGCGAGCGGTCATAGTTGTAAACGCCGTTGTGCTCCCACTCAATGTCGGTCAACTCGGTGTAGGTGTAGCCGACAAGTTTCTCGCAGGCGCGCATCGCATTGACGACGAACAAGTTGCCCCACGACCAATCGCCATCGCCATCCCCCGCACTGACATAACTGAACTCGTTGTTGACGAAGGGTTCGCCCCGTTGCTTGTAACTTGCGATGTAGTTCCAGTCGTCGCCGGGCTTGATGCGTTCGTCGTTGATGCGGCGGAAGTGTCGCCGAAATCCGTCCACATCGCGCCCATACCAGTGGAAGGAGTTCAAGTCGGTCAGAAGGTGTGCCCAACCCGTGTTGTCTTGCACCAAGCGGGTGGGGTCCAACTGGCGGGCAAGGTCCACCATCTTCAGCACCCAATCTATGCGATGCTCCTTCGGCGCCGTTTGCAAGTTGCCGATGCCCCACTCTTCATTGAAAACCGTCCAGCAGTAGATGCTGGGGTGATTGAAGTCGCGCTCTATCAGGTCGCGCATCGTTTGCTCAAAGGCTTTTCGGGCGCGTTCGGCGTTTTCGGGCGTGTAGGGCGCATCGCGGCGGGTGATGAGCCAAGTGTTGGGGACATCTTGCTGGATGAGGATGCCCAACTTGTCCGCCCAGTAAAGGCGACGGGGTTCGTCAGCCTTGATGTGAATGCGGAGCATGTTGAACCCTGCCGCTTTCGCCAACTCCATGTCGCGCCGCAAAAACTCGTCGCTGGGGGCGGTGTAAATGCCGTCGGGATTGAAGGATTGGTCAAGGGCGCCGCGAAGGTAAATCGGCTTGCCGTTGAGCAAGACGAAACTATGACCCTTGTCCCCTGTCCCTTGTCCCTTGCCCCAAGCAATCGTTCTGATGCCGAAATAGGTGCGAACAATTTCGTCCGCCGTTTCGTCTGCATCTCGTCCCCCGTCCCTCGTCCCTCGCCCCGAACGAACAGCGATTTCAGCGTCGTAAAGGTGGGGCGTTTCGGGTGTCCAAAATTTCGGGTTGGGCACTTTGACCGTCAGCGTCACTTGTTCTTGCTTTGTCGGCACTTTCGCTTGCACGGCGCGAAACTTGCGGTTCGGCGAACGAACTTCCACGACAACTTCCTCGTCCCTCGTCCCCCGTCCCGCGTCCCAATCCAACCAAACTTCAAACCGCACCTCGCCCGTCGGCACATGGCGCTTATCGGCGATGGGAATGATGCGGAACTTTTTGACGCAAACTTGCCCCGTCGCTTCCAGCCAAACGGTTTGCCAGATGCCGCTGGTGGGTGTATACCAACCGACTTGCTTGCCCGTCGGCAAAATTGGGTCGGTGAAATCGGCGACGCGGACGACGAGCAGGTTGGGCGCACCAAAGCGCACCTTGTCGGTGACTTCCAACCGAAATTCGCTGTAACCGCCTTCGTGTTCACCCACTTTTTCGCCGTTAAGCCAAACCATTGCATGCCAATCCACAGCGCCAAAGCAAAGCCAAATTCGTTTGCCCTGCCACGCTTTCGGGACGGTGAAAGTTCGGCGATACCAAGCGACACCCTTGTAGTCGGTGCGCCCGATGCCGCTGAGCCGACTTTCCCAAGGGAAAGGCACGACGATGCGGAGCGGGAAGGGCGGGGCGTCAGTGGCGAACCAACTTTCCTTGATGCCGACATCGTTGGGGTCAAAGGCGAACTCCCAGACGCCGTTGAGGTTTTGCCATTGCCCCCGCTCAAAATCGGGGCGGGGATGTTCAGGGCGCGGGATTACTTCCGCCATCCCTTGCCCCATCAACGCGCCGACCACCGTTGCCACGAGAAGCCACCTCCGAGGCATCGCCGTCATTCACCTCTGCCAACCTTTTTGCGGGCGATGAAAACTTTGCGCCCGATGGATGATGGCAGAATTTGCGCCGTCGTCAAGGGCAAAAAGGGTGTTCGGAAATTGAGCCCAATGAGCCCAGTGGGAGGGCGAACCTCCCGGTGAGCCTATTCCTCCGACCTGCCCAACTGTCTCTCTGCCGACCTGCCCATCTCACGACCTGCCGATCATTTCGGCTCGGCAGGAGCCTCGCCCTCCCTTTCCGAACACACTCAGGGCAAAAATGTTCACCAAAAACAGCACGCTCAGACCGCTGAGAAACCTCTTGCGGCGCATTGCAAGATGCCCCTCTTAACGGCATCGTCCCCACCTTTTGCTTGCCCCTTGCCAATCTCTCAACCCTTTGCCCTGACCGTTGCCCAACGCCTTCGCCCTTCCCTGCCGCCCTCGCAGGTCTTGACATCCCTTCCTTCCCTCGCTAAACTTGCCGTCGACCTTCACAGGTCTCAGGCACTTTGACAACTGAAAAACGATGGGGTGGCTTTTTCAGGCAAAATCCCGCCTTTTTGGCGGGTCATTTGCCGTCGACCCCCCTATGATTTTCCGCCTACCGAAGGTCGACGGCAACCCTTCCGCCCTTTTGCCCTCTTTTGCCCGCCTTTCCCCTCATTTTCCCTTGGTCTCCGACCCGCCTTGAGGGGATGGAAACCTCTCCTGATTGTTGACCAACAACTTGGCGGTTTTGGTCTCCGACCCGCCTTGAGGGGATGGAAACCGGCGTGCTACTGGTGCAGGCGGCGCTATCTGGAGAGTCTCCGACCCGCCTTGAGGGGATGGAAACGCGGTTTATGACACGACGATGACGACGGATGTGCCTCGTCTCCGACCCGCCTTGAGGGGATGGAAACTCGTCCGGCACAAGTTCTTCGGGCAGTTCTGCAATTGTCTCCGACCCGCCTTGAGGGGATGGAAACGTGCGGGATCGCTTACTTGCTCCATTTCCGCCCAGAGTCTCCGACCCGCCTTGAGGGGATGGAAACACAAATTGGCGCATTTGGCTGAAAACGCCCCGACCCCGTCTCCGACCCGCCTTGAGGGGATGGAAACCGCGCCGCCGCTCTTTCTATAGAGTCTTTCTCTTATGTCTCCGACCCGCCTTGAGGGGATGGAAACCGTCAACCATTGCGCCTCGTCCAAAAACAACGCCCTGTCTCCGACCCGCCTTGAGGGGATGGAAACGTTGATCTGCGAGAGTTTTGACGCGGATAGGGATGCGTCTCCGACCCGCCTTGAGGGGATGGAAACGCAATTCAGCCACCCAGAAGTAGATGAACCGCCAGCCGTCTCCGACCCGCCTTGAGGGGATGGAAACAGACGCCTTTGATTTCTGGGGCAAGTTGTCTGAGCAAGTCTCCGACCCGCCTTGAGGGGATGGAAACATGGTCATTAGCCGCAAACGATTGCGCCAACTCCTGGTCTCCGACCCGCCTTGAGGGGATGGAAACGCAAACGCTGGAGTCTCCCCTTTAGCTCGTTTTCCCGTCTCCGACCCGCCTTGAGGGGATGGAAACAATTTTGTGGGCAAAATTCGGCAATTTTGACGGAATGTCTCCGACCCGCCTTGAGGGGATGGAAACTTCGGTTCCCGTGCTGGTCGTCCACCCCACAGGCTTCGTCTCCGACCCGCCTTGAGGGGATGGAAACTCCTCTTTCGCTGCCCATCGCACATCACTGACGAACGTCTCCGACCCGCCTTGAGGGGATGGAAACTGAGGTCTTGGTTCACCCCACTATGAAGGACACGATGTCTCCGACCCGCCTTGAGGGGATGGAAACAAGAGAACCTCACACGCCGCTTCTTTGATACTAAGGTCTCCGACCCGCCTTGAGGGGATGGAAACGGCATTTTCGGTGATGCAGAACTTAGTTGCTGCGCAGTCTCCGACCCGCCTTGAGGGGATGGAAACTTGTGGCGACAAATTTGGCGCGACGCTTAACGGCATGTCTCCGACCCGCCTTGAGGGGATGGAAACTGCGACATTTTGCGGCGTATTTGACTAAGTATCTTCAGTCTCCGACCCGCCTTGAGGGGATGGAAACGACTTTGGGCGCTGATTCTGATCGTCAATTGTTCAGGTCTCCGACCCGCCTTGAGGGGATGGAAACGTCCCTTTCGGCTGTTGCCGTTTGAAGGACGGCAGGGGGTCTCCGACCCGCCTTGAGGGGATGGAAACTTCAGCGGGAGCACCGCCTCTTTAAGATTTCGGCGCGTCTCCGACCCGCCTTGAGGGGATGGAAACAGCAAACCATAACCCCAGCAGCAAAAAGAATATGTCGTCTCCGACCCGCCTTGAGGGGATGGAAACAAAGGCAGCAGTTCGGGCTCGTAAGGCTCTAAGACCGGTCTCCGACCCGCCTTGAGGGGATGGAAACTCAGTTATAACCACAATGACATCTGGAAAGTCTTTGGTCTCCGACCCGCCTTGAGGGGATGGAAACCGATTTCCCATTCGTGCACATCGTTGTAGTGATACGGAGTCTCCGACCCGCCTTGAGGGGATGGAAACTCGGGCTGCCTGTCAGGGTCGGGATGATCGGTCGGGGTCTCCGACCCGCCTTGAGGGGATGGAAACGATCGTTGGACTAAAAACCCCAGTTTAACAGATGTGTCTCCGACCCGCCTTGAGGGGATGGAAACCATCGCACCGCCCCCCTCCTGAGCCATCGGGACGGGTCTCCGACCCGCCTTGAGGGGATGGAAACGAACTGGAGCCGAAGCATCAATTCGGTGACGCCTTTGTCTCCGACCCGCCTTGAGGGGATGGAAACACGACGACAGGCAACTTAAGGTCTTCAAGCCCATCCCGTCTCCGACCCGCCTTGAGGGGATGGAAACATGAAAAACCTAATGCCAAGGACAAGCCCGAACAGGTCTCCGACCCGCCTTGAGGGGATGGAAACACTGCCCTTCGGGCTACGCCCATGAAGAACCTGATCGTCTCCGACCCGCCTTGAGGGGATGGAAACGAAACGGAAAATGCCCAATGTCTCAATGACCAATGAATCTCCGACCTGCTGAGGGGATGGAAGCGGATGTTGGGGCGAGGGGCGAGTAGCCAATAGCCAGTGGTCTTTGACCGTTGAGGGGATGGAAACGGATGTTGGGGCGAGTAGCCAATAGCCAGAGTTGGCGACCCGTTGAGAGATGGGGACGCTATAACTCGGCATCGGTGGGGGGATGGTTGGGATTGGCGAGGGCGGCGGCGCGCTCCCGTCGTTCCGC
>Ga0079995_1076898_pt1 | contig 10713 bp, 10 predicted proteins | sample FaiFalFF_MnMetaG_2_FD_69198 | JGI IMG/M metagenome (GOLD analysis project Ga0079995, IMG submission 69198) | Freshwater microbial communities from Yellowstone National Park, Wyoming, USA - Fairy Falls C (FF_Mn_C) (SPADES assembly) (version 4) | ecosystem: Environmental > Aquatic > Freshwater >... | reverse complement strand
TTTACCTTCAATAATTATTTCCTCAACCTCTGCATTATCAAGGATTAACCCGCCATTTTTTACTATCTCTCTTCCCAAAGCACTTGCAAATCTATGAGAACCGCCATAGCAGTAGTATTTTTGCATACCGCATCGCCATATAAGTAAAGGAACCATAAACCCCATTCCAGATTCCTCCGGATCAACCCCCCACATTCCAACAAGATAAAGTAAAAAAGCTTTGAGCTTTTCACTCTTGAAGTTCTCATCTATTATCTCAACGGGAGATTTTTCTGCTATCTCTAAAAACTCTCTCCCTATTTCTGTTTTTGAAATTTTCTCATAAAACTCAACGGGGGGTAGAGGAGGATAGTAGGTTGCGGGAGCGAGAATTTCGTCAACAAACCTTATAAATTTCCTCATAACCTTTTCAAACCTTTCGGCTTCATCTATGGATAATTTTCCAACTGAATCTTTGGAATCTTGAAGCATTTTCCCAAATAAAAGAGAACTTTTGTCTCCAAAAATGATTGCTGATTGAACAAATGGCTTTACCCAGTATAATCCATGCTCTTCTAAATCAAAATCTCTCAATGGAGGTATATAATCTACCATCATGTGATATATGGCGTGAGTATTTGATGAGTTTCCCGGAAACAGAATTTCTTCTGTGGCAAGTCCCCCTCCTATTTCATACCTTCTTTCGCAAACGACAACTTTCAAACCTGCTCTTGCAAGATAAGCAGAAGTAATGAGTCCATTAGGACCTCCACCTACTACTACACAATCTGCCTCATATTCTTCTGGAAAATCTTTCAGAACATCATCTTTTTCAGATGGTCTATAACCTATCCAAACCCTACTCATCTTTTTCTTTTTTATCCTCCTTTTTCATCTGGAAAGTATGATGGAACTTTTTGTAGAACATCTATGAATTTTCTTATAAAAGCCATATACTGCATAAGTATTCCTATGTTTCCATCAACTTTTATTGCTCCTCGAAGGAATGCCTGAATTGGATCCAACTCTCCTTTTACTATTCCTTTCCATACAGAGTATTTTGCTCTTATTGTGAATGCAGGATTATATTGTTTTTCATCTTCTATGATTTTTGCCTCTTTTACAACTCCTCTATCTATTGAAAAGAAAGCTTTCCATGTTTCGTTGAGGTTCTCGTCTGGTTCCATCACAGTTATGATTCCACCATATGTCCAGCTTTTTCCTATTTCTACAAGCTCTGGAATTGATGTGGCTATTTTTACAAGTTCATCTACCCACTCTTGTGAGGGAAACCTATATAATTTTTTCTCCTCCATTTTCTTTTTCCACCTCCTTTCTTTTTGTTTTTAATAAAATCTTTTTTCTCCATCGGGTATGTGGTAGGGTGATGGTATGAACCAATCGGGTTTTTCTATTGCACCATCGTCTATGAGTATGTGCATAAGATTGTAGGGAACTGCGAGAAGACAAAGACCGCCCGGATATGATGTTTGATGGCAAAGATAAAGCTTGTGAATTGGAGTTCTGTATCTTGCAAGTTCAGGAATAGGTCTGAAACTCCACCACTGATCCTCACATTCCCTTATCGCATACCAATTTCCACCTATGAATCCTGTATTTCTGAATTCACTATCTTGTGGAGTATTTATGAACTTTGCAACTATATTTTTTTCAGTCATGTTCGGAGCAAATTTTCTCAAAAGCTCAATCATTCTTTCTGCTATCTCCCATTTTGCTTTATTTACTGCATCAGGACCATCTCTGTGATACTCAGGAGGAGGAACCTGAATGTATATTGGAGATAGAACATGATATCCTGGGGGACATCTTGTTTCATCATAAATATCGTGGCAACAAACCATAATGTGCAGGCTTTCCTCTCTTTGTGGATGAGTTCTGAAAGAGAATATATCTTGAGCTTGGTTCAGAATAAAGCTGCGTGAGTCTCCCGGCAAGCAAACAACCGTTGGATAATTTCCATCTTTGAAAAACAGCTCTTCTGCGTCCCCTTTATATTTTGGAAGATCTTTGACTATGAGGTGAAGAACGAATAAGCTTCCACCGTGTAAATTTATATCTTTTATCTTTTCAAGCAGAGGTTTTGGTATATATTTTCCTTTGAGAAGTTTGAGGAAAGTTTGCTTGACATCTATTGCAGATATCACGAGCCTTTCAGCACGTATTACTTTGCCGGGATAAAAAGATTCATCCGCCAAAACAACTCCTTTTGCTTCACCATTTTCAACCAATATTTCTCCTACTTTTGCGTTAGTATATATTTTCACTCCATAATGTAAGCAGCATCTTATGAGTGCATGCATGTAAGAATGCATACCACCTTGTGGAGAAGATGAGGAGTAAGCCATAAGGAGTCCAGTTGCTATCCCGAAGATTCCCATACCTCGCCATGCAGGAAAAGGTCCGTTGTACCATGCTCCCTGACCTGCAACAACTTTCAGAGGTTCAAACTCGTATTGTGTGTCAAGAAGCTCGTAAGTTGAAAGTTCCATAACAACTTCTGGTGGGAAAAGAGCTAAAAGCCCGGGAGCTTTTTCCTTCATGAACTTAAACCAGGGAAGATCATAAGGATCTGACCACATTTCGGGAGTATAAGGTGGTGTCCAAAATATTGAACGCAGGAAATCTTTTGTGTATGGTTCAAAAGTTTCATACATGATTTTGGTGAATTCCGCATCTTTTTTTGAGTATTTTGCAATAGATTCTATTGTATTTTTTATGTTGAACCTACCTGATATTATAGCTTTCCCGTCTGATGTTACTGTTCCTGCAAGGGTTTTGAAATATTTCAGTCTGAAACCAAATTTCCAGAGTTCAAGAATTTCTATTGTCGGTGAGGCTCCTGCGTAAAAGTAGGTCGCGTGCGGATCTATTCTGAAACCTGGGATGGGTTCTACATTTTCTGCTCCGCCTCCGCATTGGAGTCTTTCCTCCAAAACACATACTTTGAGACCAGCTTTTCCCAAAAGAGCAGCTATTCCGAGTCCATTCGGACCACCTCCTATTACAACCACATCGTATCTTTCCGATGGATAAGCTTTTTTTATTTCTCTTTCCGTCCTCATAATTTCAATCTCCCCATAATAAATAATTTAATATAAAAAATAATCTACCTACCATAAGTTAGACAATTTTTATTTTAAAAAATTTTTTTAGAGTTTTGTTTTTTTGATAAAACCCAAATACCAGAAATGGAGATGGCGTAGTTGAATTTAAGAATTTTATCGGGAAAAAATTGCTTTGTCACAATGATATTTTATATTCGCTTCTTCGCTCCTCTCCATTAAATTCTCTACTATTTTCATCTTCATCACATACTGTCTCACTTATCTATCTTTTCCCATATATCCCTACCCACTTGCTCAAAACATATTTTAAAGAACTCGCCTCTTTATGGGAATAAATTCTTTATGGAGTAAATGTTTCCTGAAATAGGGTTTGTATAATAGTATAGCTTTGTCGCAAAGAGAAAAATCCCCCTTTTCAGGGCGGCCCTGCAAAGCCATCAGGACCTAACCTTTTCTACATTCCCCTCCCACTTCCCTTGCACCTTTAAGGCACAAGGGAGAAAGGTCCATAAAGACCTCTCAAGGAGGGGCATGTAGAAGGCTACCACCAGAACTCATCAGGGTTTTTATCCACTCTCCGGACCCCTCACAGGTTCCTTCCGTCGGTTCACCTGATATTGGGTCCCTGGCTCACTCTGATAGTTTCCTTTTCTTCTTTCTTATAATCTATAATTATGCAAGAAAAAAAGAGAAAGTCAAAAAAACAAATAAATTTCCTAAAAATAAAAAATGAAAAGTTTTATTAGGTTTCACTTTCACAAAAATTTTTTAAGAAAAAAAGAAAAAGGAAAAAAATAAAGTAAGAATTAATGTAAATCAGTGCGTGATCAAGCAGAAAAATTAAGGGAAATATCAAAAAAAGTAATAACAATAGCCTCCGGCAAGGGAGGGGTAGGAAAAACTACGATAGCAGTAAATTTGGCATTGGGCTTGAGCAATCTTGGGAAAAAAGTATGCCTTGTGGATGCGGATTTCGCATTAGCTAACGCTGACCTTCTATTCAGAATAGTTCCCAGAAAGCATATAGGACACTATCTTGAAGGGAATGCACCTTTAAAAGAAATAATTCAGAAAATAAATGAAAATCTGATTTTTATACCCGGAACAAGCGGAATAACAAAGCTAAATCTTCTTACTGATAGCCAAATAAAAAAAATAAAAAACATAGTAGATGAAATAGATTCCACATTCTTTATCTTTGATGCTCCCGCCGGAATAGGAAAAAATGTAATAAAGCTTTCGCTGATTTCTAACTCGTTAGTTTTAATCATAAATCCAGACCCAGTATCAATAACTGATTCATATGCACTTTTGAAAATAGTTACCAAAGAAGGTTTTAAAGGGAAGACTTTTATTGTTGTGAATATGGTAACAAATCAGCGAGAAAAAGAAATCGCCTTCCTCACAATAAAGAAAGTGGCAGAAAGGTATCTTGGAGTATCTCCCGAACTACTTGGGTATATACCGTGGGATGAGAAAGTAAGAGAATCATTCAGAATCCAAAAACCCGCAATTTTAGCATTTCCAAAATCAAAATCTTCAGAGGCGATTTTAGAAATATCAAAGAATATTGCGAGCATGTTGTAATGAATGGAAACGAATTTTTCTAAACAAAGAAAAAACATCAAAAAAATATGAAAACAAAAAATAATATCAAAAAACACAAAAGATTTTTTCAAACTAAATTTTAAGTGAAAAAGGAGGTAAAACAAAATGGCAAAGTATGTTATACTATCAAAAATAACATCAGAAGGTCTTGAAACACTAAAAGAAAATCCAGAGAGAATAAAAGAGGTAAATGAGGAAATAGCAAAAAAATTCGGAGTAAAAGTATTGAACCAATTTTTAGTTATGGGTCCTTATGACTTCGTGAATATAGTTGAAGCCCCATCAAATGAAGCCGTTGCAAAAATGGCAATAGAACTTGGCTCACGAGGAACAATTCAAACCCTAACTATGCCCGCAATAGAAATAGAAAAACTAATTGAAGAACTAAAAAAGAAATAAGAATAAAATAAGCGCTATTAAGAAGAAAGTTATTCACTATTATCTATTCTCAACTTATCAATAACAGTCTGAAAATTCTTTTGAGTATCTCCCTTGAACAAAAATGCTCCAAAAACCAAAATGTTCGCCCCCGCTGAAATCACTTTCTCAACATTTTCCTCATTTAATCCCCCATCAACCCCTATCAGAAAATTAAAACCATTCTCCCTCCTTATTATATCAAGCTCGGAAATTTTTTTCAAAGAAGAAGATATGAATTCTTGCCCATAAAAGCCCGGATTTACGCTCATAACAAGAACTACATCTAAAATGTCAAAGAGTTCTTTTAGAAAAATGATGGGAGTCCCAGGATTTAAGGCTACTCCCGCTTTTGCTCCTGACTTTTTTATCGCCTCAATAACTCTGTGAGGATGTCTTGTTGCTTCTATATGAAAAGTAATAAGATTACCCCCAGCCTTTACAAAATCTAATACATATCTTTCAGGTTCAACTATCATAAGATGAACATCAAAAAAAACACTATCAAATTTTTTTCTCAAAGATTCCACGACTGGAATCCCAAAAGATATATTTGGTACAAAAACACCATCCATCACATCAAAATGAATCATATCTGCTCCCAGTTCAAGAACTTTTCTCACCTCATCCCCAAGACAAGAAAAATCAGCAGCAAGAATGCTCGGAGATATGAAAATAGACTTACCTTTTTTACCCGTCTTGCTCATTTGTTCTTTTTTTGTTTCCTTCATTTTGTTCTCATTTCTTCATCAATCAATGCTTTCACCTAATTCTCCTTTACTCTCTTCCCCTTCTTCTTCCTCTTTCTTTCCTGACAATCCAATTTCCTCGCTCAAGGATTCAACTGCTTCTTCTATATCTACATCTGAATCAAGCTCCGATGAATATTCTTTCAGAGTTTTTTGCATCCATTTTTTTATACTCTCTGGATTATTTATATCTACCGATCTCATAGCTTCATCAACTGTACTTTCCATTCTCTCTTCGTCTGACCTCAAACGAGCAAATCTTGAAATTATTCTTTTAAGTTTTTCCCCACCACACTTTTTACATTTCAAAACTTCATTTTCCCAAGGAAAAACTAAAAAAGAATTTTTAACTCCACAACTTTCACATATGTATTCATATATCGGCATAGCTTATGACCTCCTTTCTATAAAAAATATAAAATAAAAATAAAAAAATTCTTAAACTATTTGTCCAATCTAAACCATTTTTTGCACAGGTTTATTTTTGCGATTCACTTTTCAGGTTTTAATGTTGGAAAAAGTATAACTTCTTTTATCGTTGTAGCACCTGTTATCAGCATGACTAATCTATCAATACCTATACCCTCTCCTGCCGTTGGAGGCATACCATATTCCAGAGCCTTTACAAAATCCCAATCCATATCTTCAAGTAGCTCCCTCATTCTCCTTATTTTTATCTGTTCCTCAAATCTTTTTCTTTGATCTTGTGGGTCAGAAAGTTCAGAAAAAGCATTTGCAACCTCCATACCAAAAACATAAAGTTCAAACCTTTCGGTAAAATCCGGATCGTCTTCTTTTCTTTTTGCAAGAGGTGAAGTTGAAGTAGGAAAATCTACCACAAATGTAGGGGTTTCCAATTTATCTGCTATAAAAGTTTCAAAATATTCCAAAATTATGTTTCCCCAGTCCATATCATCCTCAATTTTCATTTTGTCTCTCAGAGCATTCTTCAGGAAACTTTCATCTTTTATTTTATCCGCTGGAATCCCTGAATGTTTTATAAATTCATCTTTTATACTCACTCGCGGAAAAGGAACAGAAAACTCTATCTCTTTTTCTCCTCTCTTTACTACGAGTTTTCTGTTAATAAGCTCGCAAACCTGTGAGAAAAGCTCTTCCGTAAGTTTCATAAGATCGTTGTAATCTGCATAAGCTTGATATAGTTCAAGCATAGAAAACTCAGGATTATGGTAAGATGACACACCCTCATTTCTGAAATTTTTCCCAATCTCAAAAACCTTGTCAAATCCCCCTATTATCAATCTTTTAAGATAAAGCTCTGGCGCTATTCTGAGGAAAAATTCTGCTTCAAGCTCATTATGGTAAGTTTTAAACGGACGAGCAACCGCCCCTGATGGAACAGGTTGCAAAACAGGAGTTTCAACCTCAACAAATCCTCTATCAATAAGAAAATTTCGTATGAAGTTTATTATCTTGTGTCTTTTTATAAAAATTTCTTTTACATCAGGATTCATCATAAGGTCAAGGTATCTTGCTCTGAACCGTGTTTCAATATCTTTTAATCCGTGCCATTTTTCAGGGAGAGGATGTAAAGATTTAGCAAGTATTTTCAAAGAAGTGGTATAAACTGTTATTTCGCCTTTCTTTGTTCTAAAAACTGTTCCTTCAATTCCAACTATATCTCCTGAATCAACAAAATCTTTAAAAAAACGCAAGAGATCCTCACTGTATTTTTTCTCTATGAAAGCTTGAATACTGCCAGTATGATCTAAAATATGAAAAAAGACTGAACCACCGAAATCTCTTATTGTTAAAACTCTACCCGAAATAGAAACCTGAGTTTCCACATGTTCCCCTGCTTTCAGATTTTGAAAATCCTCCTTTATTTTCGCAGCTGTATGTTTTGGTCTGAATTTCTGTTTATATGGATCCAATCCATTCCTGATAAGCTCTTTCAATTTCTGTAATCTTATCTCATACTCAGTCATATTTTTATAATAAAAAGAAAAAGTAATTTTAGTGAGAAGAAAAAATAATTTTATCTGAGTCAATTTCAGAGAAAGCTTTTTTTGAAAGCAACAAAATTTTCTCCGAAAAGCATCCTTATATCTGATATTCCGAACTTTATCATAGCCAACCTCTCAACTCCCATACCAAAAGCAAACCCTTGAACACCCTCATATCCTACACTTTTAAAAACTTCCGGATGTACCATTCCACATCCAGCAACTTCAAGAAATCCGCTCCCCTTACAAACCTTACAATCTTTGCTATTCCCTCCACAAATACATGAAACATCAACCTCAGCAGACGGTTCTGTGAAAGGAAAATAGGAAGGTCTAAATCTTACACGAGTGCCTTCACCAAAGAATTTTTTGAAGAAAAATTCAAGGACACCGAAAAGGTCCGACATTCTAACTTTGCGGTCAACAAATAATCCCTCAACTTGATGAAATACAGGAGAATGCGTCGCATCCCAATCTCTTCTGAAAACCCTTCCCGGCGCAATTATTTTTATAGGTAAAATACCTTTTCTTTTGAGCATAGCTCTTATTTGAACAGGAGATGTATGAGTTCTCAAAAGTCTTCCATCTTCAAGGTAAAATGTATCTTGCATATCTCTTGCCGGATGATCAGGTGGAATATTCAGAGCGGTAAAGTTGAACCAATCTTCCTCTATCTCAGGACCATCTTCAATTTCAAATCCCATTTTTTCAAATATTTGGGTTATCTCCCGCAGAGCTATTGTAACTGGATGCAAATTTGCAGAAAAATTTTTTCTCCCGGGAAGAGTTATATCTTCAGAAAATTCTACTTGCTTCCTCTCCAAATTACTTTTCAGAGTTTCTAATCTTCTCTCAATATATTCTTTGAACTCATTAAGAATTCTTCCGGCTGTTTTTCGCTCCTCAGATTGAAGTTGAGGTATAATCTTGAATAAATCCTGCAAAATTCCTTTCTTCCCGATATACTTTGATTTTATACGAGAAATATCCCCTTCATCTTTTACACCAGCTATCTCCGAATCAAATTCTTCCTTTAATTTTTTGATCTGCTCCTCCAAAGACAAAATATCCATAGTAGTATTACTATTATTTATTTATTTCTATTTTGATGTAAGTGGAGAAAGTTTTATTTTTACGCTTACAGCTCCCCTGAAATCACCCGGATTGTATCCAAAAGCTTTGTCTTCTGGATACTTTTCTTTGAGAAACTTTCTCACATCTTCCGGGATAGAATTCAAATCACCGTGACACGAAAGACACATAGGTTGAACCAATATAGATTTAAAATATCTCAAATACTTCCCATCTTTTTCTTCTACAATTTCATAATATTCATCCTGTAACTTACCTTCTTTACTTAATTTTTCAAGTTTTTTCAAGAAAGAAAGCTCATATTTATCTGGTTTATTCTTTTCATTTCTATATTTTTCACTTATTCTCCTTATGTAAAAGCCATATTTTTGTTGCTTTTCTTTGATTATATTTTGAGAAAGTTCAGAACATACAGAAACAGCAGATAAGACATCACCTTTTTCAAGTTCTTTCAACAAAGCATCTCTCATAGTTTCAATCAAGTCCTTTGATGATTTTCTCGCTATATCTAAATACTGAGCAATCAAATTATTCTCCTCCTCTTTTCCCTCCTGACCGAAAATATTTTCTGTTCCTGATCCTAAAACAAAGAAAATTACGAAGACCAACCAAGTTGATAAGCCAAAACTTCTCATTTAGATTATATTAACTTTTCAGAGAAAGCTTTTAAATTATTCACAAAAATTCAAGCAGATAGATTCCATGAACAAAATCGTAATATCTGTATCTGGTGGTCTTGGAGATACAATTGAACTTTTACCGATTTTTTCAAAATTTCAAGGCTACATAGTTGTCTCTGACCTATACAAAGAATTATTTTCTTTATACAATTTCAAGATAATATGGTGGGAGGAGAAAAAAGGCGAACTTGAAAACATAATCAGAATAACAAAAAAAATTTATGAGATAAAGCCTGAAATAGTATATGGAACATATCCGAACGGCAGAAGAATAAATCTCTTGCTTGCTCTGTCTCCCGGAAAAAAAATCTTCTGCGACGATGGAAATTACAATTTAAAAAGATTAGTAAGCATAGCGAAACTCTCACAAGGAGCTTACCCTATAAAAATTCCGTTTGAAGAAAAATTAACTTACAGAGAAAGAAATTCAATTATACTCGGAATAACACCTGAATATCCTTTTGAATTTGCTGAAATTGAAGAGTATAAAAAAGAAGCCGAAGAATTTGCAAAATCAAAATACGCTTTGATTCATCCCGGAGTAAAATATAAAACAAGGGCTTGGGATATAAACAAATTCATAAAAATAGCAAAAAAAATTCTTCTGGAAGGGATAAATGTAGTTTTTGCTCTCGGGAAAGAAGATAAAGAAGAATTTTCTATCATAAATGACAATTTCAGAAAAGAAGAGAAACAAGATAAAGTGAGAATACTTTTTGGGGAAAGCATAAACAAAGTAATATCTTATGGAAAGCGAGCTTTTTTTTCTTTGTGCAACGATTCAGCAGTTGCTCACATAACCGGAATAGCCGGAGTGAAAACATTTGTAATTTACGGATACACAAGATATTATCACACAGCTCCACCGAATTCAGAAATAATAAGACTTGACCTACCCTGCTCCCCTTGCTATAACTTTGCCAAAGGAGAACTCGCAGTAAAAAAAGAATGCAAGATAAACATAGCCTGTCTTAGAGAAATTAGTGAAAATATGGTATGGGAAAAAATCAAAAATTTTCTTTATAAAAATCACAGATTTTTTTGAAAAAGCATATATCACATCTTGGTTTCAAAGCTTTACAGATATTTCTGCCGTGATTTATAAGGAAAATATGAGATAAAATTTTGTTTTTGA
>Ga0079995_1056122_pt1 | contig 10732 bp, 13 predicted proteins | sample FaiFalFF_MnMetaG_2_FD_69198 | JGI IMG/M metagenome (GOLD analysis project Ga0079995, IMG submission 69198) | Freshwater microbial communities from Yellowstone National Park, Wyoming, USA - Fairy Falls C (FF_Mn_C) (SPADES assembly) (version 4) | ecosystem: Environmental > Aquatic > Freshwater >... | reverse complement strand
GCCAGGTAAAGGCCGTGGTCGTAGCGCCAGGGGCGGCCCCGCTGGCCCTTGGGGGTGGGTGGAGCCACCTCCCGGGCCAGGCGCAGGCCGTGTTCCAGCACCTCCTTGGGGCTTGCCTCCCCGCGAAGCAAGCCTCGCTTGCCCATCAGGGCGGGAATATGCACCCATTATCCCGACCTTTGCAAGGCAAGCCCCTATACCCTTGACATTCACAGACTCATTGGTATATCATAGCCGCCAACCCGCCTTGGGCGGGGAAAGGAGGCCGTAGATGGGGCTATCGGAAGCGGCAGAGCGGGAGATCGCCCACCTCGAGGCTATGCTGGCCCGCCTCGAGGCCGGCGAGGAGGACCCGGAGGACTTCCGGATCTACCGGCTCAAGAATGGCATTTACGGCATCCGGGGCCGCCCCGAGCACCACATGGTCCGCATCAAGCTCCCGGTGGGGCTGGTAACCCCCGAGGCCTTGAGGGTCCTTGCGGACGTGGCGGAGCGCTACACGGAAAACCGCCTGGCCCACGTGACCACCCGCCAGGCGGTCCAGCTCCACCACGTGCACCGCCGGGACGTGCCCAAGGTGCTCCGGGCGGTGAACGCCGTGGGCCTCACCACAAGGGAGGCCTGCGGCCGCTCCATCCGGGCCATCACCTGCTGCCCCTACGCCGGAGTCTCCCCAGAGGAGCCCTTTGACGTCACCCCCTACGCCCTGGCCGCCTACCGCTACTTCCTCCGCCACCCCGTGGGGCAGAACCTGCCCCGGAAGTTCAAGGTCGCCTTTGAGGGGTGCGCCACGGACCACGCCCGCACCCCCATCCACGACATCGGGGTGGTAGCGGCGGTGGAAGGGGGCAGGAGGGGCTTCCGCATCTACGTGGGCGGGGGCCTGGGGGCCGCCCCCATGAGCGCAGAGCTCTTGGAGGCCTTCACTCCCGAGGAGGACCTCCTGCCCACCATGCTGGCCGTCATCCGCCTCTTTGACCGCCACGGCAACCGCCAGGTCCTCACCCAGGCCCGCCTCAAGTTCCTGGTGAAAAAGTGGGGGATCGCCGCCTTCCGGGAGGCGGTGCGGGAGGAAAGGCGCCTGGTGAAGCTCACGGCCACGGGGGAGGACCTGAAGGCCTGGGCCCCGCCTCCCCCTCCCGAACCCCCCAGGCTCCCCTCGCCTCCCAGGAAACCCCTCTCCTTCGCCCCCGGGTTTGACGCCTGGCGGCGCACCAACCTTTACCGGCAGAAGCAGGAGGGCTTCTACACCGTGGCCGTGCGCCTCCCTCTAGGGGACATTTCCCCGGAGGGCCTGAGGGCCTTGGCCGCCATCGCCGAGACCTACGCCGCCGAGGTGCGGAGCGCCATCAGCCAAAACCTCCTCCTCCGCTTCGTTCCCGAGGAGGCCTTGGGGGGCCTCTACGAGGCCCTCCTGGAGGCAGGGCTGGCCCAGCCCGGGGCCCACACCCTTCTGGACATCACCCGCTGCCCCGGAGCCGACACCTGCAACCTGGCCATCACCCACTCCCGAGGGCTCGCCCAGGCCCTGGAGGGGCACCTCGCTCCCCTCCCCCTGGCCCAGGACCCCAACGCCAAGGCCATCAGCCTCAAGATCTCCGGTTGCCCCAACTCCTGCGGCCAGCACCACATCGCCGACCTCGGCTTCTACGGCTCAAGCCGCAAGGTGGGGGAAAGGGAGGTGCCCCACTACGTCCTCCTCCTGGGGGGACGCACCCGGGAAGGGGAGGCCCGCTTCGGCTAGGTGGTGGGGCGCGTCCCCGCCCGCAGGGTCCCCGAGGCGGTGGAGCGGATCCTCCGGCGCTACCTGGAGGAGAGGCAAAACGGGGAGAGCTTCCCGGCCTACCTGGACCGGGTGGGGGCCGCCTCCTTCAAGCCCCTCCTCCAGGACCTCCAGGAGGTGCCCCCCTACGAGGAAGCCCCCGAGTTCTACCAGGACCTGGGGGCCGAGGGGGAGGCCTTCAGCGTCCGGCTTGGGCGCGGGGAGTGCGCCGTCTAGCCCCAGGCCAGCCTGGGAGCCCAGAGAGGAGGACACCATGCGCATGGCCTACGCCGGACTGAGGCGCAAGGAGGAGTTCAAGGCCTTGGCGGAGCGGCTCGGCTTTATCCCCCTCCTCTTACCCGTCCAGGCCACGGAGAAGGTCCCCGTGCCCGAGTACGAGGACCGCCTCCGGGAGCTTGACCGGGGCGTGGACCTCTTCCTGGCCACCACGGGGGTGGGGATCAAGGACCTCCTGAGGGCCGCCCAGGACCTGGGGCTGGACCTCAAGAAGCCCCTGGAAAAGGCCTTCCGCCTGGCCCGGGGAGCCAAGGCGGCCAGGGCCCTCCGGGAGATCGGCCTTACGCCCCACGCCGTAGGGGACGGCACCTCTCAAAGCCTTCTCCCCCTCCTCCCCCAAGGCAGCGGCGTGGCCGCCCTCCAGCTTTACGGCAAACCCCTGCCCCTCCTGGAGGGGGCCCTGCGGGCTCGGGGCTACCGGGTCCTGCCCCTTCTCCCCTACCGCCACCTTCCCGACCCCGAGGGGATCCTGCGCCTGGAGGAGGCCGTGCTTGGGGGGGAAGTGGACGCCCTGGCCTTCGTGGCCGCCATCCAGGTGGAGTTCCTCTTTGAAGGGGCCAAGGACCCCAAGGCCCTGGCGGAAGCCCTCAACACCCGGGTCAAGGCCCTGGCCGTGGGCCGGGTGACCGCCGATGCCTTAAGGGAGTGGGGGGTGAGGCCCTTCTACGTGGACGAGACCGAGCGCCTGGGAAACCTCCTCCAAGGCTTCAAAAGGGCGCTGCAGAAGGAGGTAGCATGACCTACTTCCCCCTGATGCTGGACCTAAGGGACCGCCCCGTCCTCCTCATCGGGGGCGGCCCCGAGACAAAGGCCAAGCTTCAGGCCCTCCTAGAGGCGGGAGCCCGGGTCACGGTCCTGGCCCCGGAGGACCGGTTCGGCCTTAAGGAGCTGGCGGCCCAAGGGAGGATCCGCTGGATCCCCCGGGGCTACCGGGAGGGGGACCTCGAGGGCTACGTCCTGGTGGTGAGCCACCCCGAGGACAAGGGGATCCACCCCTGGATCAGGGCGGAAGCGGAGCGGCGGAGGATCTTCCTGGTGGCCGTGGACGACCCACAAAACGCCAGCGCCATCCTCCCCGCCGTCCTGAGGCGCGGGGAGCTCGTGGTAGCCCTCTCCACCTCGGGGGCCGCCCCCGCCCTCGCCGTGCGGCTCAAGGAGCGGCTGGCCCGGCTCTTCCCCGAAAGCTACGGGGCGCTCGTGGCCTACCTCCGCACCCTGCGGCCCCGGATCGCCCAAATCCCTAGCTTTTCCGCGCGAAAGGAGCTCTGGTACCGCATCGTGGACCAGGCCCTGGAGGAACTGGACCTAGACCCTAAGGAGGGCCTGCCGAGGGCCATCCAAAGGGCAGAAGAAACCCTTTCGGAGGTGGAGGCGTGGACAAGGTGAAGGCCGCCAAGAACCTGGTGCAAGAGACCCTCGCCCAGAGCCAAAACCCCTGCTTCACCTGCAGCTTCCAGGCGGAGGACGTGGTGGTCCTTCACCTGCTCCTCAGGGAAAGGCCCGACATCCCCGTCCTCTTCCTAGACACGGGCTACCACTTCCCCGAGGTGTACGCCTACCGGGACGAAATGCAAAGGCGCCTGGGTTTCCGCCTGGTAAACCTGGTCCCGGAGCTTTCCCGGGAGGAGCAGGAAAGCCGCTATGGAAGACTCTACGAGACGGATCCCCACCGCTGCTGCCAGATCCGCAAGGTGGAGCCCCTCTTCCGAGCCCTCGAGGCCCACGACACCTGGTTCACGGGCCTGAGGCGGGAGCAGTCCCCCACCCGGGCCGGCCTGCAACCCGTGGAGGAGGCCCTGTTGCCCTCGGGGCATCGGCTGAGGAAGGTGAGTCCCCTCTACGACTGGACCCTGAAGGAGGTCTTCGCCTACCTGGCCGTGGAGGACCTGCCCTACCTTCCCCTCTACGACCAGGGCTACCTCTCCATCGGCTGCGCTCCCTGCACGGCCAAACCCCTAGACCCCAACGACCCCCGCTCGGGCCGCTGGGCGGGCAAGGGCAAGCTGGAGTGCGGCATCCACCTGCACGGAAAGGAGGGCTAGATGGCCTTTCTTCTTGGCTTTCTCATCGCCTTCGCCATCGGGGTTACAGGGGTGGGGGCGGGAACGGTCACCGCGCCCCTCCTCATCCTCGCCCTGGGGCTTCCCCCGGAGGTGGCCGTGGGCACGGCGCTCCTCTTCGGCTTCCTGGTGAAGGTCCCGGCGGGGGCCGTCTACCTCCTCCGGGGGCAGGTGGCCCCCTGGCCCCTCCTCCGCCTCCTCCTCGGGGGGGTGCCGGGGGTGGTCCTGGGAAGCCTCCTCCTCGCCCACCTCAAGGGGGCCAAGGACCTGGTCCTCCTTCTCGTGGGGCTCACGGTGGTCTTTTCCGCCGGGCTTGGACTTTGGCGGAGCCTTAAGGGGTCTTTTCGGGGAGAGGAGCGGCCCGGACTCCTCCCCCCGGCGGCCTTCGGGATCGGCCTCGAGGTGGGCTTCTCCTCCGCAGGGGCAGGCGCCCTGGGAACGCTCCTCCTCCTCTACGCCACCAGGCTTTCCCCGCAGAAGGTGGTGGGCACCGACCTCCTCTTCGGCCTCGTCCTGGCCCTGGTGGGGGGTGGGGTCCACCTCTATTTCGGCCAGGTGGAGGAGGGCCTCCTCCTCGCCCTGGCCTCGGGCGGCGTCCTAGGGGCCCTCACGGGGGCCCTCCTGGCCACGAGGCTTCCCCGAGAACCCCTGAGGGTGGCCCTCCTCCTCTGGCTCCTCTTCATCGGCGGGCAGCTGGTCTACCGGGGGGTAGCCCATGGGTAGGGTCTACCTGGTGGGAGCGGGGCCCGGGGACCCGGAGCTTCTGACCCTGAAGGCCTACCGCCTCCTCAAGGAGGCCCCCGTGGTCCTCTATGACCGCCTGGTGGACGAGAGGGTCCTGGCCCTGGCCCGGGGGGAGAGGGTCTACGTGGGCAAGGGGGAGGGGGAAAGCCGCAAGCAGGACGAGATCCACCACCTCCTCCTGGTCTACGCCCGCCGCTACCCCCTGGTGGTGCGCCTGAAAGGGGGGGACCCCATGGTCTTCGGCCGGGGCGGGGAGGAGGTGTGCTTTCTCCTGAGACACGGCATTCCTGTGGAGGTCGTCCCCGGGGTCACGAGCGCCCTGGCCCCGGGCCTTCCCCTGACCCACCGGGGCCTGGCCCAAGGCTTCGCCGTGGTCTCGGGGGTCCTGGAAGGCGGAGGCTACCCTGACCTTGCCCCCTTCGCCCAGGTCCCCACCCTGGTGGTCCTCATGGGCGTGGGGAGGCGGGTCTGGATTGCCCGGGAGCTCCTGCGCCTGGGACGGGACCCAGAGGAGCCCACGCTCTTCGTGGAGCGGGCCTCCACCCCGAGGGAGAAGCGGGTCCTGGCCACCCTGGGCCAGGTAGCCGAGGACCGGGTAGAGGTGGCCTCCCCGGCGGTCTGGGCCATCGGGAAGGTGGTGGGAGCCTTTGCTCCCTGGATCCTCAAAAGGGCTTGGGCGGAGGTTTAGCATGGACAGATCTCTGCTGCGGCTGGAGATCGGCGAGGACGAAAGGCTGGACCTGGAGAACCTCTCCACGGGAGCCTTCCACCCGGTCAGGGGCTTCATGACCCGGGAAGAGGCCCTCAGCGTGGCCCACGAGATGCGCCTCCCCACGGGGGAGGTCTGGACCATACCCATTCTGCTGCAGTTCCCGGAAAGGCCTCGGGTGCACTCGGGAGAGCAGGTCCTCCTCCGCCACCGGGGGGAGGAGGTGGCCCTCTTGGAGGTGGCCGAGGTCTATGAGCTGGACCTGAGGGCCCTGGCCCGAGCGGTCTTCGGCACGGAGAGCGAGGCCCACCCGGGGGTAGCCCGCCTCTACGCCAAGGGCCCCTACGCCCTAGGGGGGCGGGTGGAGGTCCTCAAGGCCAGGGAGCGCACCCCCCTGGAGAAGACCCCGGAGGAGGTGCGGGCCTTCTTCCGGGAAAGAGGCTGGAAGCGGGTGGTGGCCTTCCAGACCCGCAACGCCCCTCACCGGGCCCACGAGTACCTGATAAGGCTCGGCCTGGAGCTCGCGGACGGGGTCTTGGTCCACCCCATCCTCGGGGCCAAGAAACAGGACGACTTCCCCACGGGGGTCATCGTGGAGGCCTACGAGGCGTTGATCGGCCACTTCCTCCCCGAGGAGCGGGTGGCCCTCTTCGGCCTCGCCACCCCCATGCGCTACGCCGGACCCAAGGAGGCGGTCTTCCACGCCCTGGTGCGAAAGAACTTCGGGGCCACCCACTTCCTGGTGGGGCGGGACCACGCCGGGGTGGGGGACTTCTATGACCCTTACGCCGCCCACCGCATCTTTGACCGGCTTCCCCCCTTAGGGATTGAGATCGTCAAGGTGGGGGCGGTCTTCCACTGCTCCCTTTGCGGCGGCATCGCCTCGGAGAGGACTTGTCCCGAGGGGCACCGGGAGAAACGCCTTTCCATCAGCATGACCAAGGTCCGGGCCCTTCTCCGTGAGGGAAAGACTCCGCCCCCGGAGCTCGTCCGACCCGAGCTTCTTCCCATCCTTAGGAAGGGATTGGCTTAAGCTCCCTCTCCCCCTGCCGCCGAGCGCAAAAGGCGCTCCGCCGCCCCCGGGGTGGCGGGCAGGTAGAGGTGGACGAAGCTCGCGAGAACCCGCCCATCCGTGAAGCCCTCCACCTCCTCTCCCCCTACCCGGCGCCAGGCGGGGCTCGGGGAGGGGGAAAGGCGGGCGTAGTGGAACTCGTGCCCCTTGAGGACCTCCCCTTTTCGGGCCACGGGGTTATCCCGGAGGGCCTCCACCTCCCGGTAGCCCAGGACGGGCCGCCGCTCCATGCGGGCCTCCCCCGGGGCCAGGCCCACCATGGGGAAGAAGGCCTCCTCCACCCAAAGCCCCCGGGAGAGGTACATGTACCCCCCGCACTCGGCCAGGATGGGGCCAGGGAAGCGGCGGATGGCCTCCCGCATGGCCCGGTTCTCGGAAAGCCTCTCGGCGAAGAGCTCCGGGTAGCCGCCCCCGAGGAGGAGGGCCTCGGCCTCGGGGAGGGCCTCGTCCTCGAGGGGGCTAAAGGGGAGGAGCTCGGCCCCCAGGGCCTCGAGGAGCTCCAGGGCCTCGGGGTAGTAGAAGCGGAAGGCCCGGTCCCAGGCGTAGGCGAGCCGGACCCTTGGGGGGCGCCTTTCGGGGAGAAAGGGCGGGACCTCGGGAAGGGGCGGAGCCCCTTGGGCCAGGCGGAGGAGGGCCTCCAGGTCCCACCACCCCGCCCGCCCCAGGGCCTCTAGGGGCGGCTCCACCTCCCCCGCCAGGACCAGGCCCAGGTGGCGCTCGGGAAGCTCCAGGGCGGGGTCTTTGGGAAGCCAGCCCAGGAGGGGCAGGCCAAAGGGGGCCAGGGCCTCTCTGAGGATCTCGGCGTGCCGCTCCGAACCCACCCGGTTGGCCACCACCCCCACCACCCGCACCTCCGGATGGTGGCGGGCGAAGCCCAGGGCCAGGGGGGCGATGGAGCCCGCCATCCCCCGGGCGTCCACCACCAGGACCACCGGGGCCTTCAGGAGGCGGGCCACCTGGGCGGCGGACCCCTCCATCCCCCAGGGGTCCCGGCCGTCAAAGAGGCCCATGACCCCTTCTATGAGGGCCAGGTCCGCCCCCCTCATCCCGTGGGCGAAGAGGCCCAGGAGCCCCGCCTCGTCCAGGAAGAAGCCGTCCAGGTTGTAGGGCCTTAGCCCCGCGGCCCGCTCCAGGTGGGTGGGGTCTATGTAGTCTGGGCCCACCTTAAAGGGGCGCACCCTCAGGCCCATCTCCCGGAAGCGGAGGAGGAGGGCCAGGGCCGCCGTGGTCTTCCCCGCGCCCGAGTGGGGGGCGGCCAGGAGGAGTCGGGGAAGGAGCATCAGTGCTCTATCCCCCGCTGAGCGGGGACCCCCAGGTCAAAGGCGTGCTTCACCTTCCGCATCTCCGTCACCGTGTCCGCCAGCGCCAAAAGGGGCTCGGGGGCGCCCCGGCCCGTCACCACCACGTGGACGTGGGAAGGCCGGGCCTTTAGGGCCTCGAGGAACTCCTCTAGGAGGATCCAGCCGTAGCGCAGGGGATAGGTGGCCTCGTCCAGGACCACGAGGTCGTAGGCCCCGGAGAGGAGGGCCTCTTTGGCCCGCGCCCACCCCTCCCGGGCCATTTGGGCGGAGGCCTCGAGGTCCCGGCTTTTCCAGGTGAACCCGTCCCCCAGGCCCTCTATGGGGATGCCCAACCTCGCCAGCGCCCGGTGCTCCCCGAAGCGGGCCCCCTGGTGCTTGAGGAACTGAAAGATCCGCACCCTAAGCCCCCGGCCGTGGGCCCTTAGGGCCAGGCCGAAGGCGGCCGTGCTCTTCCCCTTGCCGTCCCCGGTGTAGACGATGAGGAGGCCCCGCCTTTCCCCCGATGGCTTGGTGTAGGGCTTCACCCGCCTAGGGCTTTCCATAGGGCGTAGCCTAGCAGACCCCCAAGCTCGGCCAGGGCGATCATGGCCCCAAGCACGTCCCCAGTAAGCCCCCCAAGGCGGGAGAGGGCGAGCCGGGCCACGGCGAAGGCGGCGAGGACGGCTAGGAGGGCGGGCAGGGGAAAGAGGAGAGGCAAGGGCAAGGCCAGGATCAAGGCGGGAAGGAGGGGCCCGCCCCGCACCAGGGCCGCCATCCCCTCCCGGGCCAAGGGGTAGAGGTTCAGGAAGGGGAGGACCAGGAAGCGGGCGAAGCCGGGCAGGAGGAGGAGGAAGAGGGGCGGAGGGGGCGGGACCAGGGCCTGCCACTTGAGGAGGAGGTAAAGCCCCCCCACCCCGAAGGCGAAGGCCCCCAGGTGGGGGTCTTTGAGGATGGCCAGGCGCCTCTCCCGGGGCTTGGCCCCAAGGAGGGCGTCCGCCGAGTCCAGAAGGCCGTCCAGGTGCAAAAAGCCGGTGAGGCCCAGCCAGAGGGCGAGGAGGAGGGCCCCCTCGAGGCCCGGAGGCAGGGGCAGGAGGGAGGCCAGGGCCAGAACCCCCCCCAGGAGGTAGCCCACCAAGGGGAAGAACCCCGCCCCCCGCCTCAGCTCCTCAGGGGAGAAGACCCCCCGCACGGGGAGGGCGGTGAGGAGGGCTAGGGCTGCAAGAAAGGGGCGCAAGGCCTACTTGGTCAGCCCCGTAGGCTTGAGGCGCACGGCGGTGCCGCTTGCCGTCACCATCAGCATGGAGTTGTTGCCGCCCAGCACCTCGTAGTCCACGTCTATCCCGATGACGGCGTCCGCCCCCAGGCGGCGGGCCTCCTCCTTCATCTCCTCCAGGGCCAGCTCCCGGGCCCGGCGGAGCTCGGCCTCATAGGCCCCGCTCCGCCCGCCCACGATGTCCCGGATCTGGGCGAAGAGGTCCCGGAAGAGGTTGGCCCCCACGATGGCCTCTCCGAAGACGATGCCCAGGTAGGCCTCCACCTGGCGTCCCTCTACCGAACTGCTCGTGGTGAGGATCATGGCCACCCCATTCTATTGGGACCCGCTCACCCCCGCCTCGGCGAAGGTGGCCATGTGGAGGATGCGGGCCGCCGCCCGGAGGAGGGGCATGGCCAAAACCGCCCCCGTCCCCTCCCCCAGGGCCAGGTCCAGGTCCAAAAGGGGCCTCAGGCCCAAGGCCTCGAGGACCGCCCTGTGCCCGGGCTCCCGGGAGAGGTGGCCGGCGAAGGCGTAGCCCAAGACCCCGGGGTCTAGGCGGCTCGCCAGGAGGAAGCCCGTGGAGACAGGAAAACCGTCCAAGACGAGGGGGACGCCCCACGCCGCCCCCTCCAGGTAGACCCCGGCGATGGCCAGGAGCTCCAGCCCCCCCACCTCGGCGGCCACCTCCAAAGGGCCCATGCCGGGGCGGAGGCGGGCGAGGGCCCGCCTCACCGCCTCCCGCTTCCGCAAGAGGCCCTCCTCCCCCACCCCCGTCCCCCGGCCCACCACCCGCTCCGGAGGCAGGCCCAGGAGGGCGGCGGCCAGGGCCGCGGCCGCCGTGGTGTTGCCGATGCCCATGTCCCCCGCGGCGAGGAGGGTGGCCCCCTCCTCGAGGGCCCGCCTGGCCGCCCGGCGGCCTGCCTGGAGGGCCTTTTCCGCTTCCTCCAGGCTCATGGCGGGGCCCTGGGCCAGGTTGGCGCTCCCCTCCCGCACCTTGGCCTTGAGGAGCCTGGGGTGATCGGGAAGGTCCCCAATGACCCCTGCGTCCAAGACGTAGACCTCGCAGTCGGCCACCCGGGCGAACTGGTTGATGGCCGCCCCCCCACGGAGGAAGTTCAGGACCATCTGCCGGGTCACCTCCTGGGGATAGGCGGAAACCCCCTCGGCCACCACCCCGTGGTCGGCGGCGGCCACCACCACCGCCCCCCGACCCAGCTCGGGCTTCACCCGGCCCTGGATGGCGGCCAGGCGCAGGGCGACTTCCTCCAGGAAGCCCAAGGAGCGGGGAGGCTTGGTCAGCTGCTCCATGCGCTCCCGGGCCATCTCCAGTACGCTCTTTGGATCGCGGCCCTCCACAGGTCCCATGATAAGCACCCACCCTTTCTCACATAGAAAGCCCCTCCCTAGGCTCTGGTACGCCCTTTTGGGGCCCCCGCCGTGGCTCTCGCCACGGCGGGATACTTAAGTGCCCGCACTTTGGTTTCGCAACATGGGGTGCCCAAGTTGGGGCTGTGGAAGGGATTTTCTGGGGCCCCCACCGCGGCGAATGCCGC
>Ga0079995_1079947_pt1 | contig 10745 bp, 10 predicted proteins | sample FaiFalFF_MnMetaG_2_FD_69198 | JGI IMG/M metagenome (GOLD analysis project Ga0079995, IMG submission 69198) | Freshwater microbial communities from Yellowstone National Park, Wyoming, USA - Fairy Falls C (FF_Mn_C) (SPADES assembly) (version 4) | ecosystem: Environmental > Aquatic > Freshwater >... | reverse complement strand
TGGGCCTGTTGCGTGAAGAGGAAGGAGTGGCCGCTCAGGTACTGCGGAACCTGGGTCTGCGCCTGGAAGAAGTCCGCGAGGAAGTCCTGAATTTATTGAGGGGACGATATGACTGCTGATCCGCTGGAAAGTGGAGGCGAGCGCAGCACCGCTGCTGGTGCCGGCCGATCCAAATCCCTTAAACGGCTGGTGATGAACCATCTAGGTGTGCGGGATGTCAACGACATTTCCGTGCAGGTGTATCGTTTCCCCTATTTTTTACGCGCCAGTGTCCAGTTCGCGCTGGACACTGTTCTGCAGAAGGAAGCCCAAATAATCCAGTGCGTGGGTGTGAGTAGTGCCAGGGGAAGAATTGCAGGGGCAATTGAACTGTTCAGGGAAGTCAACTTCAGCCAACTGCTCGGAGCGTCTGGTAAAGACCGCTGGAATTACGGTACTATCGAGTACGAGCATATCAATATTGGCAAGGATGCCGAAGCGCGGTTTGTCAAGAATGGCCTGTGGCTGCTGCGCGTTGGTGAGCATCCCCTGGCGATGTTGATGATGGGCACTTCCTGGTTCGGCGATGTGCATGTGTCGTTGCAGCTGGCCGGCCCCAATACTCCGGAAGTGGAACAAACGGTTTCCAGTTTGATCAACCGCATCCGCGAGGCGGCCAAGCAATCGCCTTTTTATCGGACGAAGGTGCTTTCGCTGGAAAAGGACGTGGAGTTTTTCGGCAGTCCAGGCGTGCATATCAAGGTTCACGACGTGCCGAATGTACGACGCGAGGAAGTAATTCTGCCCAACAAGGTGCTGGAAGTAATCGAGCGAAATGTTCTCGGCTTCGTTGCCCATCGGCAACAGTTGAAAAACTGGAACCTGCACGTAAAGAAAGGCGTCTTGTTTTACGGGCCTCCGGGTACCGGAAAAACCCACACCATTGCCTATCTCATCAGCGAGTTGACGAAACTGGGACAAACCGTGGCGCTGGTGCGTGCGGAGCAGATGGCCTACCTCGATGCCTACGTTGACCTCGCCCGACAACTCCAGCCGGCGGTGGTCGTTATCGAGGACGTGGACTTGATAGGCGAAGATAGAGACTTTCCAGGCAGTAGCCTGCCGCTGCTCCATCGCATGCTCAACGAGATGGACGGTATCGGCGAAGATAACGAGATATTGTTCATATTGACCACGAACCGGCCCGAGGTTCTGGAGGAAGCCCTGGCAGCCCGGCCCGGGCGTGTCGATCAGGCAATCGAATTTCCCCTGCCGGACGAAGACTGCCGCAGAAGACTGGCCCAACTGTATGGCCGCGGGCTCTCGATACCGGAAGCGGTGCTGGAAGAAATTGTTCGGCGGACTAACCAGGCCAGTGCTGCATTTATCAAGGAACTGATGCGTCGGGCGTGGCAGTTTCACGTCAGCGAAGGCGGTACCGGAACACTCCAGTTGGCCGATGTCCAGAAGGCACTGGAAGAAATGCTCCACCAGAGCGGTCGGCTCGGGGCGCGGTTACTGGGCGGCGGTTCGCTCGGATTTGCTCCGTTGCAATGAAGGCCGGTGATGCTTACGACCGGCGAAAAAACTGGCCCGCAGCGCAAGTTCACCAGAGGACACGCGGCGGCGTATCCTAAGAGCATTCGGCTGGTGAAGAAACCCTGCGTGCAGGGTTCGTGCAACTTGTTGCGGACGTAGTGCTGCCGGTCGCGCTGATGCGAACAAATCCAGCGTGCAGGAGTCATGCAACCGGCTTATCAGCCTGGACACGGTCGCCGATGCTGCGGGTTGGAGAGAAAATTCACCTTGCCCGGCGATTGTCCGAAAACAGGTCGCGCGCCGGGCGAACCGTTGTGGAAATGAGCGGGCTGCGGGTGGAACGCCGATAATGAACGAGGCTCTGTTCGGATCAGCATCGAGGTTGTGTTCGCTGACTGCGGATGGAACACCGATGATGAACCAGGCCGACAATGCGCATCCGCTTGTGAGGGTTGCTGAAGTCCGGGCAAAGCGCTGATACTGCGAACCAGAACAACCACGGGCATGCACTTGTGAGCGTCCGCGAAGTCCAAAAGCAACGCCGATACGGTGAACCAGGCGGTTTCGTACGCCGATGCGGTTTCGCCGCGATGGCGTGCTTCCGTCGAGATCAGGGCTACCGAACCTGTCCAGCGCTGGCCAAATCGTGAGTTTGCTCGAGCGTAGTCATTGCGGCACGTGTCCGCGAGCCAACTGCGATTGAGCATGAGGCCATTGAAACTCGCGCACCCGACAATACAGGGAACCTCTGCGGTTGGGCATGGGGCTGATGCGAGCGTCTCGGTCTTGCGGTGGGGCACTCGCCGGTGGCTGGAAAACTGATAGATTAGCTGCGGGCAGCGTCGGTTGTTACAACGGTAGGACTTTCCGAAAGAGGAGGGCTGGCCATGAGCAGGTCAGTCGGGAACACGGTAGCGGGGATGGTGCAACGCGAGTTTCCGGTAAGCAGCACGTCAGGGAGCGTACCGTCGCATGGCGAACTCGGACGGGTGGCAATCGCCCGACGAGAGTTTCTGGGTAGTGCGGTGGGGCTGATCGGGCTGGATTTTCTGAGCCGGTTACCGGCGGTGTCGGCGGAGCAAACGCAGATCGTTCGCCCCATGGTGCAATATCCTGCCGAGGTGGAACCGCTGGTTCGGCTCATCGAAGAAACTCCGCGAGACCGCTTGCTGGAGGTGGTCGCTGAACGTATCCGTGCGGGGACGAGCTATCAGCAATGGCTGGCGGCATTGATGCTGGCAGGGGTGCGCGGCATACAACCGCGTCCGGTCGGATACAAATTTCACGCGGTTCTGGTTGTCAATTCGGCACATCTGGCGGCGATGGCTTCCAGTGACCGCGATCGCTGGCTGCCACTGTTCTGGGCGCTGGACTATTTCAAGGTGGCCCAGGAACGGAACCGCGTCGAAGGGGATTGGCGTTTGCCTCCTGCCGATGACAAGCGTTTGCCGCCGCCGGAACGGGCCAAGGAACGTTTCCTCCAGGCTATGGAGGCCTGGGATGAGGAAGAGGCGGATCGGGCAATCACGGTCTTAGCGCGTTCGGCCGGGCAGGCAGAGATCAGTGAGTGTTTCTGGCGGCTGGCAGTGCGGGACTTCCGCGACATTGGCCACAAAATTATTTACGCTGCTAACGCCTGGCGGACTTTACAGGTGATCGGCTGGCGTTATGCCGAACCGGTGCTGCGTTCCTTAGCGTATGCCTTGCTCGACCGCGGTCGGGATCCCAATCCAGCGCAAAACGACCTTCCGGCGGATCGGCCCGGTCGCCGCAATCGGGAGCGAATCCGGGAAATTCGTGCGGACTGGTATGCCGGTCGGCCCGATGCCAAGGCTGCGGCAGAACTGGTGCAGGTGCTGCGTAGCGCTGACGCGGAGGAAGCCAGTGCGTACGTGGTGAAATTGCTCAACGCTGGGATCAGTCCGCAGTCGGTTTACGATGGCCTGTTCCTGTGTGCGGGCGAATGGTTGGCACGCCAGCCGGGCATCGTCGGTCTGCATTGCGTCACCATGACCAACGCCATGCACTTCGCCTTTCAAAACAGCGGTGTGGACGAGCATCGGCGCTACATTCTGCTGCAAAACGCGGCCTTCCTGGCCATGTTCCGCGAGGCAATGCGGCAACGGGGCAAACTCAACGAAGCGCTGCGGCTGGACGAACTGGAGCCGGCTCCGCTGACCAAAACCGGCACCGATGCCGTCGAGGAGATTTTCGATCTCGTGGGCAAAGATACGCTGCTGGCGGCTCGCAAGACCCTTACCGCGTTGCAGCAAAATGTCGTGGACCCGGTGGCTCTGATCGCCACGGCACGACGGCTGATTTTCGCCAAAGGTTTCGATTCCCACGATTACAAGTTCAGCTCGGCGGCACTGGAAGATTTCTTCCACGCCAGTCCGGTTTGGCGAAACCGCTTCCTGGCGGCCAGCCTTTTCAATCTCAAAGGCACCAGCCACCGCGATAATCAACTCATTCAGCGTGCCCGTGCGGCATTGGGCGGCTGAGAGCGTAGCCAGGCCGCGGACGAAATTTGACCGGCCACGGAATAACCACCATCGTGGCGGGTGCGGTCGAGGAATCCCGGTGAACGCACGCATCTGATCGAGTAGCGGGACACCTGGCGATTTCGTAACCGCGAAGCCTCGGTACTTTCGACGACGCGAATGATGCCCGGCAGAGCCAAGGGCTCGGAAAGCGAACTCGCACCGATGTAAGGAGCCGAACTTGCGCTGGCAGCAAACTCGCTGGTGGGTATTACCGGTCGTAGCGTGGTTGATGTTTGGTGCGGGGATGCGCATCAGCGGTCAGGTAATCCGTTGGTGTGGTTCGCCAGCCGAGCAGGCCGTTTGCTTCGGCAGTGGGTGAGTGCCACGTAGTGCTCTGGCCAGCAGTTGGCTGGACCGACCCGCAGTCCAGTGGAGCTGGACGGCCTACGACGTGATAGTGGCATTGGGCCTGATGCTACCCTTCTGGCCGACCGTCTGGCGGTTGCTTGGCCTGGTTTCGATTTTTGCCTACTTCGAACTGGCCCTGTACGATGCCCTGGTGGTTGCTCGCTGGCTCAACAGCTGGCTGGGACCGGCCTTGATTGATTCGAACATCCCCTGGGCACTGGTACTGGGTCACGGGCTGGCCCTGTGGTGGCTGATGCGCTGGACTCCACCTTCAGTAACGCCCGCTGCGCCTAATGGATGAAGACGGTGTTCGGAAAGTTGCGGCATTGCTGTTACCGGCGCGATTCCCGTTCCACGGCGGGCGGTGTTCGCCGAAAATTGTTCGCTATGCCCTGCAAGCGCGGGCCGTTACCAAACCACGGCGGGCTGACGCCCGCCGCTCTTGGTTGCACACACGGCTGCGGCTGCCGATCGGCGTTTCCGATTTGCAAGAACGTTACGTTACCCACGGCGGGCTGACGCCCGCCGCTCTTGTGAATGTGCGTTTGTGCACCGCGAATGTCGCTATTTTTCAGCGGACGGGCGTCGTGCACCAGGAGCGGCTGGCGTGAGCCAGCCGTGGCACGCGAACGTGCTCAGTCCGGGAACAGCGCTTGCATCTGCAACTGCGTTACCGAACCACGGCGGGCTGACGGTCGCCGCTCCTGGGGTTGCATTGTGAATACGCTGGTGGGCGATTATTTCATCATGCCGCGGCGACGGGCCAGGTCGAACAGAAACTGGTACCGCTCCTGGATGCGCAAATCGCGTTTTTCTTCGGCGCGGCCCATTTCGTCGCGAGCCTCGGCCAGTTCGCGTTCCAGTTCCTCGATGCGCAGGCGGAGCAATTCCATGTCCAGCTCCACGAGCCGCTTCGCCGCATCCCGCAAGTCGGATTGTAAACCTGGCTTTTCCGCGCTGTTGCTGGTACTCAGGCGTGCCACCAGAACCAAAGCGCGGCTCTCGGTTTTCCAGCGTTCCAGCTCCAGTTGATAACGCCGTTCATCGCGGATACGCAACTCCGTCAGAGCTTCCGAAAACTGGAAAATCTCGCAAATCTCCTGCTGGTAGCGTTTCCAGTCGGCGCGGCGAACTCGCTCCAGAAGCGGCAACAGATCGGGATAATGTCGCCGCACGAAGGTCAACGCTGCCGCTTCTCGCTCCTCGGTGAAGACAGGTAAATGTGGTTCCGCCGCGGTCGCCACCGTTTTTGTTGGCAACAAAACACATCCCAATAGTAAGCCAGCAATCAACGTGCATGCCAGGCCAGGCAGCGTGGCCGGGCGATTGTCCCAGGGCAACGCGGTCATGGATAAGTCCTCCTCACATGCCCATCTGCTGGTCGCGGGGGCACGGTTGGTTGAAATATTCTAAGAGCGGCAAATGACGCACCGCAGCGGGTGAAGAGCGGTTGGCGTTTTTCTGACCGTCGGCCGCAAATTGAGCCACACGCTCGGCCGTGGTCAAATCCACGTAGGTTATCGCGGCCAGGTTTTCGAAATCCTCAGCGGCATCGGTGCGGGTAGCGGCAGGATTGCCCGATCGCGGCAACGGATCGGCCTGCGCTTGCGAAAAGCCAGTGGCGGAATGGCTGCCCCAGCGCAACTGGCCCAGTCCGGTCAACACCGCCAGTGTGGTGATAGCTCCCAGGCACGCCGCCATCGCCAGTTTCAACCAGGGACGAAAGCCGGTCGCCGGTTTTCGCAATCGCCGACGCAGCTGGTCGCGCCAGCAGGCCGATGGGCCGGCGATAGGCCAACGGCTCGCCATCGTTTCCATGGCGCTGACCAGCGCATCGCGAACGACTTGGGATTCGGCAAGCTGGTTTTCAAAAGCCGCCGTTTCTTCCGGCGTCAATTCGCCCACCAGATACAAAATCGCCTGCCGATGCCAAGAGGTCGAAGTTGGCGAGTTCATGTACTGCCTCCGATAAGGATCACGACCCTTGTGTTTGCATGCCCGTCGGTCTAGGAATCGGCACCGGCGGACGAATCTTCCGCCAGACGCAGGAGGCGTTTCAATGCCTGGTGCCAGCGAGCCAGGGCAGTGCCCAGCGGGCAACCGAGTCGAGCAGCGATTTCCCGAAAGCGTAAGCCCTCGAAAATCCGCAGGCGAAGCACCTGTTGCAGGCCTGGCGGTAGCTGAGTGACCCAGCGTTCCAGCTGGGCGAGTTGTTCCTGGCGTTGCACTTGCTGCCAGGGTTCGGGAGTATTGGCCGGACACGGAAGTTCTTCGATGTCGGGACCCCCGGAACCGAAGCGCTTGTGCAATGCCTGGCGGCGACGTTCCAGCATGGCCTGATGGTAGGCCACGGTGAATAGCCAGCCGCGAAAATGCTCCCGATCCACGCCGTCCAGCCGCGTCAGAGCCGTGTAAAAAGTTTCTTGCAGCACATCCTCGGCTCGGTGCGGATCTCGCAGCAAGCCCAGCACGAACAGATACACGGGCCTTTCGTAGCGGCTCAATAACATTTCCAGAGCCGATTCCTCACCGCTACGCCAGCGGTCGAGCAATTCGGCGTCGCTGACCGTAGCCCCGGGCTGGTCTGGCTGCCGCTCGGCCGGGCGATCCCCGCACGGTAAAGGTGACACCGACGGCCTGGCTCCCGTCGCACCGGGGTGACCGGCGTCTATTTGGTCGGTGCGCGACGGCCGATTTTTATTGTGCTCGGACATGCCGGGCCCCATTTTGCCACGGCTGCTTTCGGGCTTACCGTCAGCGACAGATGATCAGCCGCTCCGATGCAATCCTGGTTGCGGCAGGGGTGACCGAAGCGCCTGGGTTGACCAGGTCACTTCGGGTATGGCTAAGCGACACGTTCCGCTTCGAGTACTTCGCGATACGCATCCACCAGGCCATCAATTTCTGCCCGGCTCCGCGATTCGGTCACGGCGAGGCTGACCGCCTGGCCTAACGGCGGGTACCATTTTCCCAGCCAGATTCCGCCCAGGTAACCGCGGGACAGGAGTCGCTGTAAGACGGCCCGTGGATTGCCGGGCAGCAGCAGGGTAAATTCCTTGAAAAAAGGTCGGTCGAACGCCAGCCGCACACCGGGAATTTCGCACAGTCGCCTGGCCGTGTAATGAGCTTTCCGCAGGCAAAGTTCGGCTGTTTCCCGCAATCCCTGGGGACCGAGTGCCGCCAGGTAAACCGCCGCACGCAAGGCCATCAGTCCCTGGTTGGTGCAGATGTTGGAAGTCGCTTTCTCCCGACGGATGTGCTGCTCGCGGGTCTGTAAAGTCAATACCCAGCACCGCCGACCCTGCCGATCCACGGTTTGTCCCACCAGCCGACCCGGCATCTTGCGAACATAGGCTTGCCGGCAGGCGAGGATTCCCAGATAAGGCCCACCGAATTGCATGGGGATACCGAGCGGTTGTCCCTCAGCAACGACGATATCGGCCCCGTAATCGCCAGGTCGGCGAAGCAAGCCCAGGCTGATCGGGTCAACGCTGACGACGAACAGAGCACCCCGCCGATGGCAACGCTCGGCCAGTTGCTCGACCTCCTCCAGGTGTCCGAAGAAATTGGGATGCTGCACCAGCACCGCCGCGGTGTCTTCGGTTAATGCCTGGCTCAGCAGGTCGGGATCGAGGAAACCTTGCGGTGTCGGCAAGGTGACCAGTTGCGGTTCCAGATGGGCCAGGTAGGCCTGCACGGTCTGGCGGTAATGGGGATGGACGCTCTCGGCCAGGAGAATCCGCCCGTAGCGCCCGGTTACGCTCAGGGCCATCATCGCCGCTTCCGCTAACGCACTGCCCCCTTCGTACAAACTGGCGTTGGCTACTTCCATCCCCGTCAACTGGCAGACCAGCGTCTGATACTCAAAAAACGCCTGCAAGCTCCCCTGGCTTGCCTCGGCCTGGTACGGTGTGTAGGCGGTGTAAAATTCGCTGCGACTGGCAACGGTGTCCACTACCGCGGGGATGAAGTGATCGTAACTGCCGCCTCCCAGAAAGCAAATCGCTTCCTTGCCGACACGGTTGCGCGAGGCCAGCTGGCTGATATGCTCGGTCAATTCCTGTTCGGTCAGGGCCGGTGGGACGTTCGGCAAGCGCTGCAAGCGTGCCGCCGGGGGAATACACGCGAACAGTTCCTCCACCGAAGACAGCCCCAGGGCGGCCAGCATTTCCTGTTGCTGCTGTTGGGTATTGCCAATGTAGGCCACAGGTTTACCTCCGCGGCAACTCGCATTTATGCCTGCTGGGCGATCTGCTGCTGGTACTCGGCATAGGAAAGCAATCGGCTCCACCGGGCGTTGGCGGCGGGGCGAATCTTAATCAGCCAGCCCTGACCGTATGGATCGCGGCTGATGATCTGGGGTTCGGCAACGACAGCCTCGTTGACCGCCACGACTTCGCCATCCACAGGGGCGTACAGATCGCTGACCGCTTTGATGGATTCCACTTCGCCGAAACTCGAGCCCGCTTCGGTGCGGGTACCCAGGGGCGGAAGTTCGATATAGACCAGATCGCGGAGCAAGTCGGCAGCGTACTGGGTGATGCCGACCGTAACCAGTCCGTCCTGTTCGGCCACCCACTCATGGGTTTCGGTGTAGCGTAATTGTTCGGGGTTCATGCCTGCTCCTTCGCGGGGAGAAAGTGGTCGGCGGGAGATTGGCAGGATTCACCGGCGCGTTTATGAGCTTGCACGTCGGCGGGAATAAAAGGGCAAGGGGACGACCTGAGCGGCTTCCCGCTGGCCTCGAATCTCCACTTCCAGTCGCGTTCCCACTGCCGTGCAAGCCGGGGCTACGTAAGCCAGTGCTATGCTCTTTTGCAGTGTCGGTGCAAAAGTACCGCTGCTGATCCAGCCGACCGGTTGCTCACCCTGCCAGACGCGGCACTGCTCACGGGCAATGCGCCGGCCAGCCAGTTCCAGACCGACACGTTTCGGCAAATTTTTGTCCTCTCGCCGGCGCAGCAATGCCTGCCGACCGATAAAGTCCTTTTCCTGCCATTTTACCGCCCATTCCAAACCCGCCTGGAAGGGATCAATCTCTTCCGTCAATTCATGGCCATAGAGCGGCATCGCCGCTTCCAGTCGCAGCGTATCACGGGCTCCCAGGCCGCAGGCAGTTACGCCCAATCCCTGCAAATCTTCCCACAGCGGCAGGGCCTGGCTCTGCGGGACAATCCATTCCAGGCCATCTTCGCCGGTGTAACCGGTGCGGCTGACCAGACAGCGCTGCCCTCGGTACGACACATACCGGCCATGGTAATAACGCAAATCGTGCAACGGCGTGTCGGTCAGCTTCTGGCAAAGCTCCACCGCGATCGGCCCCTGCACAGCCACCATTGCCGTGGCGAAAGTGCCATCGTGAATTTCGACTTCTCGACCCTGCCGGTGCGTTTCCAGCCAGGCGAGAATTTTCTCGCGGTTGGCAGCGTTGACCACCAGCAGGTACGGGAAACCCTGTGACAGCGGATTGTCACTGCTCGAATCAGTCGCCAGGTCCGCCGGGGCAATTTCCGGCAAGCGGTAAAGCAGCACGTCATCTTTCACCCCGCCGGCTTCATTACAAATCAAACCGTACCGCACCTGGCCCGTCTTCAGCGTGGCCACCGCATTGGTGTAAACCCACTCCAGCAGGGAAAGAGCATCCGAACCTCGCAAAAACAATCGCCCCATGTGGCTTATATCGAAGCGACCCGCCCGCTGACGGACTGCCTGATGTTCCTCGGTGATGGTGGTGTAGTGCAAGGGCATCTCCCAGCCGGCAAACGGAACCAGGCGTGCCCCCTGGGCTTGATGAGCTGTGTAAAGCGGCGTGCGGTAAAGCTGGCTCATGGGAATTGCAGCACTGGCAGACGGCGTTATTTCCGAAGCAGCGTATCTCAGCACAAGCTCATTCGGGAAAGCTGGACGACCTGGCCACGAGCTTCGCAGCCATCGAGTTCGCCCCGCTCATGGTCGCGGTTTCGAGACCGGGATTATCCTTCGAGGACCGACCGCATCTCGGTCGCAACCAGGCGGATGATTTAGCGAGTCGTTGGGACCCGCCATTGCGTCGGGCGACACGGACACTGCATCTCGGTTGCCACGCAGGGGATATTATGGCCAGGTCGAGGTTATCCTTATGGATGCAAGCCCAGTCCGGCTAATCCCCGCCACATTCCCCGTTGCAAAAACTCCGCGACGGAGACGGCGCTATTTGCGGTGGAGTTGAGTCCGGCTAATCCCCGCCACATTCATCCTTGCAAAAACTCCGCGACGGAGACGGCGCTATCTGCGGTGGAGTTGAGTCCGGCTAACCCCCGCCACATTCCCCGTTGCAAAAACGCTCCCGGCTCTGCG
>Ga0079995_1060127_pt1 | contig 10761 bp, 7 predicted proteins | sample FaiFalFF_MnMetaG_2_FD_69198 | JGI IMG/M metagenome (GOLD analysis project Ga0079995, IMG submission 69198) | Freshwater microbial communities from Yellowstone National Park, Wyoming, USA - Fairy Falls C (FF_Mn_C) (SPADES assembly) (version 4) | ecosystem: Environmental > Aquatic > Freshwater >... | reverse complement strand
GGCAACCCGCAAGGCATGTTGGCTTTTTACATCGGGCGAGTTGTGCTCAACCTCATTTTTAGGCTTCTCTTTGGAGCGAGGACGACCGATGTGGCGACTTGCTACAAATTGGTTCGCTCCGACATCGCTAAAAGGTTAAGGCTTCGTTGCAGCGGTTTTGACCTTGACTTTGAGTTAGCGTCGGCGTTACGACGATTGGGTTACAACATAGCAGAAGTCCCAATCACTTACCGACCACGAACAATTGCCGAGGGAAAGAAAATCCGCCCTATGGACGGAATTAAGGCAATCGCAACGATGTTGCGCGTTCGCATCCAATCTCGAGAGACCTTAATGCGCCCCGTCACGGCATTGTAGCTCAAACTCGGCTACAATTTCCGTTAACAAGCCGAAAGGTAATGCTCGCCTTTGTTAGAGCGGTTACGGTTGAAGGGAAGTTCGACTTTTTGAGCGAGGTGAAAGGCAATGGGCAAACCTATTGTGAGCGTCTCAGGCATACGAGGCATTATTGGCGAAACTTTGTTGCCTGAAGAGGCACTTCGTTGGGCTCTCGCCTACGGGACTATGGTCAGTGGGGGAACAGTGGTGCTCGGGCGTGATACTCGCCCTTCGGGAGAGATGTTGCGGGGTGCAGTGCTTGCGGGGTTGTTGTCAACAGGTTGCAATGTCATTGACTTGGGAATAGTCCCGACACCAACTCTGCAACTGGCGGTTCAGCACTGGCAAGCCGATGGCGCTGTCGCCATTACAGCGTCGCACAACCCAGCGGAATGGAATGCGTTGAAGTTTTTTGAGCCGTCAGGCATGTATCTTGACGCTGAGGGCATAAAGAGACTGAGGGCAATTTACGAAAGCGGAGAATTTAAGCGAGCCCGATGGAAAGAAGTCGGACACATTCAACCTGACACCACCGCAATTGACCGCCACATTGAGCGGATTTTGACCTGTGTTGATGTTGAGCGAATTCGTTCAAGGAAGTTCAAAGTCGTCATTGACTGTGTGAATGGGGCTGCGTGTTTTATCTCCCCGCGACTTTTGGAACGGCTTGGATGCGAAGTCATTCCGCTTTTCGCCGAACCGACAGGGATTTTCCAGCGCGATCCCGAACCAATTGCCGAGAACTTGGGTGAACTTTGCCGAAAGGTTAAGGAAACTGGCGCTGATATTGGTTTCGCTCACGACGCTGATGTTGACAGGCTTGCGATTGTCGCTGACGGCGGCGAGGCTTTGGGCGAGGAAATGACGCTTGTTATTGCTGTCTACCATGTGCTTGCCCACAAGGAGAAAGGTGCGGTTGTGACGAACTTGTCCACGACGATGGCTGTGGACGATGTGGCAAAGCAATTTGGTGTCTCCGTTTACCGAACTCCTGTCGGTGACATCAATGTCAGCAAGCGGTTGAAAGAAGTCGGTGGTGCAATCGGAGGCGAAGGTAACGGCGGCGTGATTTACCCGCGAATCCAGTATGCTCGCGATGCTGTTGCAGCATTGGCTTTGATTTTGGAATTCATGGCAATCCACGATGAACCCCTTAGCGAATTGGTCAAGCGATTGCCCCGCTATCACATGGTCAAAAAGCGATTGCCCATTGGGAAAACGCCCGTGTATGAACTTTTGGAATGCATCAAGAAACGATACACAGCCGAGGAAATTGTTGAGGAGGATGGGGTCAAGTTGCAATGGAACGACCACTGGGTTCATGTTCGCCCATCGGGCACTGAGCCAATTTTGCGGGTCATCGCCGAAGCGAAAACACCCGATTACGCCGAGAAACTTTGCGACGAAGTTATCGCTGAAATGAGGCAGTTTTTGTGCTGATGTTGTGCCTCAACTTCTGAACTCATCTCAAAACTCATCAAGCAGCAAGGGGACAGGTCATTAAAGCCAAGCAGTGAAAGTGCAAATCTTTCATTGCGTGGGTGAAAATCTGCCGTTAGCGGAGTTTTAAGACCAGTTCACTGTCTAAAGCCAGTGGCGTGAATTGATAGCGCAAAAAACTGTGAACCTCAGTCAACAAATTTCCCAGGGCATGGTGGCGCTGGGACTTGTCCCCGATGGCAGTTAGGCTTTCAACTTTGAGGTCGGATGAAAATCGGTTCGGCGGTTAGGGTGAGGGTTATTTGCCCTTTTGCGGGATGAACCGTTCGGGTGTTGCCCATCAGGTCAGTAACTGTGATGGATTTTGATGGAACGGAAAGGCTCACTTTCCTCTCTTTGTCGTCAGATGACCACAAAGCCCAAACCTCTCCGTCACTGCCGCTGAAAACGAAGCAGACAACTCCGTCGGCGATTTCAACTTGACGGGCAAACTGTTTGCGGTGGAGCATCCTGACCATTGTGTTGAAAGCGGCGTAACCGACTTTGGGAGAACTGTCAAATCGTATTAACCCGAAATTGAACTCGTTGTAAGTCGGGTCTTCGCCATCATCTTGGAAGTCATAGACGAACAAGCGCTCAATGAAAGGCAAAGTCAAAGCCCAAAGGAATGTCCTGACAATGTAAGCAGCAGAGAGCCACTGTGGCGTTCCACCAGTGATGTGGGTCGGATAGCCAAACTCTGTGAGCCAAACTTTCAATTGCCCAACACCATACTTGTCAAGCAGTTCCTTAAGCCGCTTCATCTCGTCAACAAAACCTGTCGCCTCGGGCGAACGGGGATAGCGGTAAGGGTGAACTGAAATTGCATCCATGAACTTGCCCCCACCGCGCTTCAGCACTTCCTCAATGAACCTGAAATCCGTTCCAGCAGTGCAAACTCCAACAACTGTCGCTTTCGGGTCAACCTTTTTGACGGTTTCGTAAACGGTTTTGAGCAAGTTCGTGTAATCTTCGGGGTTCGGTTTCGGTTGCCAGAAGCCGATGTTGGGTTCGTTCCAAACTTCCCAGTGCTGACAAATTTGACCGTATCGGTTCATCAATTCCACGCAATACCTCGCGAAAGCCTGTTGCCCCTCTTCAGTGTGCGGTGCAAGACCGTTGTCATAGTGACGATTTGCGTAGTTGAAGATAATAAGAGGGCGAATGCCCAACTCGCCTGCTGCTTTCATATAGGCGTCGTAGTATTCGGGAAACTGGAACTTGCCCTTCTCCTGCTCGATATTGCTCCAGTAAAGTTCGTCACGAATCCAAGTTGCGCCCATCCGCTTGATTAGTTCCAAAGTCTCAGGGACTTTGTGCTTGAATTGCCCAAAGTGCGTGCAGACGCCAAATGGGCTTTCGTCCCAAGTCGGTGCGGGCTCGGGCAACCAGCAAATTGAGGTTCGGCTCACGGAAGGTGGAAAGTTTTCTGCCTTGACTTCAACATCAACGAAGTAAACCCCAAAGCGAACCAAAGGCAACGAAATTGAGCGCTCAAAAGGCTTTGCGGGCGACAGGGAGACCTTGCCTTTCCAAAGTTGCCGAATAGGTTCTTCACGGTGGTTGAGCAGTTGGACGGAAACCTCAATTGTTAACGCTTGACTTCCCGTGCAGGTCAATTTCAACTTGCCTGACGGGATGTCCTTTTTGCTCCAGAAGTAGCCCCATTGGTTTGTCGGCTCAAATTTCGCTTCAACGGGGATTTTCTGTTCCTCACCGTAGTAAGCGGTCACGGCATCAAAAGCGACGACGCCTTCAGAAGGGCGAACAAGGCTGTCAAGGACTATGCTGAAGAAGGTGATGGGAAAATCCAAGTGACCGTTGCCGTCCCCGCCCCAGTGACCGTGGGGCGTGTCAAGGTGCGTCCAAAGAACTTTCCAGCCGCGAAAGTGAAGCACGCCCAAATCGTATTGATGCCACTCACCATTGGCATCAACGAACCTCATGCGGACGATATTGCCAGAACCATCGCCCCGGACGGCGACGCTGATTCTGCGGGGCTTTTCTGTCAACTTGTGGGGTGCGATAACCTCAAGATACTGAAGACCGCTGACTTGTTCAAACTTGTAACGCAACTCGGCACACCTTTTGCCTTCAAAGGCATCTTTTTCGCTCAAGCGCAATTGAGAATCAGGGTGAATTTGAACGCCTCCCAAGCGGAACTCCTCAGGTTGCTCAAAACTTTCCACAACGATTGCACTTTGCGGTGAACCCGAAATTAACAGAAACGCTAACGGCAAAATCATGGTTCATTCCCCCTCAGCACCGTCCATTGTGTCGTTCAACTCTCAACTCAATTCCCGCACACCGGGCAATTTGGTCTGCGGCGCAACCTAACGGCAGCCGATTGAACTTTCGGTTTGCCGATGTCGCTTGACCAGTGAAGGATTTGTCGGTTTAAGTTCGTTTCTTCAACGACATCGGCATCAACGATGGTGATTTTGCCGACTCCTGCTGCTGCCAAGTAGAGGTCAATTGGGCATCCCAGCCCTCCAACCCCTACAACTGCCACATGGGCATTCGCCAACTTTTGCTGCCCGACTTCTCCCCACCCGTCCAAAAGCATCTGTCGGTGATAGCGCAGCCATTGTTCCGCCTTCACTCATCAAGCCCTCCTTCCTCACGAACCTTTCACATTTCGGACGACCTCAACACACCTTGCGCACAGGTCTGGATATTCCTTGTCCTGCCCCACACTTTCCTGTCGCTGCCAACATCTGGCGCATTTCTCCCCCGGCGCCAATTCTACGGCAATGGACAGGTTCGGAAATTCTTCGGCGGGGACAGCGTTCAGGTGCGTCCCATCGGTTTGCACTGCGACTTGCGAAACGATGAAGACCTCGCTGAGGGAGACATTGAACCCGCTCAGGAAATCGGCTAAAGCCTCGTTGGTCAAAAGAGTAACCTTTGCCTCCAACGGGTTAAGGACACGGCGTTCGTTCTTGGCTAATTCAAGGGCTCTTTTGACCTCATCCCTAATTCGCAACAATTGCTCCCATCGTTCTGCCAACCTTTCATTTCGCCACTCATCAGGGATGCGAATCCAATCGGTCAGCGCAACGCTTTCAGGCTTACCTTGCCAGTTGGGCAGATGTTGCCATGCTTCTTCTGCGGTGTGGCTGATTATTGGGAAGAGCATGATGCAAAGGGCTTTCGCGATTTCAAAGATGACCGTTTGGGAACTGCGTCGCTTCGGATCATCCGCAGCCTCGCAGTAAAGTCGGTCTTTGAGCACATCAAAGTAAAACGCTGACAGGTCAACAGCACAGAACCGCTGGAGTGTCTGGAAGGCGCGAGGGTAATCAAATTCCTCGTAGGCTTCCGTAACTTCATCCACGATTTCCGCAAGCCGATGGAGCATGAATTTGTCAAGTTCGGTCAACCGCTCATAAGGGACAGCGTGTTTTTCGGGCGCAAAGTCAAATAAGTTGCCCAAAGCGAACTTGATGGTGTTTCGGAAGCGGAAATAAGCGTCAGCGAGTCGCTTCAAAATTTCCGGACCGAGTCTGACATCTTGGGAGTAGTCAGAAGCGCAAACCCACAGCCTCAGGACATCGGCGCCGTATTGGCTAATGACTTCCTCAGGAGCGACCACATTGCCGAGGCTTTTGTGCATTGCCCGCCCTTGTTCGTCAACGACGAAACCGTGAGTTAGGACAATGCGATAGGGGGCATCGCCTTTCGTGGCAACTGCAACCATCAGCGACGAATTGAACCAACCTCTGTGTTGGTCGCTGCCCTCAAGATACATGTCGGCAGGCCAACGCAAGTCAGGATGGTTCTCCAAAACTGCCCGATGCGTGCAACCACTGTCAAACCAAACATCAAGCACATCCGTCTCCTTCGTGAATTCGCTTCCGCCGCAGTTAGGGCACTTGAAATCGGAAGGCAAAAGTTCCTTAACGCTTCGTTCAAACCAAGCATCTGAACCCTCCCTGCGAATCCAATCGGCAACGCTCTTGATCGTCTCGCGGGTCACTACTGGTTGCCCGCAATTCTGGCAGTAAAAGACGGGAATACCAACTCCCCATGCCCTTTGCCTGCTCAGACACCAGTCGGGTCGGTTTTGCACCATAACGGTGATTCTGCTTTTGCCTTCCTCTGGAATCCATTTGACCCGTTCAATCGCTTCCAAACATTTTTGCCTGTGCCCGTTGTGGTCAATGCTCATGAACCATTGGGTTGTCGCTCGGAAAATCACTGGATTTCGGCATCGCCAGCAGTGCGGATAGTTGTGCCGTATCGTTGACGCTTTGAGCAAAGCCCCTTCCTCTTCAAGCCACTCCATTACTGCCCTGTTGCCTTCGGTGTGAACGAAAAGCCCTCGCAAGCGCTCGCCAGCATCGTGGTTAAACCTACCCCGCTCGTCGACCGGGCTTAAAATCGGCAATCCCTCTCGGATGCCGACTTCGTAGTCTTCGGGACCGTGACCAGGGGCAGTGTGGACCAAGCCCGAACCTTGCTTAAGGGTGACAAACTCTGCAGTCACGATGGGAGAAGGGCGGTCATATAGCGGATGCGAAAAGACCAAGCCCCTCAGTTGTTCGCCGACAAGCCTCTTCGCCACCAAGTAGTTATTCCAGCCGAGTTCATCGGCAACTATCGGCAGCAGTCTTTCCGCAACAAGGTAAGCGTCGCGTCCCACTACGGCGACAACATAGTCAAATTCGGGGTGAACCATGATGCCCGTGTTGCCCGGAATCGTCCACGGGGTCGTCGTCCAAATCAAAGCGTAAGGGTTGGCGTCAACACCGGCGAAAATTCCTTTGGGGTCGTCGCGGAGTTTGAAGCGAACCCAAATGCTCGGCGACTCCTTCTCGTGGTATTCAAGTTCCGCTTCCGCCAACGCCGTCACGCAGTGATAGCACCAATGGACAGTTTTGTAGCCGCGATACAAATAGCCCTTTTCGTAAAGTTCGCCGAAGATTTCCACGAGCCGAGCCTCAAACTCATAGTCCATCGTGAAGTATGGGTGTTCCCAGTCACCGAAAACACCGAGCCTTTGGAATTGCTCATTTTGCCGCCACGACCAAAACTCCGCAAACTTCCTGCACCGCTGCCTCAATTCGCGTTTGATTTCGTCGCTCATGGGTTCACCCGGCGACCATTTCCCCTCGGCAATCAGTTCCTCTTGAACTCGGTGTTCTATCGGCAAACCGTGATTGTCCCAGCCCGGAACATAAGGCGTGGAGTAACCTTTCAAAGCGTGGAACTTGACAACGATGTCTTTCAGGATTTTGTTGAGGGCGTGCCCGATGTGGATGTCGCCGTTGGAGTAAGGCGGACCATCGTGCAAGATGAAGGTCGGCGCATTTTGAGCCTTTCGGCGTTCAAGCATCTTTTCGTAAATCCGACGCTCCTTCCACCAACGCTGCACCTCGGGCTCGCGCACGGGCAAGTTGGCTTTTTGCGGAAAGTCGGTTTTAGGCAAATTGAGTGTGTGGCTGTAGCCTGATTTTTTAGCCGTTTCCATCTCAACTCATCCCTCCATCGCGCTTTGGGAAATTTCGTCAAAGTCGTGGGTTGAGCAGAGAACACTTGCAGCAAAAATTTTGCCACATCAAAACCGAAGGCAGTTTCGCTCCAGCAGCCTTCACGGAGTCAAAACATACTTCCACCCAATTCGCCAACTTGCCATCGGGAGCAAAACCTTCCGCTTTAAAACCGCCATTTTCCCCTGTCCGTCGCTAAGTCAGCCCCACATGCGCTTTGATGCGTTCAACTTCGGAACGCAATGAACGCACCTCACTGAGCAAATCCTTCATCTCCTCCGCTCTCAACTGCGTGAATTGGACGATCATGGTTGTGAGCGAATCAATGCGGTTGTGTATGCTTCGCGTTTCTGCGAACAAATCCTCCCTCCACATCGCTTGCAATCTCGGAAGCCAAACTTCTTCAAACAGCCGTTGCATCTCAGCTCGGAGGTCTTCAATCCACATTGACCTCAACTTCGGCAGCCAAACTTCTTCAAACTGCCGCTGCATTCCTGTTTGGAAATCTTCAGTCCACATTGTCCTTAACTTCGGCGACCAGACCTCTTCAAACTGCCGTTGCATCTCGGCTCGGAGGTCTTCAATCCACATTGACCTCAACTTCGGCAGCCAAACTTCTTCAAACTGCCGTTGCATTCCTATTTGGAAATCTTCAGTCCACATTGCCCTTAACTTCGGCAGCCATACCTCTTCAAACTGCCGTTGCATTTCGGCTCGGAAGTCTTCAATCCACATTGCTCTCAATCTCGGCAACCAGACCTCTTCAAACTGCTGCCTCATTTCTTCGCGGACGATTACCCTCATGCGCGTTTCAAGTTGTGGCATCAAAACTTCCGTTGCTGCCTGAGCCAAAGCGTTTTTGAGCAAGTTGGTCAGCCATCCCATTTTCTGAGCACCTCTTGTCGCTGTGGTCTTCATCAAATTTTGCAGCGATTTCCTCGTCAAGACAACGAAGCCCTGCTCACGACAGCGAATATTGGGCGGTGAAGCGAGCCATACGCTCACTTTTTGGAACGAGCGAACTCTGCTGCTTTCCGTCCAAGTTCGTATGCTTGCTTGACAACCTCTCGGTCTTTCAAAGCAGTCCCGCGACTTCCGCCGGGACCGAGAACAAAGCCGAGGAAAACTTGCTCCAAGAACTCAAATGACCATTGCATACAACCGAGCAGATGGCGAGCCCTTTCAGGGTCTTGCTCTTCCTGAACGGCTATCAGGGCAGCACCTTTGCCCTTCATCCGCTCAGCGAAGCGGACTTCAGGATGCCAACTGATATAGCAAAAGAACCTATCAAGCAAAACCTTGACTAAGCCACTGACCGTATACCAGTAAACTGGCGACGCCCAGATGTGGGCATCGGCGTTGAGCAACTTCTCAATCACGATTGGCAAGTCATCTTCGTTGACGCACTTTCCCTGCTGGCGGCATACTTTGCAATCGGCGATGTGGTTGATGCGGTAATCTGCCAAAACGAGTTTTTCAACCTCAGCCCCTGCTTCGGCAGCCCCTTTCAAGGCAACTTCAAGCAAATCGTTTGTGTTGCCATCCCTTCGCGAACTCCCCATGATGCCCAAAACCTTCATGCCCCATCACCTCTCACAAAGTTGAAATCTCACGCACGACCGCACCTTTCTTTAATTCGCTCAAGCAACCGCTTTGCCTCGTCAATGTTTGATGCCGAGATGTTGAACAAAAAGCGAGTGTCAGGTTGAGCCATCTCCAGCAATGCATAAATTTGAGCCTCTGTGGCTCCAACCACCATCAAAACTGTCCGACCGGAGAAAGTGTCAATGGTCAATTTGACATCGGTGGCTTTGAGGTCACGGTTGAGACCGCGAAGGTTGGGGATTTTCAGGAAGTTGCTGTATTGGTGGTCAGCATAAGCGCAACAGTGCACGAACAAGCCGCCGAATGTCTCGCTCAGGTCAATCAAAAAGGGTAAGCAGAATTTCTCAAACATGCGGGCGGAAATGCATCCCGCTTCGTCTTCGGAAAGCCAACAACCTGCCTCTGGCGGTGCCCATGCGAACGGGTAATGGCACATGTTCACTTCGCTAAATCGTCGCTTGAACTCTACCAGAAAGTTCTTCAGCAAGATGTGGCACTTTTCAACCAGCCGCATAACCGAATCAGGGTGCTCAACCAATGCCTCGTAAAAATGCTCCTTGCTCCAGATGAGAGCAGCGATGTCAAACGGGCTTTGAATGTCGGGGACACTAATTGGCACCTCAGGACCAACCTGTTCGCGAATTAACTCCGCCAACTCAAAGAACCGGGAAATCGGTAGAGTGTCAAGGTCGGGGATTGGCAGCCTATCAGCCTCTTGGGGTGAGAAAACTATTGGACGAGCAGCCACTTGAGAGCCTTCAAATTGATGTAGCGGGCAACCGAAAGTGGCAGCGAAAAGACCTGTTGTCGTCGTCAAAGGAACATAAGGGACACTATCGTCGTCCAAAGCCTCATGCCATTCCCGCATCAGTTCGTAGTTCCTAACAGCCCATGAAACCCACTTTTTGACCGGCTCTTTTGAGACAGCGTAATCACCTGCCTGAACCGAAGAGACGAGTGGTGGGACGCAAATGACAGCATGACCGCTAAACTCCCCACAAAACAATTTCGTCAAGAAAAGCCTGTTGCGCTCTTCCTTCGCCGTCATCTCATTTGCCCCCTCGTCCCCAACGAGGTTCTCCCGTCGCACAATTGTGAAGCAAAATGTAAAAGGTGCTATATCAGGCTTACGGCAAGAAGTTGTAGGCAGGTCGCTTCTGCCAGCATCCCCAGAGAGACCAGAAACTGCCCATCAAGTAATCACCAACAACTAAGCCCATGAAAAGGGGCATCGCCTGACGATGCATTGCCAACCCGCCCCAGCGGATGAGCGACGCTTTCAATAGCCACGCCACGAATAACGACACCCAGAACAAATTCATGCTCCAACTTCCCGAAACGACAAAGCCAGCAGGATGGAGTGGGAAATTGAAGCGGTTGTGCAATGTCGCTAAGAGCGCCGTTTGCGCCCCTCCCCACAAAATCGCCGCTAAGGATGCCAAACCGAAGGAGGTCGGTGCGTGCAAGTAAGTGTCAAGTTGGCGGAAAACTTCCATGCCATACCAAGGTCGCCCACCAAACTGAAATGATGCCCGCAGCAACGCCCAAACACCAAACGCATAACCAAGCAGCCAACCCCACCCGCTCGCCTTCACCGCCCATGTAACCGCCATTGCATCCTCGCCCCTCGTCCCCCGTCCCTCGTCCCGAAGTTTCTTCGCCATCCACATCCCTTCCAGCATGTGAGGCATCGGGTGACCGCGATATGCCCGATTGAATCCACCGAAGATGGTCAAAAAGCAAAGGTCTCGCTTTGACAAGTTCTTGCTGCCGAAAACAAACAGCAACATCCTGTCAGGTCCGGCAA
>Ga0079995_1092258_pt1 | contig 10762 bp, 10 predicted proteins | sample FaiFalFF_MnMetaG_2_FD_69198 | JGI IMG/M metagenome (GOLD analysis project Ga0079995, IMG submission 69198) | Freshwater microbial communities from Yellowstone National Park, Wyoming, USA - Fairy Falls C (FF_Mn_C) (SPADES assembly) (version 4) | ecosystem: Environmental > Aquatic > Freshwater >... | reverse complement strand
AACCCTCGACCTTTCAAAGTGAGGAGGAAGTCAGAAAGCAACGAAATTAACAAAATAATAAACTTTTATTAAAAAATATAAATAAATAAATACAACTTTGTTTTTATTTAATTTATGATAAGTCAGAAATATAGATATGAAATAGAGAATGTTGTGGCCTCGGTCTCCTTTGGCCAGCCTATAAAATTGCAACAAATTGCTACTCTTCTTGGTGATATGGTTGAATATAGACCAGAACAGTTTCCTGGTCTAGTTTTCAGATTAAATAAACCCAAAACGGCTACTTTAATTTTTAGTTCTGGCAAAATGGTATGTACAGGAGCAAGATCTGAAAAGGAAGTTTATAAAGCTATAAGTATTATTATAGATAAATTAAAAGCAAGAGGAATTAAGTTACCTCCAAATCCAAGAATTCAAATACAAAATATTGTAGCTTCAGCTAAAATTTTTGCAGAAGTAAATCTTGAAAAAGCTGCTCTTATTTTAGAAAATACAATGTATGAACCCGAACAATTCCCAGGTTTAATCTATAGATCAGAAGATCCTAGGGTAGTAATGCTAATTTTTAGCTCAGGGAACATAGTATGTACAGGAGCAAAAAAAGAGAATGACGTTAAAGTAGCTGTTGAAAGAACGTATAAGAAATTAAAGGAAATCGGGGTACTATTTGAATAAAATATAGAAATCCGGTCTTATAGGTAAAAGCAAAGCCCAAAGAATAAATAAAAATATACCTAGAATTTTCCTTTTTAAATCCAAATTTGTAACATCATTTAAAAACTCTACTCTCGTAAATAACAACAAGAATAGTATTAATATTGCCATAACAATAAAACCGCTCAACTGCACTACTAAAATTGCTATTATAGCAGCTAATATTATAAAATTCTTGTTATTGACAATTGAATTAATAACGTATCCACCATCCAATTGTGCTGCAGGCGAGATATTAAGGAAAGTAATTAAGAAACCTAATAGAGAAGCGAAAGCAAGAGGATGAAGATAAATTACTGTACTTGTTGAAAAATTTAGTTTTAATAATAAGTAATAAAGAAAGGGAACTGGAATTTGTTGTCCATTGGTAATAGTAATATTTTCTGAACTGGATAAATATATTCCAACAAACGCAAAAATGGATGTTGGTAATAATCCCAGTAATGGCCCAGCTATGCTCACATCAAAGGCTTGAAATTTATCAACAAAAAATTCTTTTAGTCGCATAACTGCTCCAAATGTTCCTAAGATTGGAGGCGCAGGTAAGAATATTGGTAAAGATATTCTTAATTTATTTCTTTTAGCTATAATATAATGTCCCATTTCGTGTAAACCAATTATAGATAAAATAGCCAGCATGTATAATGTTGCCAAAAAATTATTACCTGCATAGAGATAATAACCTGCATAGTATAAAGTTAAGCTAGTAGCAACCAAAGATATTGCAGAAATTATTTCAGAATATTCGCTCTTTTCTTTCCTTTTTTTAATATCGAAAGGCATTATTATAATCTTGATGCTTAGATCGTTTGTTCTTCTTGCTAAAATTAAGTATCCTTTATTTTCAAAAAATTTTTTCAATTCTCTAAATTTTTTATAAGGAATATAATTTTCAGTAATTTCTATCTCTAATGACTCATCCTTAGTTTCAACACTATATACGCTAAATGTTTCTTGAATAGTTTTTAATATTTCATCTTTTTCTAAAGGAGTTATTTTCATTTACATCTTATATTTGATTTGGAATCAATAAAAATTAATAAAAGATAAAGAATTTTAACATATGCTAGTTCATAAAATAGAAATAAGAAATGCGAAAATGAAAGATTTGGAACAAGTAATAGAAATAAATAGAAAGAGTTTACCTGAAAATTATTCCTATGATTATTTTGTTTATCATTTAAGAGATTTTGGTGATCTATTTCTAGTAGCCACTGTAAAAGAAAACGACAATGAAAAAATTGTAGGATATATTATGAATAGAATAGAAATTGGATTATCTAACTTCGGTTTTTCTTTAACCAAAAAAGGGCATGTAATATCAATAGCTGTTTTAGAAGAATATAGACGACTAGGAATAGGTTTTTCTTTAATGAATTTAGCGATTGAAAAATTTAAGAAACATAATGTTAGTGAAATTTATTTAGAAGTAAGAGTTACAAATTATCCTGCTATAAATTTATATAAGAAACTTAATTTTGAAATAGTTAAAGTGATACCCGGTTATTATAGCGATGGAGAAGATGCTTATGTGATGTCTTTAAGGTTAAAAAATATTAAAAATTGAAGTATTTTTAACCTGTTCTAAAATATTTATAAGATTTTAAAATGGAAACTTCATTTATTCCGCTTTAAGATACTTGATAAAAATAAGACAACTATTGCGAATATTACTAGGTAATAAATTACAGGGTTTGATTGTATTGCCAAACTTACATAACCTATCAAAGGTATTTTGAATACCACTATACCTACAACATCTTTCTCGTCTACCAACCAATAGTCTGGAATTAAATTATTGTCTCCTTTAGTTCTAAATTTTAAATTACCTTTATCGTTGTAGATTTCTATTACTCTATGAACTATATAGATTTCTTTCCCGCCACTAATTCGCTTATAAACGATTATGTCGCTAACTTTTATCTCTTTAGGATTTATTCCTTTTACTAAGATTACATCTCCAATGTTAAGAGTTGGTTGCATACTTCCACTTTCTACTACTGCAATTGGTACTTCTGTACCTAAAATTGCTTTAAGACCTACTGAAAAAAACAAATATAACGCTAATACTATGATCGCTAAATATATAGCTTCTTTTATGTTTATTTTTGACGTTAATTTTTCTTTTTGCATTATTTCTTTTTTCTTGTTAAAAATAAATAAATTATTCCTATAAGGATGAATAAAATCATTAGTAAAAGCTTAGCTGCTTCATTATCTGGAGGTAAGGCTCCGATTCTTGATCCATATCCTATAAATAGGCCTAAAAAAATCATTATAAATCCAAAATAAGATTTTATAAACTTTTTAAAATCGAACTTTACAACTTTCACTTCTTTAGCTTCTTCTTTTTTCACTTCATCAAACTCTATAACTTCCCTTCCAGAGAAAATTTTTTCGAGAGCTGAAAGTAAAAATGAAGTAAAGTCAGTTAAATAATAACCATAAGCCTTTTCTTCTTCTAAAAATTCTCTTTTAACCAATTCATTTTCCATAAGCACTCTTAAATGCTTATCTATGGCTTTTTTATCTTTCCCAATTCTTTCAGCAATTTCAGACACACTTAGACTTCTACCACTTTGAGATAATAATTTTAATATTTCATATCTTGTCTCTTCAGAAATGATCTCTAAAATTTTTCTTGCATCTTTTTGCATCATATTATATTTCTTAATTTAGAATTAAAGCTTCAATTTATAGGAACTTTAAATTAGCAAAATCTACCAAAAAGTGGATTTTAAATAAACTTGTTAGAATTTAAAGTTGATATTTATAATTTTTGTTGGTCTACTATTAAAGAGGTTTAGAAATTTTATTCCGTATTTTTGCTATATTTATTGATGAATGTTAAAAAAATTGTATTAGGCTTAATAATTCTTTTGGCAGTGATAATTTTTCCAATAGTTATTATACCTTTGTTGGTATTTATAATATTTTTTATTTATTTTAAAAAAGAAAGAAAGAAAGGAAAAAATATAAATAAATATAATATTAATGATATTATAAATAGTATTTTTATGAAAAAATATGATAAAATGGTTATAACTGATAAAGCAAACATATATAAATTAAATGATTATATTTTCTTAATAAATAAAAATATTAAATGGTCTATTTTAGCTTTAATTCAAATAAATTTATTAGATAATCAAAAAGATTTATTCAATAATTTTAATTTTTCATTAGATAATCTAACTCTTATTAAAGTAGTCTCACAAAACAGCATTTATATAGTAATAAAAGAAGATTTTATTTCATTTAAACTAACACAGCATGTTTTAAAGAATAAAATGAACATTTTGTTAGCAAAAATTGATTATTTGTACAATTATTTCAACAATTTGGGAATTAAAGCTGAGTTGGTTAAAAATAATTGGGGTGATTTAATATTAATTTAACAGGTAACTTATTGATCTTTGGAGATATAAAAAGAACAAATACATTTTTAATTAAACATGTAAAGGAAAGAATAGATGAAGAAAGAATTTTAATATTAGATAACTTAGGAATTTTGAGCAAAATCTTTAAGGCTTTCTCTTATAAAGTAAAGGATTTTAACTTTGACTTTAAAAATGTAACAAAAATTGATTTATTAGATGCGATTTCTTCTCAACTTAATTTAACTGTACATGAGCAAAAACATTTGTATGATTCTTTGATAAAGAAAAAAGGTTTAAATTTGGATATAAGAATTGAAGAAATTATATCTCTTTTACTTACTACATCTAATCCATACATTCATTCTTTAAATGATATTTCGATAATAGAAGAGCTAATATACAAACTTTCAAGGATTGTAGAATTAGATATAATTTTCTTAGAAAATAAAAACAATCAATCCTTTTTTAAAAAGCTTGAAAATGAAAACTTAATTTTAGACCTTTCTGAAATTAATTCTTCCGTCGTTAAAAATATATTAAATATATTATTTTTACAGGAAATTTCTTCCTCACAAGTATTCACCGATTTAAATATAATTATTAATTCTCCTGAAGGTTCTTCTTTTCTTAATGTTAATAAACTATATATTGATTTCGTAAGAAGGCTATTAGAAAAATTATGTTTGAACGATAATAAAATATGTCTGACTTTAAGATTTGCTGATATTGATCCTTCTTTTTATTATTTTTTTGATCATATAATGGTATTTAATACTAATACATCAAGCTTGTTCAATGAAGCTATTAAATTGGGAAAAGAAGTAATGCTTCATCAAGGAAAAATAATAGATATTAAGAAGATCGATTTGCCTTATCATGTTTATGATTCATTAAATAAAACAATTGAAATAACACAATATATTGCTAAAAGGAAAAGTTACTTAGAATTGGAATATGGAGATCTAAGCGATATTATCTCTAATTTCTTGTTGGAAATTGAAAAAAGCATGATTAATAGAAAGGAAGCTAAAAATTATCTTATTTCTTTAGGTTACTTTTCAAATAAAATAGATAACTTAATAGACAAATTGTTAATAGATGGCTTATTGGAAGAAAAAATAATAGGCGGTGTGAAGAAGCTAATGGTAACAACAAAAGGATTATTTTTTGCTAAACAACATAAAATGTTAAAAAATGATTAAATTCACTACAGGAGTAAACGGTTTAGATAAATTATTAGGAGGTATAGAATGCGGAGTTATAACTCAATTTTTTGGAGAATTTGGAACAGGTAAAAGTATTTTAGCTCAGCAATTATGTGTTACTGTTCAACTTGATCATGTCAAAAAAGGCTTAGGCTCTTATTCTCTATATATAGATAATGAAGGCTCCTTTAATCCTTTAAAAATAGAGAAAATTTCAAGAAGATTTAACGTTAAAGATGCCTTGAAAAAAATTCTAATTAAAAGAACATGGAGTTTTGATGATCAACTTCTTAGTTTAAAAATTGCTGAAGAATATATAAAAAAATTTGAAATAAAGCTTATAGTTATTGATTCTATTATATCTCATTTAAGAGGAGAGTTTCCTTATCAAGAACTTTTACTATTAAGACAGAGTTTTTTGAAGGACTTTTTGGAAAAGCTTTTGGATATATGTAATAAATATGAAGTAGCTGGTGTTATTACAAATCAAGTTTTAATTGCTTCTCAAGATGAAAAGCATTGGCAACTTAAACCTGTAGGGGGTAATTTGGTAAACCAATATTGTAAGTATATTATTAAACTTGGTAAATTTAAAAATAAAAGGTATGCCAAAATTTTTGATGCTCCTGAAGATGATAAAAATTATGCTTTCTTTGAAATAAGAGATGATGGGATTTATGATGCTTAGCTTTTTATTGTTTTAATCAAATGTCTTAGTATGAGTTATGATGAAATAATTCAAAAAATAAAAGAAGGTAAAAGCATAGAAGTAAACTATGATAATGCTGGAATAGTATTAAATGAATATAAAGGAATTTCAAAAATAAGCAAAGAAGATCTGGGCGAGATTAAAAAAATTGCTAGGAAGACCAAGGTAAAATTGAACAAGAAGATCTTTGAACTTATAGAAAAAATAATTAAAACACTAGTAGAAAATAAGATTCCATTCAAAGTTATAATAGAAAAAGAAGTTCATATAAAATTCAGTTTAGATAACTATTTAACGTTTTCTGAAGAAAAAATAAAAATATTCGGATTTTCTAGTAAAGATGAACATCCATTGAATCTATTTTTTAATTACATAAAAGATTTTAATTATAAATTCTATAAATCTATATAAAAAATAATACAATATTAATTTTTAAAATTTATTATATTAATATAAAATTTTTAGCTTTAAATAAAATTAACTCATTTTCATTTCACTTTTTAAGATGATTTTTAGTAATTACCCATCAAAAATTTATACGGTAAATTTTTAATTTAACATAATGAAACCTAAAAAACTCCTTTTAATACCAACAATTTTAGTATTAGTTATAGCTCCTCTTATTTATTTTTTACCAGACATAGGATATGCCCTTTTCTTTAAACAACCTAGTATAGAAATAATTGATGTTTTTGGTAAAGAAATTCAAGGCAATAATGTTTATTTCATAGCTAAAGTTAAAATCATAAACAATGCAGATTTAGGTGTATTTTTGAAAAAAATTATCGCTGATATATATTATAAAGGAAATAAATTGGCAATAGGAGAGTTTATTGGAAGCCAATATGTGGAAAGTAAAGGAGAAACAATCTTAGATATAGTAATAACAGCAAAGGTCGATGATCCTTTATTAAGAGAATTAATAGATACTCTAATTATCAATAAAAAAGAAAGTGTTGAATATTTTGCTAAAGGTTTAGTTTCAGCTTCTTATTTAGGCTTAAGTTTTGAAAGATGGATCGAAATTAAGGATATTATTACTTTAAATTTTGAAAAGTTCGTAAGCCGTATAGGTTGGGATATAAAAGTTAATGGAATTAATGTAATTGGAAAAAAGGATGAAAAAATACATGTTCAAGCAAATATAACAGCTACAAATCTTTCTTCTTTAGATATTATTGTAAGAAAAGCTAATTTTGATGTTTCTTATCAAGGTAAAAAGTTAGGATCTGGTTATTTAACTAATGAAATAAAGGTTAAATCTGACGAATCAAAAATTGTTTTAGTTGATATTTATCTTGAAAAAACTGAAACTTTAAAACAAGCTATAAATGAACTTGTAGAAAAACAAAATTTAAATATAGAATATAATGCAATAGTCAATGTTTTCTCTGAAAAATATCTTGTTGGTACAAATTATACTATTGCTGGAGTTGAAAAATTTTCAATACCTGATCTAATAAAAGGAATAGAGATAAAAAGAATAGTAGTAAATGAAGAAAAATCTTTGGCAATTGCTTCCTTCAATAATTTAATGAAAATAGAATTTTTGCTGGAACATTTAGAAGGAAATATTTATTATAATAATATTCTTGTAGGCAATGTTGACTATAATGCTAATTATCAAATAAAAGCATATGGTGATAATGAAATAGCTGTTCCAATAAAATTAAATAAAGAAGGTATCGATTTGGCTTTAAAAGATTTGATAGAAAAAGGAAATGTTGAATTTCAAGCTAATTTAAAAGCCAAAATAAACTTGCTTGAATTTCCTTTAGAAATTAGCTTCAATTTAAACAAGAATGTTGGATTAAACTTTGATATATCGGCTAGTTTGTTAAGTGTAGAATATATTTCAGATAATAAAATAATAGCCAATTTAAATTCAACAATAAAAATATCTGATTCGCTTGAAGCTTCATTTAAAATAATTAACGCTGTTTTCGATGCATATGTTAAAGATCAAAAAATAGGTAAGGCTATATTAGTGGGGGAAACAAACTTTACTTCTGGAATTCCTCAGAAAATAAAAGTGGAAATAAGTGTTGAAGGAAGTTTAAAAAGCATTATAGAAAATATAATATCTAATAAAGTATCTTTAATAACAATAAATAATATTTATTTAAAACTTCAAATTACAGATGTTGTAGCCGAATTAAACGTTAATAAAGATTTCCAAGTATCTACTGCTCCATTAATTTATGATATTGAATTGTATGACCCAAAAATAATAAGAATAGAAGTGCAACCTCCTGGTAACAATTTTATAGTTACGGTATCTATCAATTTAAATATAACTAATGTATATAATCTTCCAATTCAAATAACAAATGCAGATATTACATTATATAATGAAGAAATTGGTGTTATAGGTACACTTAAAATAACTTCATTTTTAAATATCAAATCTTCGTATGTAATAAAAGGTCCTTTCAATGTTAAAATTAATCCTGATGTTATTGAAAAATTGATTAATTACATGCTTACTGAAGGTAAAATAAAAGTATATTTAACTAATATTACAGTAGGTGCATCAATATTAGGTACACCGTTTAGTGTTAATCTTAATAAAAACTTTTATCTTGAAGTTCCTTCTCCGATTACAATATCTGTTGAATTAAATTTAAGGAATATTTCAGTAGGTAATGCTCCAAAGACCTTTGAAATATCCTATGATGCTAAGGTATCTGTTAGACAAATAGAAGTATATCAATTTGTTATAAACTATGTAAATGCCTCAGCTTATTTAGGAGAGGAATTATTAGGGAATGTTTATTCATCGTTAAACTATCGTGTATTATCACCTGAATTTAAATTTGTTTCAAAGGGAAGCATAATAGTTATGGATAAAGGAGCTTCAATATTAGCTAAAAAAATAATTAAAGGTGAAAGTTTTGATGTTACGTTAAGAAACATATGGGCAAGGATCTCACTTTATAACTATGTTTATGATATAAAACTTCCTTTCAATTATACATTTAATTTCTTAATACCCTTTGATTTGATTATCAATGTACCAGATTTTACAATTAAACCCCCAGGTGATATTGTTGAAGCTAAAGTTGAAGTTTCTTCAACAAAGCTAAATGTTAAAGCAGCGGTTGAAGAGCTAACAGCAGATATATATAGTCCAGATGATAAATTCTTAGGTAAAATTAGACTTATTTCTCTTTACGAAAAAGCATCCACAATTTTCTCTGCTATAATGGAAGCGAAAATAAATCAAGAAGCCTATAATTATGCTACACCATTATTAGTTGAAGGAAAACCTTTAAACGTTTTTGCTAAAAATGTTAAAATAAAAGCACAAGTTAACGGTATAAATCTTGATTTCGATTTTTACAATGAAACACTAATTTTTAGCATTAATACAGCTTTTAGTTACGAATATAGCTTTAAGATAGATGATGTCGATGCATTACCTCCAGGTACAATTTTCCCAATTTATGCTACTATTCAATATAAAATAAGCAATGGTGTTCATGCTCCGATAACTTTCCTTAATGTAACATTAGATGTTTATAATACTACTAATCATTTTCTTGGAAAAGGTTATCTAATGTTTCAAACAACGATATATTCTGATCAAGGAAGCGTATCTCCAACTTTCAAATTTGTGCTTAATGTCAATACTGCTTCATGGTTTGCTTATAGGATAATTACTTATGGGGATGTTACTTTTACGCTTAAAAATATTATTGCTAAAGTTAAAATTTATGATTTTACTATAGATGTTCCTTTAAGAGGCTTAACTTATAATTATAAAACAGAACCAATAAAAATAGATGTTTTAGCTATAAGGATTACAGGAATAGCACTTATACCACCAACTGTTTATGCTGTTGCAGATGTAAAAATAAATAATCCATTTAGATTTGGTGTTACCGTTACTTATATACAAGGCTCTTCATACACAATACGCTTTGATATATATGAATCTAGAAGAGAAGCTCATCCTGGTACATATTTAGGTTATGGTTATTATACTAATGTTTTTTATGTTGCAGGAAAAACACAATATGTTATTTCATCTATGCCAGTTGTTGTAACTAATCCTGCTCATTTACTTTTACCGCCGCATTTTGTTGGCGGAAGTATTAAAATATATGTAGATGCACTAAATGGTAAAGCAGGTATTAAAATTTATGATTTATACATAACTACTAATTTTGAAAAATACGAAATCTTTGTTCAATATCCTTAATAAAATAACTTAAAATTTTATTGCAAGAAAAATAAAACTGCAGTTAAAATTGAATCATAAACTCTAGAGAATTTAGTAAATTTTATACTATTCAATTTACTATCAAAATGCATATCTTTCAATTCTGCATCTTTTAAAATTCCATTTAATATTGCATTCTTAACTCTATCTAAGGTTTGTTCGCTTGATACTTCTTCATTGTTAATAAGTATTTTGAGAGAAAATCCATATTTATCAAAAATAACGGCAGCATCAGCATCATAAGATTTTATCAAATTTTTAGTAATTATTAAAGCATCATCATTAATAGTTTTAATATTAGTTGCTTTCAATGTTGTAACTCTTTTGAATATTTTTCTAAATATATAGGGAGCTACTTTAAATAGCGGACTACAATTCAAATTTAATATTAAATGTTTTTCTATATTTTTTATGTTAACAATTTTAAATATTTCTCGCTGATAAATTAAGTTTGCGTCTCTTACTTCTTTCTCTCCTATATCCTTCCAAGTTTTTAATCTATATTCCTTTTCTCCATTAACTTTTATGA
>Ga0079995_1053989_pt1 | contig 10762 bp, 7 predicted proteins | sample FaiFalFF_MnMetaG_2_FD_69198 | JGI IMG/M metagenome (GOLD analysis project Ga0079995, IMG submission 69198) | Freshwater microbial communities from Yellowstone National Park, Wyoming, USA - Fairy Falls C (FF_Mn_C) (SPADES assembly) (version 4) | ecosystem: Environmental > Aquatic > Freshwater >... | reverse complement strand
AGGGCCAGGGAGAGCAAGAGATACAACGCGACGACCGCATAGGCCGACAGCACGTCCCCTCCCCCTTGTTGCAGATATCACAAAAAACGCAAGCCTATTATAGCACCAGGGGGAAGCGCCGACAAGGCCGAGCGCACTTCCCCGGAACAACCGAGCCTGTCGGCGGCAAGACCTGTCCCGCTATCGCCGCCGCAAGCCGAAGACGTTCTGAGCAAAGAACGCCCGCATGAGTTTTTGGGAATGGAACCCAAAGCCCACACGCACTCCGCCGCGAACCGAACCCAGCTCCCCCCAGGCCCGTCGCAAACCGGACGAGGTAAGCCCCTGACTCCGCCCCCCTCTTGACAAACCACGATTCCGGACTATAATTTGTTAGTAAAGGATACTTACAAAATGGTCAAACCCGGAGCAGATACCCCATGGCTCGGATCATCACCAAAGCGACTCATGAGCAGATCAAAAATCACAATAAATCGATTGTTTTACGAACAATATATGAATCAAATTACATAAGTCGAGCCGATATATCTCGAAAAACAGGATTAACTCGGGCAGCAGTTTCCGAGATTGTGGGGGAGTTGATTGAGGAAGGGTTAGTGGAGGAACGTGGGGTTGTATCGGGAGGGGTGGGCAAACCTCCGACGCTGCTGGGCCTGCGGGAGGACGCACGGGTCTTCCTCTGTGTGGATTTCAGCGACGAGGTTTATCACGGGGCCCTGGTGAATCTGCGCGGGCAGATCCGTCATTGGGTGGACTGGCCGCTAGCCTCCTCCCAGGGGGAAGAGGCCCTGCGCCACGGGCTCGATCTCATCGAAGCGTTACGATCCGCGGCTCCCGCTCCTCTCGCCGGGATCGGCGTGGGGACGCCTGGCGTGGTGGACATTGAACGGGGAGTGATCCAGGAGGCAGTGAACCGAGGCTGGCGGGATCTGCCCCTGGCGGAGCTGCTGATCCGGCGTTACGGCCTCCCCGTGTTCATCGCCAATGACAGCCACATGACCGCTCTGGCGGAATACCGGTTCGGCATCGGCGTCGGCTCCCGCAGCCTCATCGCGATCAAGATCAGCCAGGGAATCGGCTCCGGCGTGATCTTGGAGGGGCGCCTGCTCGGCGGGGACAGCCACGCGGCAGGAGAAATCGGTCATATGGTCATCCGCGAGGATGGAGCGCCCTGCACCTGCGGCAACCAGGGCTGCCTGGAGACAGTGGCGAGCCTGCGCGCCCTCGTGCAGCGGGCCCAGGAGGAAGCCGCACGACATCCAGACTCCCGCTTGGCCGCCCTCCAGGCTGAGCGGGGATCCATCGGCCTCCGGGAGCTCCAGACGGCGTTGCAGGAAGGGGATCCCCTGACTCGCGCCCTGGTCGTGGAAGCCGGACGCGCCCTCGGGGTGGCCATTGCGGCCATGGTCAGCGTGCTCGATGTGGAGCGGGTTGTGCTCTGTGGTGAGGGAGCCGCCCTGGGTCCGGTGCTCCTCGAAGCGGTGCGGGCCGAGGTGCGATGGCGCATCCTGCCGCGGATTGCGGAGCGAGTGGAGATCCATCTCTCCCAACTGGGGAAGGAGGCAGTGATCTTCGGGGCCTCTGCCATGATGATCGCCCAATTTTTTCAGCTCGATTAAGGAGGTAAACGCAGTGAGCATCGAAACGCCGATCTGGGTGGGCATCGATGTCGGGGGAACCAAGATCGAGGCTATGGCGGTCGGCCTCTCTCCTAACCCTATGGGATCCGTCCTGGGATCCGTCCGCCTCCCCACCCCGGATTCCGGGCCCGAAGATCTGATCGAGGCCATCGAGGTAGCAGCACGGCGCGCAGCGGAGGCGAGCGGCAGATCCGTGGAGGAAATCCGCACCGTCGGGATTGGGATGCCCGGCCAGATCCAAGACGGGGTGGTGCGGATCGCTGTCAATCTGAACCTTCACGACTATCCCCTCGCCGAGATCCTGGAAAAACGCTTCGGGCGACCTGTCCGGGTGGAGAACGACGTGCGCACCGCGGCGCTGGGGGCCTACCACTGGATTCATTCCCGACAGCCGATCCACCGGCTGGTCTACCTCTCAATCGGGACAGGAGTGGCCGCCGCGATGGTGCTCGATGGGATCCCCTACACCGGGGCAGACCACCTGGCCGGCGAGATCGGCCACGCGGTGGTAGATCCGGAGGGTCCTCCCTGTGCATGCGGCGGTCGAGGATGCCTGGAGGTTTGGGTCTCCGGGCCCGCTCTGGTCCGACAGGCTCAGGAAGAGCTGGAACGTGGAGAGCCTTCCCGGCTCGCTCGGCTCCAACCCCTGGAGGCCCCGGCGATCTACGAGGCAGCCCGGCAGGGCGATCCGGTGGCCCAGGCGATCCTAGCGCGCAGTGGCCGATTCCTCGCCATGGCTCTCCAGTGGCTGGCGCTGACCTGGGATCCAGAGCTCATAGTGATCGGAGGAGGTATCGCCCAGGAAGGAGAAGCGTTCCTCAATCCGGTGTGGGAAGCCCTGGAGGCACTGCGAGGGACCTCCAGGGTCGGGCGGGAACTGTTCCAGAGGGAGCGCCTTCTGCTTGTACCGAAAGACGTGCCTGTAGCGTTGTGGGGAGCGATCCGGCTGGCCCAGGCTGCGGATCCCGCTGCACCGGACTCGCTCTGAGCATCCACCGGAAGGAGGAGATCGGGCCGCCGTCCGCGGTCCGTTCCAAATCCCTATCAACAGGAGGCCGCCATGCGTGGGAAAGCTTGGATCGGATGGCTGATCATCGGGATCATGGTGCTGGGGGCTTGCCAGCAACCCGCTGCCCCCCCCACTCCAACGGCGCCGCCGGCCGCCACCACTGCCCCCATGCCACCGAGCCCTACTGCGCCCGCCCAACCCGTCACCCTGAAGGTCATGATCGTGGACTACATCAAGGACAAGACTGACAAGTGGCTGGAGAACGAGGTTGTGCCTGCCTTTAAGCAGAAATACCCCAATGTCAACGTGGAGTTCATCTATGTCAACTGGGGCACCCTGGACGAGACGATCCAGGGCTACTTCGCCGCCGGCGAGGGTGCCGACATCCTGAACCTGGGCTCCGAATACATCGCCGAATACGGTGACCGCTTGGCGCCGCTGAACCGCTACCTCGGCCCCGACGCCTGGCCGGAGATCCGCCAGTTCATCCCTGCCACCCTGGAGACCGTCACCTGGAAGGGGGAGATCCGTGGCCTGCCCTGGCTGGTAGCCCCGCGGGCCTACATGTGCCGAACTGACCTCCTTAAGGAGGCGGGGATCGAGCGCGCCCCGCGCACGTTCAAGGAAGCCATCGAGCAGGCCCGCAAGACCACGATCATCAAGGACAATGCCCTCCAGCGGGCTGGGATCGTCACCACCGGTAAGCTGGATGACTGGCAGGAATATATCGCCCTGATCTGGGCCCTGGGTGGCGAGCTCTACAAGCCCAACGGCGAGCCGGCCTTCGACTCGCCGCAGGCCAAGGCCGCCCTCAAGTTCATGTATGACCGCCGCCGGGCTGTGTATCCCGACGAGACCGTCGCCGACCTGCCCCCGGCCACCGGCTCCCGCCTGGCCGACGGCACTGCCGTCTGCATCTGGGGCAACCTGTGGGGAGCCCCAGATGTCAAGGACCCCATCTGGGAAAAGATCGAGTTCGTCCCTGGCCTCACGGACCCGGAGAACTTCCCCAACAGCAAGCCCGTCGTTCAGGTGTTCACCGACTGGCTGGCCGTGGCCGGCTACTCCAAGAACGTGGAGATCGCTGCGGAGTTCCTGAAGTTCCTGGGCTCGGCGGAGAACCTCAACCGCTACAACCGGGACTTCGGCTCCTTCCCGCCGCGGCAGGATGCTCAGACCGGCTACGTGCAGGAGGCGAAGCCGATGGTCATTATGGCTCAGCTTATGGCTCAATATGGTCGTGGCTTCGCCGACGTCCGGGAGACAGCTAAGTTCCGGGAGATCCTGCAGAAGCAAATGTCGGCCTACTTCACTGATCAGCAGGACCTGGATACCACGCTGAAGAACATCCAGGAGCAATACACCCAGGTTCTGCGGGAGGCCGGGCGGCTGCCGTAGTTGGACGAGGATCCGGTCAGGGGGAGGGGGCGTTGCCTGCCCTCTCCCCCTGACGGAGAGGAGGACGCAATGGAGCCTTATCGATACACCTTGCTCTGGGCGGCAGGGACGGTGCTGTTCATCTTCGTCTCCAGCGTGGCCCTGGGAGCCATCGCACGCTGGATCGCCCAACGGCGGGGATATTCCCGGAACCGCTTGGAGGACGTCTTCGCCGGCTACGCCTTCGCCGCTCCCTGGATCGTCGGGTTTGTGCTGTTCGTGGTGGCTCCGGTCCTCACTTCGCTCTACTGGAGCCTCACGATCTACCGCCTGCCGAACCCGCCGGTGTTCGTCGGCCTGGCCAACTACGCTAAGCTTCTGTTCCGGGACCCTGACTTCCGAGCTGCGCTGCTGAACACGCTCTACATCGCCGTGTTCGGGGTGCCCGCCCAACTGGTCGTCGCCTTGGCCCTCGCCCTTCTGCTGAACCGGCGGGTCCGTGGGGAGGGGCTCTACCGCACCGCCTTCTACCTGCCGGTCTTCCTGGGGACCAACGCAGCGGTGTTGCTCTCCTGGGTCTTCATGTTTAACGCCAACACGGGGTTCCTGAACCAGATCCTACGGCTCCTTGCCCGTGCCTTCCCGCCGTTTCAGGAAGCATTGCGTCTTTTCATTTTTATCGTGGAGAGCACCAACGCCGCCTTTCTTGGGATTCAGACTGGCAACTTCACTCTGCTCCAGCGAGTGTGGCAGGCCGGGCTTCCTTCCCCGGAGCGAGTGCCTTTGTGGCTGGAGAACCCGCTGTGGCTGAAGGCCGCTATCATCCTGCTGCTGGTGTGGAGCTGCGGGAACATGATGCTGATCTACCTGGCCGCTCTCAACAGCGTCCCCCGCGAGTTCTACGAAGCCGCACAAGTGGACGGGGCAGGGCCGTGGCAACGCTTTCGTCACATCACCCTCCCCCTGATCTCCCCCGCCACCTTCTACAATTTAGTGGTCGGTCTCATCGCCGTCCTGCAGCTGTTCGAGCAGCCTTACGTTCTGCTACGCGATCGGCCAACCCTCGCGCAATCCGGCTATACCGTCGTCTACTACCTGTGGCGGGCCACTTTCCGCTTCAACGAGATCGGCTACGGGGCGGCCATCTCCTGGATCCTCACCCTTCTTATCTTAGTGGTCACCCTGATCCAGTTCCGCCTGGAGCGCCGATGGGTGCATTACGACCTCTAAGGAAAGGAGCACGGTGATGGAGATCGCAGTCCGACGATGGACAATCCTCCCTGCCCTCACATCCCGCAAATGGATCAAGCGCCTGGCCAGCGGGGCAGTGTATGGAGTCCTCACGGCCGGCGGTCTGGTGACAGCCTTCCCTCTCATCTGGATGATCCTCACCTCCTTTAAGACCTTTGAGGAGGCCAACGCACCCCGCATCGTGTGGTTCCCCTCGGCCCTGCGCTGGGAGAACTACTATGTCATCCTCTCCAGGCCGGAGTTCCTGCGGGCCTTCGCCAACTCCATCTTTGTCACTACCTTGGCTGTGGGGGGCACCCTAGCCTCCATCACTGTAGTGGCCTACGCCTTCAGCCGGGTGGAGTGGCCCGGGCGAGACTTGGTCTTTATACTCATGCTCTCAACGATGATGATCCCACCTCAGGCATTGATCGTTCCCCAGTATGTGTTCTTCCACAGGTTGGGCTGGATCGGGACCTACAACCCGATCACCATACCCGGCTTCTTCGCCGGCGGGGCGGCTTTGGTGTTCTTGTTGCGACAGTTTATGCGCCAGATCCCCCGTGACCTCGACGAGGCAGCCCGGCTGGATGGGGCTTCCCACTGGCAGATCTTCTGGCATATTATCCTGCCCCTGTGCCGACCGGCTTTGGCCACGGCAGCTGTCTTCCTGTTCGCCGCCCACTGGAACAGCTTGCTGCAGCCCCTCATCTACCTGCAGACCACCCGCCTGTATACCCTGCCCATCTACGTGACCTCCCTGGTCAACCCGCAGCAGGTGGTCCAACCCTGGCCCACGATCATGGCCGCCTCGTTCCTCACCACCCTACCTCTTATCGCAACTTTCTTACTCCTCCAGCGCCAGTTGATCGGCGGGATCGTGCTCAGCGGCATGAAATAAGGGGGAAGCCATGGAGATCGAAGAGGCCATCGCCCAGAAATTCATGCTCTCCTTCATCGGCCTGCGGCCTTCCCTGGCGATCCTCAAGGCGATCCGGGAGCGGCGGCTGGCCGGGGTCACCCTCTTCCGAGAGGCCAACGTCCAGAACCCTGCACAGGTGCGGAGCCTGACGGAACAGTTGCAGGAGGTGGCCCGCGCCCACGGGCTGCCGCCGCTGCTCATCGCCGCTGACCAGGAGGGCGGGCAGCTGATGGCCATCGACGAGGGGGCCACACCCATCCCAGGGAACATGGCCCTGGGCGCAGTGGGATCAGCCGAGTTGGCAGAGCAAGCCGGAGAGGTCATCGGCCGGGAGCTGGCGGCCATGGGCGTGAACGTGAACTACGCCCCTGTCTGCGACGTCAACACCAACCCGCTGAACCCGGTGATCGGGATCCGATCCTTTGGGGAGGACCCTGAGCAGGTGGCCGAGCTGGCCGCGGCCATGATCCGAGGGATCCAATCCCAAGGGGTGGCGGCCACTGCCAAGCACTTCCCTGGCCACGGAGACACCACCGAGGACTCCCACTTTACCCTCCCCGTGGTGGAGCATCCTCTTGATCGCATGCAGGCGGTGGAGTTCGTCCCCTTCCGGGCCGCCATCGCCGCTGGCGTCCGTCTGATCATGACCGCCCACGTGGCCGTCCCCGCCCTCACCGGACGGCAAGATCTTCCCGCCACCCTCTCCGGCGAGGTCCTAAGGGGTGTGCTGCGGGGCCAGCTGGGGTTCGAAGGCGTCATCATCACGGACGCCCTGACCATGAAGGCGATCCGCCAGGCCTACACAGCCATCGACCGTGGGCTTGACGCCATCGCCGCCGTCCAAGCGGGGGCAGATCTCTTGCTCTTCGGCCCCGAGCCCTTCGACGTCGAAGCGGTGTTCCAGGCCCTGCGCCGCGCTGCCGAGCGCGGGCTGCTGGATATCGCTGATCTCCAACGCTCCGCCCAGCGGGTGTGGGCCCTCCGCACCACCTTGGCCGCTGCTCCCCCCCCTCCGGATTTCAGCGTGATCGGCTGCGCCGCCCACCGGGCGGTCGCCGACGAGATCGCTCGTCGCTCCATCACCCTGGTCCGCAACCGGGCCCGCCACGTCCCCCTGGCCCTGGATCCCGACGCACCCATCGCAGTGGTGATGCCCCAGCCGGTGGACCTCACCCCGGCGGACACTTCTTCTACGGTGAGGCCCCGGCTGGCAGAGGCGCTGCGGGCTTATCACTCTCGGGTGGAGGAAATCCTCATCCCGATTGACCCCCGAGAGACGGAGATCGCGGACCTGCAAAGCCGGTTAAATGAATTCGCGTGTATCATCCTCGGGACCATCAACGCCTTCCAGCATCCGGGCCAAACTCGCCTCATTCGCGCCCTGCTGCAGGGGTCCATCCCGGTGATCTGGATCGCCCTACGGCTGCCCTATGACCTCCAGGTGGCCCCGGACGCTCCTACTTTCCTGTGCACCTACAGCATCCTGGAGCCCTCCATGCGCGCCCTGGCCGCCGTCCTCATGGGCCAGATTCCTCCCCAGGGACGCCTGCCCGTGTCCATCCCCGGCCTCGCCCCCCGCGGGCACGGCCTGACCCTAGAGGATCCCGATTGAACGCTTGCACATATCCCCTCGCGCCGGCAACTATGATTATAAAATAATCACAAATTTCAAAATATGAGCAACTATTTGAAAATATAACAGGAATTAGTGTTCAAAAATTTCAAGAATTAAGGAGGGGGCCATGCGACGGTGTTTTGTTCGCTGGGCATTGGTTTTAGCAGTCTTACTAGGCAGCGCATGGGGCCTTGGGGTGTTTCACTCAGCCCATGCGCAGACACCACCGCCGTGGCAGCCGTGGACCGCCTATCGCGTCGGTGACCTCGTCACCTACAACGGCGTGGTCTATCAATGCATCCAGGCCCACACCTCACAGCCGGGCTGGGAGCCCCCCAACACCCCCGCCCTTTGGCAGCCTGTCTCCACCGGGGCCACGGCGACCCCGACCCGCACATCTACGCCGGGGGCCACGGCAACTCCCACCCGCACGCCCACGCCCGGAGCCACGACCACCCCAACTCCCACCCCCAGCGCCAGCTGCTGGCCCGCCTGGAACCCCACCACCGCCTACACCGCCGGCGCCCAGGTCAGCTACAACGGCATCAATTACCAAGCCGCCTACCGGACCCAGGGCCAGCGCCCCGACCTCTACAGCGGCCCGCCCGGCAGCGGCCAGCCCTGGATCCCAATGGGCCCATGCGGCGCCACCCCTACGCCAGGGGCCACCGCCACCCCCACCCGTACCCCCACGCCGGGGGTCACGGCTACTCCCACACCCACCCGCACGCCCACACTGGGGGCCACCGCTACCCCTACGCCGGCGTCCACCTCCACCCCTGCGTCCGGAGCCACGCCCACCCCTGTCAGATCCGGCACGCTGCCGCGTCGCCTGATCGTCGGCTACTGGCACAACTTTGACAACGGCTCGACCGTGCTCAAGCTGCGCCAGGTCCATCTGGGCTATGATGTCATCGTGGTGGCCTTCGCGGAACCCGAGTCCCACGGCAGCGCTCGCATGCGGTTCGCTCCCTATAACGCCACTATGGAAGAATTCCGCAACGACATTCAGTATCTCAAGGGATTGGGGAAGAAAGTCCTCATCTCCGTCGGCGGCGCCAACGCCCATCTCGATCTCTCCACCGACGCTGCACGTCAGGACTTCACGAGCTCGATGATCCAGATCATTCAGACCTACGAGTTCGACGGAATGGACATCGACTTGGAAGGTGGATCCGTGGCCCTGGACCCGGGGGATACCGATTTCCGCAACCCCCGCACGCCACGGATCCGAAACTTGATCCAGGCATGCCGTGACATCGCCAGCGCCTTCGGATCGGGTTTTCTCCTCACAATGGCCCCCGAGACGGCCTACGTGCAGGGAGGACTCAGCCAGTATGGGGGGATCTGGGGCGCTTACCTCCCGGTGATCTACGGCCTCCGGGACCTTCTCGCTTACCTTCACATCCAGCACTACAACTCCGGGCCGATGGAAGCCCTGGACGGGCGGATCTACAGCCAGGGAACCGTAGATTTCCATGCGGCGATGGCAGAGATGCTGCTGGTGGGCTTCCCCATCGCCCACGATCCCTCTCGGACCTTCCCCGCCCTACCGCCGGAGAAGGTGCTCATCGGCCTGCCCGCCTCGCCCGCTGCAGCCAGCGGCGGCTACACCCCGCCCGCGGAGGTCCAGCGCGCTCTGGACGCGCTGATTCGCGGACGCCCCAACAGCGGCACCTACACCTTGTGCAACCCTGTGGGATACCCGGGCTTCCGCGGGCTGATGACATGGTCCATTAACTGGGACGCCGCCAACGGCTACCTTTTTGTGAACAGCCACCGTCCCTATCTGGACCGCCTGCCATAACACGAAAGCGTTCTTTGGACGGAGAGCGAGGGCGGGATTAGGATGGTTGAAGCCTGCATCTATCTGAGAAAGTTATGGAGATCTGGATCCTGGATCCTTGCGGGACGGGGGAGCGGCGGGCCTGGGCGGAGGGGTGGGCCCAGCATAGCCGGCACCGAATCCGCCAGCTCGCCCTCCCCCCGGATCCGCTCCCGCCCGACCCCGCCCGCGGGCGGGAGCGAGCCCTGGCCCTCGCCCGCCGCGTCCGCCGCGCCCTTACCGGATCCGCCGCCCCCGATCCGACCCGCCTGCCCGCCGGCCGCCCTCACCTCCTCCTGGCCCTGGATGGGATGGACGTGGCCGTCTTCCGGGAAGCGACCGTCGATCTTCTGGAGGGGATCCCCCTCTGGATCTACTGGCACGACAGCGCGCTCGGGCGGCGGCGCTTATCGGATCCCAGCCGCGCGGCCCTGGAGACGTCGTCCGCCCGCGCCGCGGACCGCCTGCTCTTCAACGCCGAGGGGCACCGCCAGCGCTTCCTGGCCGCCCTACAGGCCATCGATCCAGCTGCGGCCGCCATGGGGACAGCCCGCTCCGCCACCCTCCCGCCCGGCTTCTGCTTCCCTGCCTCATCTTCCCGGCTAACGGCCCCCGAGGCCATGGGATGGTTCCTCTGGATCTTTCGAGGAGATCCGGAGGCCATCGATCGCCTCGTGGACGCCATGGGGCCGGCGGCGGCGAAAGGGATTGACTTCCGCCTGATCGCGTTGAGCGAAGACCCGCCCCAAGCGGCCCGCGCCCTCGAGCGACTCCCCCGCGCCCTTCGGGCTCGCCTGCTCGGGATCCTTCACCCGGAGGACCCTGAGGTCGACCGCTGGGCCGCTCGAAGCCACGCCCTCCTGGAAACGGACCCGGAGACCCGCTCCCCCATCCGGACCATGACCTTCGCCGCCCGAGGGATCCCTCCCTGGGTTCCCGAGGGGTCCATGCTGGCGGAGCTGTTGCCCGGATTGTCCGCGTGGCGAGACGGGAGGGAACTGGCGGAATGGATCGAGGCGGAACGGAAGGGTTCGATATTCAGCTGGTCCGGGATCCCCACCCGCCGGTCCCCCTTCTGGCTGGAAGGCCTTCGGCCCTATGCGTGGCCTGCCCTCGCCGCCCGCTATGATGCGTCCGTGGCCGA
>Ga0079995_1056145_pt1 | contig 10767 bp, 14 predicted proteins | sample FaiFalFF_MnMetaG_2_FD_69198 | JGI IMG/M metagenome (GOLD analysis project Ga0079995, IMG submission 69198) | Freshwater microbial communities from Yellowstone National Park, Wyoming, USA - Fairy Falls C (FF_Mn_C) (SPADES assembly) (version 4) | ecosystem: Environmental > Aquatic > Freshwater >... | reverse complement strand
GTTATCTTCGGCGCGACGCTGCCCGACGACGCGCTGTTTCTGGAGGTCAGCCCGCGCATCGAGACGCACCCGATGTTCCCCGAGCGCACGAGCGTGCTGTGGGCGGTGGTCGCCTCGCGCGGCGAGATACGGGTGCGCATCTGGGAGCGCGGGGTGGGCGAGACGCTGGGCTGTGGCAGCGGCGCGGCGGCAGTGGCGGTACTGGCGCACCGTGCAGGCTGGATAGACACAGAGGTCACCGTCGTCTCCAAAGGGGGCACGCTTCAGGTGCGCCCTCAGGCCGATGGCGTAGTTCTGACAGGGCAGGCAAACTATCTGTTTCGGGGCGAGGTTTATGTATAATGAGGGAAATCGATGACCCCCCTCCTGCAGGTTCCCCCTGCTCGCAGGGGGAACCGAACCCCTGCGCGGTTCCCCTCGCGAAGCGGGGGGAACCTAAAGGAGCAAGGGTATTGAAAAGTCAAGTCCTGCCTATTCCTGCACCCGCTCATATGCCCTCCCATCACGCACCATCGCGTTCAACACCACCAACAACTGACGAGCCACCGCACACAACGCCACCTTCTTCGCCTTCCCACGACCCACCAACGCCTCATACACCGCACGCCAACGCCCATCGTGCGACACCGCCACCACCGCCGCCTGATACAACAACCGACGCACACGAGGACGCCCCCCACGCACACGCGCCCGACCCACCCACGCCCCACTCTCACAACGCACAGGCGCTAACCCCGCCAACGCCGCAATCGCCCGATGCGACACCTGACCTAACTCAGACAACTCCGCCACCAGCCCATACGCCACCACGCGCCCAACGCCCACTGCCGTCTGCAACAACGCCGCCTTCTGCGACAAGTCCGCGTCCGACGCAATCAACTCGGCAACCCGCGCCTCAAGCTGGGCAATCTCGTCTTTGAGGACGGCAATCATCCGCTCCAGCGACGCCCGCACTGCCTCACTCATCCCCGTCTGCAGACGCTTCTTTTCGCGCTCCAACTCCTGCACCAACTGCTCCCGACGCGCCCACAACTCCTTGAGTTCTGCCTGCACAGGCGCACACGGCGCAACGGGCTGCACGGGATAGCAGCAGGCAAAGTACGCCAACATCCGTGCGTCGGCGCGGTCGGTCTTGAGGTCGCCCCGCATACTCTTGGCGAAGTAGCGGGCCCGCTGGGCAGGCACGACTACCACAGGCAGCCCTGCCTGCTGCAGGGCAGAGACGACCGCTTTTTCGTAGCCGCCTGAGCTTTCCAACAGCACGCGTTGCACGGGCAGTTGGGCAAGGTGCTGGACGAGGGCGGTATGGGAGTGGGGGTCGTTGACGAGTGTCCACACCTCATCGGTGGGGTAGATGGCGACGGTGAGCGTGTTTTGGCTCACATCGATGCCGACATAGAGTGCCGTTGTCTGTGTTGTGTGTGTCATCGTTTAGTTCCTCCTGTTGGGTATAGTTGGTGTTGCGAACCGTGCCCTGTGTGTGCGCCTTCCTGGTGTTTCGGGCGTGTTGCCCTTGCAAGGGTTCGGGCTATGGTTCGTGTGGGCGTCGGGCGTATGCTCCGGACGGGCTTGGTGTCCCAGGGGGGCTGACGCTCCGACGCCCGTTGCACTTGGCGGGGTTCCCCGCCAAGTGCCTGCGCTGGTAGTAATATACCAGGGGGGCAATCAGGAACTTTGGCTGCGCGATTGGTACAACAAAAAGGAGGGAAAGCGCAACTTGCCTCCCTCCCTCTCACGGTTAGACGGGGCAGCGTCTTACTGACCGCCGCCTGTGCCACCTTCGGTGGTACCGCCGCCCGTGCCGCCCTCAGGCGCAGCAGGGGCGCCACTGCCCGTTTCTGGCTGTGCAGGCTGCTCGGTACCCGTGCTTGGTTGGCTCGTCTCCTCCTGCTGCCCGCACGCGCTCAGCGACAGCACGGCAACCACTGCCAGCAGCGACAGACCCAGTGTCAGCAACTTCTTCATGTCAACCTCCTCTAAGTGTGTTGTGCGCTTGACGCGCTGACTGTAATTATACCCAGCATGCCAAGAATTGCAAGGGGGAATAGAGGAATCAGGGGAGGAAAATCTTCCTCGCCCTGATGCGTTTAGCGTGGCGGCGGCAACTCGCCAGGCGAAGTCGGCGTTTGGTTTCCACCTCCTGACTCGCCACCAGGCGAAGTTGCAGGCGGGGGTACCGTTGTCGGCTCCTCGACTTGCTCGGTATTACCGCAACCACTGAACACCGCAGCAACCACACAGATTGCCAGAGTTAAGCACAGCCCTCGAAGTAAGTGCATGGATCTTGCCTCCACAAGTTAGTTTTGTACCTGGAAGTAGCGTCCAAGCGGGTACGCCGTTCCTTGATAGTTGTACTGCAGGCTGTTGTCGCGATGCAGCATGCGGTTCGGCATCCAGCGTGCGTGCCCGTCAACAAAGCCCACATTGCCGCCCTTGCGGTGGCGATTGATGTTCTTGTTGTCTTCGTTGGGGTCGAAACCTGTCGCGCACGTGCTTCCGAACCGAGTGGTCTGCTCGGCGAGCGGCGTGAAGTAGGAGACGAACCATCCCTCAATCAGCAGCGCGGAGTTCGCGGGCGAGGAGACTCGATCCATCGTGACACATGCGCTCCACGGGCGATTGGCAGGGCAGTTATTCGCACACAAGGAGCCAGTTACAGGATCCGTGGATTTACAAGGCACCGGAAAACCAGCGAACATGAAGGTACCGGACCAGTTCCAGTATTCAAAGTAGAGCCACACCACCCATGTGTAGTGAGAGACGACCCGTGCGGGCGCGCCTGTGCAGCCCGTGGTATACGCTTCGCGATTGGTCGGACCGCTGGGGCAGAGGAAGGTTTGCTGATTCTTGATGTACGGATGAATCGTCTCCATCCAGGAGATGTCAGATGCCGTCGCCACGATTGTACCAGAGCCAGTAGGGCATCTGTTCGTAGTCAGTGTTGTACATCTGGAAGCCCGTCATCAGCTGCTTCATGTTGCTCAAACACTGGGTCTTGCGTGCATTCTCGCACGCCTGCGCAAACACAGGGAACAGTATCGCCGCTAAGATGGCGATAATCGCGATAACGACCAGCAATTCAAAATTCAATCAGCGTAAAGCCCTTCCGCCTCTGCATCGTATGACCTCCGTCAGAATATTGGCTACAGCCCAAAGGCTGTTCTACGACTATACTCCAGCTTAGACTAAAAATCCAAGCACTCGGTTCCCCGAAACCGCCACAGATAGCAAAAACGCGGGGGAAAATCTCCCCCGCGTGGTCGTTTCCGTCTCTCAGACTGCTTTACTTCGGGACAACATTCCGCACCTGCAGACCCTTAGGACCTTGCACGACCTCAAACTCGACGGACTGCCCTTCGTACAGCGTCCTGTGCCCCTGCATCATGATTGCAGAGTGATGCACAAAGACTTCACGACCGTCATCCGCTACGATGAACCCGTAGCCCTTCTGGTCGTTGAACCATTTGACTTTACCCGTGTCCATGACTAACCTCCTTCCGGGATGATGCGGACGGGTAGACCACACACCCCGATGGTGATGCTGGCGTAGTATACCTGAGCGCGTCAGCAGAAATTGCAACCTTTTGCGCCCTAAATCGGCGATTCGGGCGCGAATTCGCCGCGACTACCCCGTTTGGTCAGCGGGATGCCCTGCCGACACAGCGGGCACTCGTTAGGCGCGTAAGTTTGGGCAGGCAGGCGCAGCGCGCTTGTGAGCGGCGCGCCGAACGCCAACGGCGACTCGGAACGGTCAATCAGCACGCCAATCCCCACCACCCGCGCCCGATATTGCTCCAGCAACGCCAGCACCTCCCGAATGGAGGTTCCCGTCGTCAGCACATCGTCCACGAGCAGCACGGGGGTGTGTGGTTCCAGCAGGCTGCCGCGTCGGAAGGCGCGCCCGTCGCCCTCGCGCTCGGCGTACAGGGCGCGTACCCCCAGCTGCCGTGCCGCCTCGTAAGCCACCAGCACCCCGCCCAGCGTGGGACCCACGACCACCTGCGCCGCCCCAACCGCCTCACGCGGCAGGTTTGCCAGCATCGTGCCCACCAGCCGCTCCAACAGCGCGGGCTGCTCCAGCAGCCGAAACTTCTCGAAGTAGACCGCGCTGTGCCTGCCCGAAGTCAGCAGGAAGTGCCCGTGCAGCACCGCGCCGATGCGCTCCAACTCCTGTTGGCTCACTTGTCCACCTCGAAGCTCTGCGCAGGGGTGGGGAATTGTCGCAGGCGCACTTCGTCGGCGTACTGGCGCAGGGCGTTCAGGATGACCTCGCGCAGCTCGGCGTAGCGTTTGGTGTGCTTGAAGGCGCGTTCGCTCAGCCCCAGAATGTCGTGCCACACCTGGATTTCGCCGTCGCAGTGGATGCCTGCGCCGATGCCTATGGTGGGAATCGGCACGCTTTCCGTGATGCGCTTAGCAAGGCTGGCGGGGATGACCTCCAGCACGAGGCTGAACGCGCCCGCCTCTTGCACCGCCTGCGCCGCCTGCAGCAGGGCTTCCTGTTCCGACGCCGTGCGCCCCTGCAGGCGGTAGCCGCCGAACTGGTGAATCGACTGCGGGGTTAGCCCCAAGTGCGCCATCACGGGGATGCCGACGCCCACCATCGCGCGAATCGATTCCAGCACGCGCGGGCTGGCACCCTCCACCTTGACGGCTTCCGCGCCTGCCTGCATCAGCGCGCCCGCGTTGTAGACCGCGTCCTCCACCGACACGCCGTAGCTCAGAAACGGCATATCCGCGACCAGCAGCGCGCGCTGCACGCCCCGACGCACCGCCTGCAGGTGGTGCAGCATCGTCTCTAACCGCACGGGCAGCGTCGTCTCATAGCCCAGCACCGTGTTGGCGACCGAATCGCCTACCAAGATGACATCCACCCCCGCCGCATCCGCCAACTGCGCGCTGGGATAGTCGTAGGCGGTGACGGCGACGATGCGCTGCCCCTGCGCCTTCATCTGCTGTAGCGTGCGCGTGGTGATTTTGTCTGGCATGGCGGGAATTGTACCTGTGCAGGGTACACTTTGTGCCATGCGGATTTATACGCGCACGGGGGACACGGGCGAGACGGGGCTGATTGGCGGGCAGCGCGTGCCCAAAGACGACCCGCGCGTGGAAGCCTACGGCACAGTGGACGAACTGAATGCCGTGCTGGGCGTCGCGCGCTGCTACCTCGCCGACCTGCCCGACCTGGACGCCCTGCTGGAGCGGTTCCAGAGCGAACTGTTCGACATCGGCGCAGAGTTAGCCTCACCCCCCGAACGCGCCACGCAGTTTCAAAGCCTCGAGGAGCGGCACATTGCGGCGATCGAGGAGGCGATTGACCGCCTCGAGGAGGAGTTGCCGCCGCTACGCCAGTTCATTTTGCCTGGAGGCACGCCTGCCTCGGCTTACCTGCACTTGGCGCGTACCGTGTGTCGTCGCGCCGAGCGTCGAGTAGTGCACTTGAGCCGTGTCAGCACCGTGAACGCCGCAATCATCAAGTACCTAAACCGCCTGAGCGACCTACTGTTTGTAATGGCGCGGGTCGCGAACCACCGCGCAGGCGTGGAGGATGTCAAATGGGGCGAGCCGGGCTGGCGACGCAAACGCGCCGAACCACAGGAGGAGACGCCATGAACGCCACCTACACGCAGGTCGCTGAGTACGCAGGCTGGCTGGATTTGACCGACTGCGGGGTAATGCGCCTGTTCGGCGCCGACCGCCTGCGCTTCCTGCAGGGGCAGACGACGAACGACCTGCGCGACCTGCGCGAGGGGCAAGGCGTCTACACAGCGTTCTGTACCCCCACAGGGCAGTTGCTGTCGAACGGCTATGTGTTGGAGGCGGAGGACGGCTTCCTGCTGGTGTTGCCCGCTGAGACTTGGGGCGAGATTAGCGCACGGCTCAGCGAGGCGATTATCTTGGACGATGTGGTGCTGATGCCGCTGCAGGAAGGGGTGGGATTGCTAAGCGTGCAGGGGAGTGCTGCCGATGAGGTGCTGGAGGAAATTGGTCTGGACGCTCCCCCACACGAGCCGTTGGCGCATCATGTGCGCCTGTGGCAGAAGGCGGAAATCCGCCTCGTGCGCAACGACCGCACTGGCTTTGGCGGGGTAGACCTGCTGGTGCCTTACGCGGTGATGGAGGAGCTTCAGACGGCGTTGGTGGCGACCGCGTGCTTACCCATCGATGACGCGCTCGCAACTGTGCTGCGCTACGAGGCGGGCATCCCACAGGCAGGCGTGGACTGGGGCGAGCGCACGCTGGCTGCCGAGATGGGCGAGCCGTTCATACGCCGCCACATCAGCTACACCAAAGGGTGCTATGTCGGGCAGGAGGTGCTGATGCGCATCCACGCACGCGGGCACACCAACCGCAGTTGGGTTCCGCTGCAGGTGCAAGGCGAGATATTGCCCCCGCGCGGGACGGCGGTGCATGCGACTGACCGTGCCGATGTCGGCTGGATTACGGGCGCAGTGCGTTCGCCCGCGCTGGGGGGCGCAATCCTGGCGTGGGGCTTCGTGCGCAACGAGTATACACAACCCGACACGCGCCTGCAAGTCGCAACCGAGCCGCCCATCGAAGCGGTCGTGCTGCCCTCCGCGCCGCGCCCTGCGGAATAGTATTAAAGCGGTCGGCTGAGCAAGCGACTTCAATGTGTCGCCTGTTAGCCGACCGTCAGAGGGGCCACACTTTCCCTCTTGGCGCTATGGGAACTGACGGAACTTTCTTACGACCATCTGCGGCACACCAGCACTCCACTCCGAGCCAGTTGACACTACGCAGCCGTTGGCGTCCAGGACAACTGCGCCGACCACGGTCATAGCGTCGAAGGGCGATCCCGTCCACTGCCATAGCAATGCGCCAGTCCCGCCACAGAGCTTATACACAAGATGGGATTGACCCGTGCTGGAATACGCAACTGCGCCGACATAAACATTGCCCACATGGTCGATTGTCAGACTTCGCAGTGGGAATGTGTTTGCACCAGGCCATACTGCCGAGCGTTGTGGGTAGTGGTGAACCCAGAGTTGGGTACCAGCCGTGGCGTCGTAGGCAACAGCTGCTGCTCGTTCGTGTCCAGCGCGGTCGTCCCACACATTTCCTATCACCACAACGCGGTCTCTACCGGGGTTGCCCGCTACAGAGTCTACTGCAATAACCTGAGCCCCTGTTCCGTCGTAGCTTTGAGTCCACGCGGGAGTAGGAAAACCAGCGTTCGTGAACGCGATTGTGATAGATTTGTGTCTACCAAGGAACTCATATCCAGCCACATACACCCGTCCGCGTTGATCCACAGCAATATCATAAGCCCTGCTGGAGTGCGTACCACTGGTTCTCGGATGCAGATATGTGCCCAAAAGGGCGAGAGCCGGGGTGTAGCTTAGCACAGCCAGTTGATTTCTATATCGACCAGCGACCCACACTTTACCGCTTGCATCGACCGCGATTGCCTCGCCGCTACCTTCTGGGTACAAGTGCCTGCTAACCAACGCGCCAGTGTGACTGTCAAAGGCGACAGTCAAAGCTTCAGGGGCTTTGATACTGCCTATTGCGCCTGTTGCATACACGACGAAGTGGCTACCAGAGCTTGTGGTCACTAGACCATTTCCAAGGGCAATATCCCAAAGGAACCCACTGCTGAAGCCCGATGAAGCGCCATTCCAAGACCAGACGATGTTGCCAGTTCGGGCATCGAACTTGGTCATGTGGGGTCTCCCATCGACAGAACCAGCCACATAGACGCCGCCAAGATTGTCGACGGCGAGGGCATTCGGTGGGACGAATCCGCCACTACCCGTCAAAGTATTTTGCCAACGAAGGTTGCCTTGAGGATCGTAGGAAGCTACAAGCCATGCTGTCCGCCCACGACCCGCAACATAGATGTTTCCCTGTTGGTCGACGGCAACAGCAATTCCCTCGTATTGCTGGATTGGCAATGAAGTCCAGAGGAGTCTGCTGGATGTTCCAGGGCAGCATCGCAACCCCAGTACTGCACGGGGCAGATTAGTGGCCTCCAAAACCTCATCAGAGTCGTACCGATCTTGCGCATGCAACAAGCACAAGCCACTTGCGAAATACAAGGTGAGTATCACTGCTCCGTTCATCACGAACGAAACCCACGATCGGGACGAGAGATTCTGTCTCGTCCGTGCCTCGAGATGCACATCAGCCGACTGGACATTTGAAGCTCGCATCGTTCCAACCTCCAACGCTGTAATTATACCCCAAATCTACCGATTTCTTGACTCTGGATGCCTTGAAACCTTTGAAACTCGCATAGACAAAATCACCTTGTCCGTGCTACTGAACTGCACTGGGAATGCTTGAAAAATTACTTTTCTCGATTAGTTCTGGGAGACCGCGCTCATGTTTCAGGCAATCGCCTTCTCTCGTTCGGTATAGTTGTAGCGTGCCGAATCCCACGGTTGATTGGAGAGAATACATCGTGAGCGACACTGATACCTGTCACGGGCAGCCGCGCATCAAGGGCACGCGCATCCCGATTTCCGTGATTTTGGACAATCTAGCGGCAGGGGTGAGCGAAGAGGTGCTGCTGAACAGCTATCCGACTCTCTCACCTGAGGCGATTCGCGCCGCTCTCGCCTACGCTGCGCAACACGAAGATTAACAATCGCAAGCCCACTCAACTGCGAATCAGGTACAATCCATTTGTATGTGGACGCGGAGAGAGTCGGCGAAGATACACTGGGTCTTCATTCTGTTCATCGCGTTGCTGGCGGTGTTCGCGGCAGTGGCGTTCGCGCCGATTGTAAGCGAGATGCGCCGCCCACCCTACGAAGTCAAAGCCCTACGCTTCATGGAACTCATCCGCCAGAACAAGTTCGACGAGGCGGCGAATCTGCTCGATATGGAGTCCGTGCCCAAAGAGAAGCGCGACCCGAAAAAGGTGATCGAGGAGCGCATGCCGCTCTGGGGCGTGATTGAGAAGGTCTCACTGGTGGAGACGATTCAAAGCCCCGCTGACCTGAAGCACCCGAAGGCGAAAGAGGGCGTGCGGGTAGACCTCCACCTGCAGTGCTACTTGGCGCAGGGCAGCGCGTTTATCTACCTTGTGCCCAAAGACGGCGACTGGGTGATTGTGGACTACACGCTGCAGTAGTCGCTACACGGGCTCCTCAACACGCGCTTCCTGCTCCGACTCTTCGGTCAGGCGCAGGAAGACCTCTTCCAGCGTGCTGCCCTCCATCTGGGCGCGCTGTTGGAGTTCGCTAAGCGTGCCTTCCGCGATTAGGCGTCCCTTGTGCATGATAATCACACGGTCGCACAGCCGCTCGGCGGTGTCCAGTTGGTGCGTGCTGACCAAGATGGCGCATCCTTCGTCGCGCAGGCGTTGCAGTTCCGCCTTGAAGGTGTATTGCCCGCGCGGGTCGATGCCCATCAGCGGCTCGTCGCACAGAAAGACCTTCGCGTCGTGTACCAGCGCGCACACGACGGCGAGCTTCTGCTTCATGCCTTTGGAGAGCGTGCCTGCGAGCGCGTTCGCTTTGTCGGCGAGTTCGTAGCGCTGCAAAAGTTCGTCCGCGCGTTGCTCGTAGAGGTGCAGCGTGTCGTAGCACATCGCCACCAGGCGCATATGCTCGCGCACGGTCAGCAGTTCGTAGGGGTTCGGCAGTTCGGGGATGAACGCCAGCAGTCGCTTAGCGTGCTGCTCGTGGGTGGCGAGGTCGTAGTCGCCGATTTGGATACGCCCTGCGTCGGGCTTGAGGATGCCCGTGATGCAGCGCAGGGTGGTCGTCTTGCCTGCGCCGTTGGGACCCAAAAGCCCGACGATTTCGCCCGCTTCCACGCGGAAACTCACGCCGTCCACCGCGCGGAAGCCCTTGAACGACTTGACGAGGTTCTCGACGAGCAGCATCTCAGGTTTTGGGCTTGCGGAAGATGGCGTCGTCGATGGGCACATTATGCCGCACGCGCTCGGTCTTGATTACCGCTTCAATCCCCGCAGTAGATTGGCGCGTGGTGAAGGGGTACATAATCCCGTCTACGCGGCGGTAGTCCTCGAGGAAGGTCGTGGTGTTCAGTTTGCCCTGTGGGGTGGCGATTTCGATGTCCATGCGCAGGGGCAGGTAGCGTTGCGCGTCGACGAAGACCTTGATAGGCGCGCCCGCTGTAGTCTGCGCCGTGATGACGAAGGTGTTGCGGTTGCCGACCTTCTCTTGCCCTACGAGTTTGGGGTTGCGCAGCGTTTTGCGCAGGTCGTTGCTCGCGCCCGATTCGGCATTCCAACGCATCTGCGCCAGCTCCGCGCCTTGCAACTCGCGCAGCCCTGTCATCGGATTCTTCTCCCAGCCGACCTTGCCGTCAAAGCCTTGCTGGATCTCGCCTATCCCCTGAATGTTCACCTTTAGGAGAAGCTTATTCGGCGATTTGTAGAAGGCTTCATAGCGTCCCTGCATCCCCTGCATGGGGTAGCTGAGTGTGCCTGTCATCTGCACGGTGCGTATCTTCGCGGCGTTTGCCAGCCCCATCGCCTGCGCCATCCGATCCAGCACCTGCTGCGCGTTCTGCGGACGGGCTTGCTGCGCAATCGGCTGAAGCGCAGTCAGGCAGGCGACCCCAAGCACAAGCATCCCAAAGCGAAGCGTTCTCATCGTAGGTTCCCTCACAGCGCAAAGTATACCTCACCGATCGGAACCCAGCCCCAGTTGGCTTTCGGCGGGTCGTTCGTTCTGCACAGCCCACACAATCCAGTTGCGCCCGTTGCCCGCGAACTCGACGCCAGGCGGGTAGGAGTCGTTGCCGCCTGCGTCCAGAAACAGCCCCAGC
>Ga0079995_1114031_pt1 | contig 10769 bp, 9 predicted proteins | sample FaiFalFF_MnMetaG_2_FD_69198 | JGI IMG/M metagenome (GOLD analysis project Ga0079995, IMG submission 69198) | Freshwater microbial communities from Yellowstone National Park, Wyoming, USA - Fairy Falls C (FF_Mn_C) (SPADES assembly) (version 4) | ecosystem: Environmental > Aquatic > Freshwater >... | reverse complement strand
TCGGAGCCGCTGGCCTCCTTGCTGTACTCGCCTCTGAGCTGGGTTTGAGGAACTTCTCCATGCTTGTTGAAACAGCTGAGATAGCTCCTGACTTCTTCGCCGCGAGGAGGGCTGTCGAATCCCTCTCAAAGCTTCTCGGGCTGGAGATCAAGGTGCCGTCGGCGGAGGAGCTCTCAAAATCCTACATGCTAAGCCTCATGGAGCTTGAGAACGTTTAAGACCATGGCTCTTTTAAGCAATTTTATTAACGGGCCTTGGTTTGTAACGGATTTAGGGGTATTCTTATAAGCAAGTCATGTACTATAGTGTTTGATGAAAAATGCCGCGTAATTTAGTGTTAAGCGCTGTAGTTCTGACGGTGTTGCTGCTGGTCCCAGGCCTGTTCTTGGTGGGTGCCGCGCAAGCTGTTCCAAAAGGCCCTTGGGTCGACGAGGTTGTTTTCATCGAATATGAACATTAAACGGTATTACACGAGTCAAATGGATCGGAAAACTTCTAAAAGTCTAGCAACAACACATACTGGGTTAAGAGCGAAGAATAAAAAATAAAAGATTGTTGTTATGAAATTAGGCTTGTTTTGGTGGGCTTGGTCGTCTAATCATTGAGATCGTGCTGACGACGATCGCTATTACTGCGAGAGCCATGACCAGTTGGGCTATGAGCAGGGTGTTCTGGGAGACATTTTGGACGTTCCTTATATCGTTGGACAGCGTGTTAGTTGATGCCTCCACACGTGTCCTTATGTCTTCTACGCTACTCTTTATTTCTCTCCGGAGGGAGTCTGAGACTCCGTCGAGCTTTCTGTCAACGGCTATGATGGCTTGTGCTAAGTCTTCCGAGACGCTGCGTAGCCTGTCCGTCAGCTCCTTGGACACACTCTCTATCTCCTTTTCGATCGGGGCGAGGCTTAGTACGTCGAAGAAGTCTCTCGCCACAGATACTGTTGCCGCATCCTCACTATATGTGGCGACTACCAGCTCGTAGAGGGCTCCGGGCGTGAGCTTGGCTGTGAAGTCCGGGCTAAGCTTTATGAGCATCCTCTTCGGGGTTACCGACTCCGAGTCGCCAACGGCTATTATATTGCCGGTCGCCACATCTCTGATGAGATATCTTGACCTTAGGAGGCCCTCTCCCTCGGCGTCGATGAGGATTTGTGCTGCGGCTCCGGGCACGACCGTTCCTTTACCTATCCTTAGTATGTTGACGGGGGTTATCGCTGGGAAGAAGTGGTCGCCTGGCTTGAATGGGTATGTTGGGTTGCGGAAGGCCTTAAGGACGGAGGTCTGGGCTGCGGCATCAAATCGTTCTAGGTAGAATGGACCATTGCTTATCCACATATGACCCTTTTCTCTACCCCACTTTATAGCCGCATCGTAGCGTGCCCTAGCGTTTTCAGCGCTCTCGAAGACACGGTCGCCTATAGTGAAGTAGCTTGCCGGGAAGAAGCCCTCGGTCTTCATGGCCTCAAGAGCGGATACTACATCCTTCGCATGGTCGGATAAGACTAGGTTTATCTGGGGTACGCCTCTCCCGGTAGCCGCCGCCCGTCCATATGCATACTTCTTCTCTACATAGTCGAGTCTGTCGGTGGCAGCGATTACCTCCCAAGGAACCATTAAGCTAGGCCACTGCTCAGCCATAGAGGCAATGTAGCTTGGATCGAAGAACCAGTAATCTATATATACCTCTACCCTATTGTCTGGAAGAACTCTAATACCCTTTACTAACTCTAAAGACTCTTTCAGAAGCGAAGATATGGCGGACTCCAAAGCCGCTTTTCCTGGGTCGTAGGCTACCTCGAACCGGGTTGCCATATGGTACAGGAGGTCTGCGAGGGTTATCTTTATACCGTGATGCCATTCACTCGCTAGGAACTTAGTGTAATCAAAAGTGACTACACTTTTTACAGTCGCGCCTCTTACCGGGACCCATCTATCGGCGGTGGCATCCCAGATAAACGCATCGTCTGGGACAGGTATCGCCCCTTTTGGCCCCGCTGTTCTTACCTCCCAGCTCCCGCGGATTGGGATTGGTGCCCCCGTGTATGGATGCGACCATGTGCTGGGATCCGAAGTAAGATACGCTAGGTCTAGTGAGTAGACATCAAAGAAGCCACCTGCAAGTCCCACCTGCATAGGGTTCCAAATAGTTGTGGTCGTCCAGACCCAGAGGTGACCTACAGTAAGGTCGCCTTTGTCCGGAATGTAAGCATTTCTCCACACCAATCGAGACCGCATCCCAGCACCCAAGTCCTGAGAAATACCTGTGAGCTCTTCGCGTACTATGTAAGAGTCAAGCCTTGTAGCCACCCATAGTCTTACTGCCTCGTTTAACGCGAGCTCAAGTGTCCTCTTCATCATCACATCCCTTTCCCCCTTTGAAGCGAATTCTCCCCTGAATATCTTTTTGGTTAGGTCGTCGAGTTCATCGTGCTTGTACTGCCACCAGCCTTCCTCTCCCCAGCCTGGCATGTTACCCTGCCATGGGGCAGTGAAGGAACCAGGGTTAGTATCGTATTTTTCAAGTGCAGTTTTTCCCCATCCTTCTGTATATAGATGCCATTTGAACTCTTTGGGATCTGTAGAATATACGGTTGCAATGGCAGGTCCGAAAGTCATGTACACCCTCTCCACGGTGAAGCCTATCTTTTCCAGATCAGATGCAATGGAATCCCCGATCGACCTCCTCTCGTCCTCGACCCTAATTATGAACTTCAGGGTCACGGGCTTACCCTTGAAGAACCACTTGCCGCCAATTCTCTCAGCCCCTAAAGCCTTCATCTTTTGCTCGATTATCTGTGAGGCGAATGCGGGCTCGTATCGAAAGTCATACTTGAGGATGATGTCTATGTTAGCGATGTAGTCAAAGTCCCACTGCGTCAGATACGTCACCATAGGTGCTCCGAGTCCTGCAAAGAGCTCTTTAACGACGAAGTCCCTGTTTATGAGGTATTGCAATGCAAACCTAATTTCCCTGTCGCTGAATGGGTTCAACTCACCCTCAGGTGCAGGGGCAGGGTTAAGAATTATGGAGTAAAGCCCCGTCGGTGCAGCTATGAGCTTAACGCCCGGCTTCCCCACAAAAGCCTTAGCGATAGCTGGTCTAAGTCCGAAGATGTAGGCGTCGATTTCCTTATTCTCTACCGCTGCACCCGCTAGGTCGAGTGGAACTCGTTTAAAGGTAATCAGGTCTGCCGCCGGACCGGGCTTCGTGTGCGGTGCAATGTATTGCGCGTATACTGGAACGGCCAGACCAACCAGCAGCAATCCAGTCGCTACGACAGCTAAAATAACAATTATTCTTTTCATCAAGCAATCAAACCTAAATAGGGATTTTTAAACTTTTTTCAGAAAGCGGGCGGTTCCTGTCAACCAATACGCCTCCTTGGATTTTTATCGCTGTGAGTATGTTTCTTATTATTGCTGTTGCTGCTGCGTAGTCTTGATACTCCAGCTGTTTATGTTGTTGTAAAACCTTCTTGTTCTCTGTTTTAGGTATCCGAAGAACCTCTCAACAGCATTCCTTAAACCGAACCTTATGATACTAATATTTTAGACCAAGCCTATCTAATGCCCATCTATATAATGGGCCTCTATCGACTACTATTAATGGATTGTTAATACATCTACCCAAGACCATTCTAAGGAACTTCAAAGCAATTAGCATGTTCCTGTTCCATGAGGCGTATATTGCCAGTATCTCCCCCTGAATCTACGTCTACAGCAGACCATACACAAGCCCTAAGGCCGTGAATCTTAACCATTGTCTCATCAACAGCCACATACTACCTAAACCTCCTCTCCACAGAGAATATTTTTGGAGAATCTGTGGAACCATTTTCTAACACTCTCCCTAGAAGCCATAGTATCTCTCAGAGAGGCCCTTAAGGCTTAAACCAGCAACATAAAACAAAAGTTACTTAGCGCTTTGCCTCTCTTCTATTTATGCTTTGTAGGTGGGATGTGAGGGCTTATGACATTGGACTCCTGATGGCTGGCTTGGATTATGTCTTGGACTTGATGGGCTTTGACTCTAGGTTTGAGAAGGGTAGGTTTGGGAGGCCTCCTAGGCTTTACGTTAAGGCCCTGGTCTTGAATGAGGTTTGTAAGGCTAGCTTGAGGTTTGCTGAGAGCCTATCCCTTACACATTTAGGTGTTAGGATACCTAAGTCAACACTTCATTACTGGGAGGCTAGGCATGGGGACGTGGTTGGGGAGGTGTTGAAGGCGCTCCTAAGGCTGCTGACCCACATAGATTACGACTACTCGGTGGTTGATTCGACGAAGTTTACTGATTGGCTGAAGGGCCTTTATGAACTATTCATAGATGTTAGGGTTAGGTGGAGTTCGTTAAAGGGATGCCTGAGGGTGTGGGGGTGATGCTTGGGGATGAGGCATTCAACTCCAAGCCCGTCCTAAACACCATAGCATCAAGGGGATACATACCGATAGTTAAGAGGGTTATGGGGCTAGGGTTAGGGATAGGGCATACGATGAATCCCTATATGCGTATAGGGGCGTCAGTGAAGGGATATTCGGAGCATTAACAGTGGAGTTCGGAGATAGGCTGAAGACGAGGAGGAAGGAGCCAACAAAGACAAGAATACTCCTAAGGATCATGATATACTGCCTAAAGATCCTAGTGAGGTGGGCCTTATGAGTAATTGGACACGCCCAGCGAGCGGAATGAATTAATATTTTCGGGGTTGATGATTTTTAACGAGAAAGGGGATGGGTATCTATACTCGTCTATTAGTTAAGGTGTTGTCTTTGGCAGCGGTCCTTTTAGCTGTACTTTTCTTTGTAGTAGTAATTCTAGGCGCTACAGGCGTGTCAGACAAAATCCTCAACGCCATTGTAAGCGAGGAAGTTAGGCTATACCGGCAGAATGTTGCACCCCGGCTAGTCGACCCTGTCGCACTTGAAGAGGCAGTCTCAAAATACAGGGAGGAGCTGGTTCGGGCCTACGGCCTTGACCGTCCATGGTATGAGAGGTTGCCAGATATGTATCTCCGAGTTCTGAAGCTTGATCTGGGTAGGGCGAAGCATGCTCAGACCTTTGGGGGGAGCAACAAGATATCAGACATAATAGCCGAGAGGCTTCCAAACACCATAATTTTAGTAACCACAGCCGTAGCCATAAACCTGCTCGTAGGCATTCTCGTGGGGGTTAGAATAGCAGCCCACCCAGGAACAAAGCTAGACAGAGCTACCTCACTACTTTCTGCAATCAGCTACGCCATACCTACCTGGTGGCTTGGGATAATGTTAATTCTCATCTTTAGCTTTTACTTAAAGTTCTTCCCATATGGCGGCCTTTACAGCTCACCCCCACCCGAGGGCCCCCTTCTAAAGGTTTTAGACATACTGTGGCATGCAACCCTGCCTATAAGCGCGCTTGTGCTGGCTAATGTTGGCCTAACAATCTACGTCACAAAAACAATAGTGTTTAACGTTGCACAGGAAGATTTTGTCAACGTTGGTAGGGTAAAAGGGCTTCCGGAGAGGCTCATCAACAGGCGTTACATCATGAGAGCAGCAGCACCACCAATACTGACCAACGTGATTCTAGGCCTTGCGGGATCAATAAGTGGTGCTATACTTACTGAGACGGTGTTTACATGGCCCGGGATGGGTTCGCTCTTCTTCGAGGCTATAATTTACTCGGATGAGGCCCTCATCCTCTCCCTCGTCTATATGTTTACTCTAGTTTACGTTGTTGCAAGATTTGTTCTGGAGGTATTATATGTCATAGTCGACCCGAGGGTAAGAATATGAGCTTACTGAAGAATGAGAGTTTCAGAATATTCTTTTCTACTTGGAGTGGGCGAATAGGGTTGTCATTCCTTATACTCCTCACGGCAGTATCAATTTATACTCTAATAATGCTGCCTATACCGGAGGTCTCGGCACGCTGGAATGACCCACAGTATTGGGCGGATTATCCCAAGAGCTCTCCCCCGAGCTGGGTCAACATATTCCTTGATAGAAAGCTCTTGGAGACGGTTAACCTTCAGAAGGAAAACATAGAGATTATAGGGAACGGCAGATTGGCGGAGTTTCTAGTCACCTATGATGGATTTCCTAGAGAAATTATCATGGTTGTCAACAACCTGAAATACAGTTCTAGACCTCCTGTAATCACTCTACACGTGATAAGGCCTGACGGCTATTCATTGGAGATAACTAGATTAACAGTGCCCCCTCCGAGACCAGATGAACAACCTCCTTACACTAGGTTTGCAGCCTCTCCCGAAAGAATACTTATGGGTGCCAGCGATGATTTAATTAGGGAGGTTTATAGACTCTATACAGAGAGGTTTGACGCTTCCGTTACTTTGCTCAAAATTAAACAAGAAGGGGCTCTGAAGTACTTATTCGGAACACCCAAGGACGGAGAGATAACACCTCTGAAGGGCGTCTACAGATTCACGCTGACAGCTACACAGAACGATGGGCAGTTATCGGTAAGTTCATTTCAGATAGTCCTTGTGGGCGAAACCTATGGTTATATGGGGACAGATGTTATAGGCAGAGACCTCTCACTAGGGCTAGTGTTAGGATTTCCTGTTTCGCTCTTCGTAGGGGTTGTCGCCTCGGTTTTAGTTACAGGATTAGGTGCTACATTAGGGCTTTTTAGCGGATACTTTGGGGGAAAGGTCGACAACGTGATTCAGCGATTCGCAGACTTTATCAACAACATACCGATACTACCACTCCTCATTTTTCTGGTCTTTACCTTCGGAACGAAGCTCTGGATAATTATACTGGCATTCGTAGTCTTCGGATGGCCAGGGCTGACAATAGTAACCAGATCTATGGTTCTACAACTTAGGGAATCCCAATATGTAGAGTCTGCACGGGCCATTGGGGCTTCAAACCTGCGAATTCTGTCTAAACACATCTTCCCCAACATAGCACCTTTCATACTCGCCCAGATCATATTCCTGACGCCGAGCTTCATACTTCTTGAAGCGGCCCTAAGTTTTCTCGGACTCGGGGATCCATCACTTCCTACATGGGGTCAGATGCTAGAGCTTGGGTTCAAAAACGCTGCTGTTTACTTAGGATATTGGTGGTGGATACTACCCCCTGGGCTTTTAATCGTCGTCACAGCTCTGACCTTCGTCATGGTCTCGATGGGACTCGAACCGGTCATCAACCCGCGCGTCAGGGTGGTGAAAACGAGGTGACGGGGTCAAAGATCCTTCAGGTGGAAGATCTAAGGACATTCTATGTTACGCCGAAAGGTTACGTGAGAGCCGTGGACGGAGTCTCGTTCACCCTTGATAAGGGGGAGAGCCTTGCGGTCGTCGGAGAATCGGGCAGCGGAAAGACGACACTCGGCCTAACGCTCATGAGAGCATTACCAAGAAATGCCACAATTATTTCAGGCAGTGTATTGCTTAACGGCAAGGACATCTTGTTAACGAGTCTTAACGAATTTAGAGAAGAATATAGCTGGAAGGTCATCTCAATGGTCTTTCAAGGAGCTATGAATGCTCTCAATCCTGTTATCAAAGTTGGCGAACAGGTAGCCGAACCGCTAATCATCAAGGGGCGCCTCCCCAAGGATGAGGCTAGGAAGGTGGCTGAGGAGTTTATCGAACTGGTCGGGATGCCCAAGGCCTTCTACGACCGCTACCCTCACGAGCTGAGCGGCGGCATGAAGCAGAGGATAGTTATAGCGATGGCTCTAGTAATGAAACCTCAAATTTTGATACTCGACGAACCTACGTCCGCGCTTGACGTTACCATCCAAGCACAGATAATTAACATGATTAAGGATATTATAGAAAACCTAGGGCTTAGCGTAATTTTCATAACCCATGATATCTCCTTGGCGAGCGAAATTGCCGACAGAGTGGCGGTGATGTATGGGGGCGAGCTAGTTGAAATCGGGAGGCTTGACCAAGTCCTAGGCGAATCTCCCAAACATCCCTATACCGAAAAGCTCTTAGCCAGCCTTCCTAGACTTAGGGGCGATAACATACCTGAGTTCATCCCCGGACGACCCCCCGACCTCACTTCACCGCCCTCTGGCTGCAGATTCCATCCTAGATGCCCCTTTGTCGTCGACAAGTGCAAGAATGAAGCGCCGCCTCTCTTCAGACTCAATGGTGAACATCATGTGAAATGCTGGTTGCGGAGCGGGTAAAATGGAGGAGATCTTGAACCTAATTGATGTTAAGAAATACTACGAAATAAGAAAGGGCATATTTGGATCGCAAAAGTTGAAGGCTCTCGATGGTGTATCCCTCAGTATTAGGAGGTGTGAAACGGTTGCAGTTGTAGGAGAGTCGGGCTGCGGCAAATCCACATTGGGTAGGGTTTCCCTACGACTCCTCGAGCCTACTGACGGAAGAATCATCTTCAAGGGTGCAGACATAACGAGACTATCGGATAAAGAGCTCCGAACACGGTCCTTTAGGAGAAAAATGCAGATGATTTTCCAAGACCCCTACTCGAGCATAAACCCCTTCATGAAAATTAGGGAGGTTCTAGCTGAACCGTTGGAGATCTACGGATTCCCCAGAAGCGAGGTCAAGCCAAGGATAATGCAGGGGCTTGAAGACGTAAAGCTCTATCCTCCGGAAGAGTTTGCAGAAAGATATCCACACGAACTAAGCGGGGGACAAAGGCAAAGGGTGAATATAGCTAAGGCTCTGATACTTGACCCGGAGTACATTGTCGCGGACGAGCCTGTCTCCATGATAGATGTCTCTAACAGGGCTGAGATACTATTACTTCTAAAGAGCATCAGAGACAGTAGAGAGATAGGTATACTTTACATCACACATGATATTGCGACTGCACGCTACGTTTCGGAGAGGATAGCTGTGATGTATCTAGGGGAGCTGGTTGAAACCGGGCCAACGACAGAGGTTTTGAGAAAACCAATCCACCCCTACACAACACTGCTATTAAACAGCGTTCCAGAACCTAGCCCATCTGCTAGGAGGAAGAGAAGGATGGTTATTAGAGGGGAGCCTCCAAGCCCCTTAAACCCACCGAGCGGATGCAAATTTCACACAAGGTGTCCTTTGGCTGTAGAGATATGTAGGACTGAGAAGCCTCCCTTGATAGAGTATTTCAAGGACCACTACGCTGCATGTCATAGGGCTGAGGAGATTATTAGCGGATCTGTCTCGTTCATCTAAAGAGCTCAATAACTCTTCCCCTTTATCAACTTAGGTTAAAGTCATTCGCTCTTAATCCATTTTGTGTTGGTGGTTGTAGGGTTTATTTTTATGGTCTTTATGACGGTTGGGGATGCTGTCTGACCTTCTATCTATATTTATGTCTGAGGGCTATGCTGCTAGGCTTTTGAGGGAGGTTAGGTGGTCTAATGGTGTTAGGTGTATCTACTGTGGTTCTTTACATGTTATATGTTGGGGTTGGTATAGGGGTGTGTATAGGAGGTATAGGTGTAAGGCCTGTTTAAGGACGTTTAACGATATGAGTGGTACGGATTTCGAATATACCCCTTAATGAGAGGCTTTTCATAGCTTATCTATCTGGATGCCTTAATGTCCCCCTCCTGAGGGCCTCTATAGATGTTGGGCGTAGCTACGGCTCCGTATACAGATCGTTCAGGAGGATGATGTATGCTGTGGAGAGGTATGTTAGATGTTCTGGGAGGATGCTCTCAGGGGCTGTTGAGGTTGATGAGGTCTATGTGAATGCTGGTCTGAAGGGTAGGGGTAACCATGACAGGATAATACTTCTTGGTGGGAGGCCTAGGTGTAGGGGTTTGAGGGCTGGTAGGGGGAGGGGTAAGTGGGATAAGGACGTTATCCCAGTATTCACCATAGTAGGCCGTAACGGGCATGAGGTATACATACCTTCTAGGGATGTTAGGGGTGAGACAGTAGCTAGGATAGCATCAAGGCATATAGAGGCAGGATCAAAGATATACACAGACAACTTCCCATCATACAACATACTACAAAGCATGGGATACAAGCATGATTACGTAAACCACTCTATAGGAGAATATGCCAGGGGAGATGTTCATATAAACAACTGCGAGAATAGAGCATCACTGTTAAGGCCATGGCTATCAGCCCATAGGGGCATATCCAAGGACAACCTAAACACATACCTAAGCCTATTCCAGCTACAGAGAAACACAAACAAACTACCAACTAGAGAAGATCAAAACAATAGTAAAGATATAAAAACCCACCAACACAAAATGGATTAAGAGCGAACAGATTTATACAACCTCCACGATTAAAGTTTGTGATGTCAGGGAGCCGCAGATGTATAAAGTTAACGGCGGGGTCAGATCCGCCTGCTTCCTTTACGGCGGCGCGCAGACATAAATAGACGCGGACTCAAGACAGGATGAGATGTCTGAAGCCTTCGCTAAAGCCTTTAGACATGTTAAGGAGCAGGTTGAGAAAGGTGTCCCGGATGCCGTCATCCAGGAGAAGATGCCTGAGTTCAGGGACGGCGCGGTTGTCGTCAACCGCTACATCCCACTAAACCCCCCGATGCTGGGTGCTTCGTTGAAAAATCCAGGGCTTGAGCTGTCGAAAGATACCCTGCGGACAGTCGAAAGGTTTGCGAAGAGGAGGGGGCTCCTGATGGAGCTGGAGGGAGAGAACATATTCCTCGTCTCGAAGAGGGGTGTGAAAAAGGCGTGGCTTAAGCGGGACTTCTACGCCGCCACAAACAAAGACCTCTTCGACGACATAGGCAAAGTCGTCTACAGGCTCAACCCCGACCTCCCAGCGGAGGCCGAGCTCTCAAGCGGGCTTACCG
>Ga0079995_1096440_pt1 | contig 10782 bp, 11 predicted proteins | sample FaiFalFF_MnMetaG_2_FD_69198 | JGI IMG/M metagenome (GOLD analysis project Ga0079995, IMG submission 69198) | Freshwater microbial communities from Yellowstone National Park, Wyoming, USA - Fairy Falls C (FF_Mn_C) (SPADES assembly) (version 4) | ecosystem: Environmental > Aquatic > Freshwater >... | reverse complement strand
TTCATGAATTTAGATATGTAATTGTTAACTGCAAAATCGTCGCGAATAAAACCCAGATAAGATACGGTATATTAGCATAGATAATCCAGGCGTAGGTTGGTGCGCCGGTCTCAATATGAAGCTTTAAATTAAACTCATACAGAGCAAAAAGTGCCCAGACAAGCGTGACTAAAACGAGAATAATATCAAATAATGCTAAAAGATTGTTTTTCAATCCAAATTGAATCGGACTGAAAGCAAGGTTAAAAATGAGATTAAGAGCAAATGGCAAAGCAACAATCCAAGGTATCTTTCCGATAAATGATTTGTAAAACACCGTACCAAAAGTCACCGCAATAATCACATAAAGCACAGACCATACCGGTCCAAAAACCCACGCCGGCGGCGCCCAAGAAGGTTTAATAATTTGCGAATACCAATTATCAGTAATCATAAGATTTTATTCTTTAATTTTTCTTTTATCTAATTTAACAGGCAATTTTGGCTGATTATATGGCTTCATTTTGATTAAATTATATCACAATGTTCCATAAAAATATAAAAATGGAACTTTTATTTAATTTTGTCCCACAAATGGAATATTTATTTTTTACTTTTTTACAACCCGCAAAAACTTTAACTTTTATGTATATAGTAATTAAATCTCATAATATAACCTGCTAACATTTTTCTTTTTTCTTTAAAATCAGGATCTAATTTACTTACAAGTGCTCAAAATTCTTTATTATGATTTCTAACTTTAAAGCAGTTGCACTTTTTTTAATTAATTTTTCTCTTGGTCTTTCATTTTTAATCAAATCTTTCATTCTATATTTAACTTCACTCATTTTCTTTAATTTTACCACCTTATATTTTAGTGTTCAAAAGTTAGATTTTGTTTTCTAAACCTATGATTTTCTCATAAGTATTATATTTGTCGTATGACTTTAAAAGATCTAAAACATATTTTTTGAAAAATTATCTTTGCCCATAATCTATCTTATTAAAATTTCTGATAATTTTTCCCCGATATGAACACAAGATCTGACTGCGCTTCCACAACAAGCAGCGATTATTTTATCTTCTTTATTAAAAATCTTTAAAGTTTTGTTTTCTGCGTCAAAACCCCACAAAATTTTTTCTACTTTTGCCTCTTTTAAAAATGGCAAAATTTCTAAAAGACCCATATCAATAAGTTTTTCAAAATAATTATCTTCTTTAAATTCTTCGTTTTCTTCAATTACATCTTCCTGTCCTAAAACAAATTTGTATTCATTATTTATATTTTTGACAAATATATAAACTACCCCACCCTTAAAAGGAACAATTAAATGAGGAAAATTTCTTTGCTCTTCTTTTAAACTAAGATCTAAGACAAAAAGTTGTCTTTTTTTGAATTTAAAATCAGCTTCCGGTAAAAATTTATTTAAAGAATGACCCAAGGCTAATAAAACTTTCTTTGCTTGAAATTCTCCCCGATTTGTTTTTAATATCACTCTATCTTTTTCTTCGATAATTTCTTCTAAAAAAGTTTCATCAAAAATATCTATGCTATTTTCTTTTGCTTTATTTAAAAAGTAGTTAATTAATTTACTACCACTTATGTTAACTGATGGCACCATCACTCCTCTATTTAAAAAACAATAATAATCTTCAATTAATGAAAGATCAACATTTTCTTCTTTTAATTTTTTTATAAAATTTATGGTCTTTGTCGTAGCTTCTTTAATTTCGTTATTTTCAAAATATGATCTAATACAACCTCCAGCATAAAGGTATGTAGCAATATGATAAGGATCCTCGTTTAAAGGTTCGGGTCTCAAAAGAGCAATTTTTTGACTTTGTTTGTTACTACTTAAAAAATAAACAGTTGAAGCACCAATAGGTCCGCCTCCAACTATAATAATGTCATAATTGTAATAATTCATTTTGCTTTAAGGTTTTTAATATCGATTTTGTTTTTTTATAATCATTTATTAATTTTAATACAGGTAGGTTATTTGTTAAAACAATATCTTTTAAAAAATAAATATAATCTTTCTCAGATTTGTCCAAAACATCTTCAACAGAGTTCATTATTTTAAGTGCCTCTTTTCTTATACTCTCGGATTTAAAACCATAAAGAGCAGAATGTTTATGCAATTTTTCATCTGGCGTTATTCTTCTTTTCTTCAAACTATCATCTAAAACGATTCCTTTAATTAATATAAATAAAGCTTTATACATATTTAAAGAATTACAAGTATCTATTGCTTTAAATTCAATCCTCCCTTTTTCTGCTTCAATTCTTGAAACTTGAGTCAAAGATGGAAAACTTTTAATCATATTTTTAGGATTATTTAAAAAAACCATACAAGCCGGCCTTTTGCCTGTTCTAACATAAGTTCGATAAGAATATCCTCTCCACAATTTGCCATCTTTAAAAGGAGAAGAAAAACTAAAAGGTATAATAAAGGGACTATAATATGTTAGCTTTTTGCCAATATCAATTAATTTTGTATCATTAATATTTTCTATCGAAAAATTCAAGTCTGGTCCAAAAGTTAGATTAGCGATATTAGCAGTCATTTCTTCTGGTGAGTTTTTTCTTTTCTTTATCTCATAGGCATTTAATTTAGGTTTAAATTTACTTTTAAAAGGATTGAAACTTATCCAAACAGGAAAAAATTTTTCTTTAAGAAGATATTTTCTAAGTAGTAAATAATTTTCTTTTAACTCTTTCAAGCATTCATCAATAGTCAAATATGGATTAGTTCTTATTTCTATTCCTTTAATTTCGCATTTCCAAAATGATCCATCTAAATTAAATCTTTCATATCCCTCTATATACCATCTTTTTTCTTTAATTTTCAAATCACCAACCCTTAAATTTTTATAATCTTCTTCAAATTTTGGTAATTTTTTGATAATTTTATCAAGTTCTTCAAATTTAGTATTTTCAAAATCAACAAATTCTAATTTTTTACCTAATTTTAATAAAGGCACTTCTACCTCTATTCCGAATTTAAATTTCATTTTTAGATTTTATTTTAATATATCTTAAAATTTTAATTTGAGGTAGCTTCGAAAAATTGAAAAATATAACTGGAGATTAAGAAAAAATAATTATAGAAATGATCACTGCCTGGGATGGTTATAAAAAATGATTAAACTTATTCATATCTCAATGCAACAATTGGATCTAGTTCTGCTGCTCTTTTGGCTGGCCAGTAACCAAAAATTATTCCAACTAAGCTTGAAAAAGTTAAAGAAAGAAAAATGGAATATAAAGAAACTTGTGAAGTTATATTGGCAAATTTTGAAACTGCGATAGATATCAAGCTTCCTAAAATTATTCCAAATATTCCGCCAATTAATGTTAAAATAACTGATTCGATTAAAAATTGCATCAAAATTTCTTTTTTCTTTGCACCAATTGCTTTTCTTAAGCCAATTTCTTTTGTTCTTTCAGTCACAGAAGTTAACATCATATTCATAATACCAATGCCACCAACAATTAAAGAAATAGCAGCAATTGAAGCTAAAAAAATTGTCATTGTGTTAATTAAAGCATTAAAAGTGTTTAAAAATTGTTGAGCGGCTATAACTGAAAAATCTTGATTTTCAGGAGAGACTTTGTGTTCTTTTAAAAGAGCATTAGTTATATCATCTTTTACTTTATCAACCAATTCTGAGCTTTCTGCTTGAACAGCAATTAAAGATAAATATTCGGAGCCAGTTAATATTTTCTGCATTACTAAAAGTGGTATAAGCACAACTTCATCAGCATTAATAAATCCAACACTTCCTTTTGCTTCTAAAACTCCGATTACTTTAAAATTAATTTTATTAATTCTTATTGTTTTACCAATAGGATCTTCTTCTCCAAATAAGTCTTCAGCAACAGTAGGACCTAAAACAGCAAATCTATTTAAATCATTTTCCTTAAAAAAATAACCCTTTTCAACTTTAGAATTTCTTACTAATAAATATTCTGGAGTTACTCCAATAACTAAGACATTTGTATTTTTCCCAGAAGAAGAAATAACCTGAAATCTTCTACTAATTTCAGGAGAAACAGCCTTAACACCTTCAATTTTTTTAATAACATCAACATCTCTCATTTTCAAACTTTGCGCTGTACCTCTTCCAGCAGAAACAATTCCTCTTCCGGGTTGAATAAATCCAGGAAGAACATTAAGTTGATTTGATCCTAAATTTTCTACACTTTGAGCTAACTGTCTTTTTGCTCCTTCACCAATTGAAAGCATAGCAATAATAGCAGTAATGCCAATAATAATTCCTAAAATTGTAAGTCCTGATCTTAATTTATTAGATAAAAGCGATCTAAAAGCCTCTTTTAATAAATCAGAAAAATTCATTTTTTAAAATGACCATTAATTATTATCCTATCTTTTATTTTAAAATCATCAACTATTTCTCCATCCTTAATTAAAACTATTCTTTCTGCATGTTTTGCAACATATTCTTCATGAGTAACTAAAATAATAGTTTTTCCAAATTCAAAATTTAGTCTTTGAAATGTATCTAAAACTACTTCTCCTGTTTTCGAATCTAAATTACCAGTTGGCTCATCTGCTAAAATTAAAATTGGATCATTAACAAGAGATCTTGCTATAGCAACTCTTTGTTGCATACCACCAGAAAGTTGGTTAGGATAATAATACCAGAAGTTATCTGGAAAGGCGGAGGATTTTAAAGCTTGAATTGCTTTTTCTCTTCTTTCTTCAGGTTTTACACCAGCATAAACTAATGGAAGTTCAACTTGCTCAATAACTCTTACTCTTGGAAGTAAATTATAAGCTTGAAAAACAAAACCAATTTTTCTTTTTCTTATTTCAGCAAGCTCATCACTACTTAAAGTAGATATATCTTTACCTTCTAAAAAATATCTTCCTGATGTTGGTCTATCTAAACAACCAAGTATATGCATTAATGTTGACTTCCCAGAACCAGAAGGTCCCATAATAGCAACAAATTCTCTTTCTTTAATTTCTAAATTAATATTTTTTAAAGCGATAGTTTCAATATCAGAGTTTTTATATATTTTAGTTATATTTTCAAGTTTGATCATTGTCTTCTTTGTTGACCAAATGGCAATCGAGGTAAAAATGGATTAGTTTGTTGTTTATTTTTGGCTGTTTGATTTAAGGTTCTTATAATGATAATCTCTCCTTCTTCTAGCCCTTCTAAAACCTCAGTAAACTCATCATTTGAAATTCCTGTTTTAATATATCTTTTTTCTATTAAGTTTTGAGGAATTGCTACTGGCTTAGATGAATTCTTTCTTTCAATTTCATAATTTTTAACCACCTCAACATACTTTCCCATCCTATCACTTTTAATAGCTGAATTTGGTACTAATAAAACATTTTCTTTTCTATCAACAATAATTTCTGCATCAACGGACATTCCAGGTTTTATTTCTTTATTCTCGTTTTCAAAAGCAATTTTAACTTCATAACTTACAACACCCTGCTCTTCTTTCCCCTCAGTACTTATTTCTACAATTTTGCCTTTTATTTTAAAATCCGGAAAGGCATCAAACGTTAAATTTGCATCTTGCCCAATCTTAACTTTAGCAACATCTATTTCATTTAAACTTATAGAGATTAATCTTTGCTTACTAATAATCCTAGCTAACACTGTGGAGGGTGAAACTACATCGCCTTTTTTAATATTTATTTTGCTTACTATGCCATTTATATTTGAGTAAATATTAACTTTTTTTAAATTATCTTTAGCAAGTTCTAAATCGTATTCTCTTTGTTTAATAAGTAGTTTTTGATTTTCTATATCTAATTCATCAGCTCCTTTTTTTAGTTTTTCTAGGTATTTTTCTCTTTCTTTGATTAATCTTTCAAAATTATTTAAATTATTTTTATTATCTTCGATAGCTCTTTTGGTTGAGAGTAAATTAATTAAATGATTATTAACTTTATTTAAGTAAATTGTCAAATTAGAAATATGATTATTGGATATAGGAATTATTAATTTATAATTATTTTCCATCAAATTTTGGTAAAGTTGGACTAAATCTAAAGAATCTTTTATTGCTTCTGATATTAATTTTACTGTATCAAAAGTTTTTAAAATTAAATTTTCTATTTTTTCTTTTTCAGAAAATCTACTTATAAGTTTATAGTCATTAAAATTTTTATCATAAGCCAATTTTGCTTTTTGATAATCATTTTCTATCTTATCTTTAAAGAGCACAGCTTTTGCTTCATCATAAATTTTTGAACTATCAAAGTAAAAATAAAGATTAAAACTTGATTTATTTATATCATAACCATAAAGAATATTTTTTAATCCATCCATAATATCCGGAAGATCTAAAAATGCATTACTTACAATACTAAAACCATCTTCATAAGATTTATTTAAATCATCTAGAGCTTTTTGTCTTTGTTCTTTTGCTTGCAAAAGCGCATTTTCTGCTTGAATTAAATCTAATTCTTCTGGCGGTTTTAGTATTTTTTGAAGATCTATTTTTGCTCTTTCTAAAAGAATTTCGGCATCTTTTAATTGCTTTTTATAATCAGTATCATCAAGTTTAAATAATAAGTCTCCTGCTTTAACTTCTTTGCCCTCTTTTACAAAAATAGCCGCAATCTCTCCACTTATTTTCGGTTTAATCTCTATTTCATCTTGACTTAAAACTTTGCCAGAACCAGTAACTGAAACATAAATATTATCTTTTTTAACATTACTAATTATATATTGTGCATTACCATTTTTTGTTGACTTAAAATAAAAATAAAATCCAATTAAAATTATAATCAAAATTGACAAAAGAAGTTTTTTATTTTTCAAAATTTTTTCCTTCATTTTTCTTTTTTAATAATTTCTTTAAGAGATTTAAGATGTTTTTCCAAATATCCCATAAATTTCTTAAGATTAGAAAGTTTCATCAAGGCAATCATCTCTCCCATTCCAAAAACTAATAATTTATCTCCTTTTTTGAGCTTTAAATCTTCCCTGGCTTCTTTAGGAATAACAACCTGACCTTTTTCTCCAATTATTGTCGAACCATAAAATTTTTTATCTTTAAATTTTTTTACCATAAATATATTATATCATACTTTTCTGAAAAGTAGGAAAAATAAAAACCCGGCTACAAAATAGTAGCCGGGTTATCATAGGTAAATTTAATAACGACGATATTATTGAGTTGATGTTTCGGTGGTTGTAGGAGTTGTTGTAGGCGTTGAAATAGGAGTTGGTGTTGAAGTAAGTGTTGTTGCTGTTGGAGTTGAGGTAGCCATTGATCTACATTTTTCTTTTGCTCTTCTAGTTTCTTCTCTAAACCATTTTTCAATATTCTTTAGAGAACTATGGTATGTTTTTCTTGCTTCTCTTTTAGCTTCGGTTGAAGTAGCATTTTTTACAGCATTTTTATATTCTTCTCTAGCACTTTTCTTTTTTGCTTGCATTTCTTTAGTCAATTTTTGCATTTCTAAATTTAAACAGTTAGCATAAGCTCCTGCAACCCCTTTAGCTTTAGCTTTGTGTTGTTTTACAGGTTTTGTGGTTGTTACTGTTGCTGTTGATGTTGTTGGTGTTGTTGTTTGAGCTAAGCTTAATGAAAAGAAAACGAATGCTAATAAAGTTAGAAGAATTAATTTTTTCATGGTTGTAAATTTATTTAATTAAGACGACCGTGTTTATAGCAAAATTATCATTTTAGAGGAGGACTTCTTTCTTTTAAATTATCAAAAATAAAAGGGTTGTTTAAAGATATTTTTTCTTGAGAGATTGTATGAACTAATTTGGGCTGAGAGTTAATTAACAAGATTGCTGTCAACATGAAAAATACGATGATGCTTAAAAGAAAATAAAAAGGAATGTTATCAACAATAATCGCTGGAACGTCAATTAAATGTATATCTTCCAATAAAGATTCATATAATTCAAAATAAAGAATAGAACTTTGCCATAGATAAATTTGTGCCAACAAAAAAGCTACATTTAAGGCTAAAATTATTGAAGATATAAGTAAAATTTTTGAGATTCTCATTATGTTCATATTATACCACGAATTTATTATTTTACCAAATTCATCGGGCTTCCTTCTAAAAATTTTTTTATATTTTCAATTGTGGTCATTAAAATTCTTTCCACAGCTTCTTTTGAGTTAAAAGCATTATGAGGAGTAATTAAAACATTTGGCATTTTCATTAAAATATGATTTTGCCACAAAGTAAAAGCTGTTTCTTTAAGATCATTTTGAGTGCCTTGCTCCGCATCGTGCTCTGCTCTGGTGCGGGGTTCGTCGATCATCATTGTATACTTCACTAAAAGCTCTAACTCTTCTTTAATTTCTGTTTCTTCTTCTAAAACATCTAAAGCTGCTCCTTTTAAGATTCCTTCTTTAAGTCCATAAAGCAAAGCTTCTGTTTCAACTATTCCTCCTCTGGCAGTATTAATTAAATAAGCTCCAGGTTTTATAAGTTTTATATTTTCTTTATTGATTAAATGATAAGTTGATGGATTTAAATTGACATGAATGGTGATGACATCTGAGTTTTTCAAAAGTTCTTCTAAAGATGTATAAGTTACATTATATTCTTTAGCAAAATTTTCATCAGGAAAAGCATCGTAAGCTAAAATATTCATTCCAAAAGATTTAGCAAGTTTTATAACTTCTCTGCCGATTCTGCCAGTACCAATAACCCCTAATGTCTTTCCATAAAGCTCTTCACCTCTTAAATTTTTCAAATCAAAACTTTCAGTTTCTTTAATTTGATCAATAGCATAATAAATTTTTCTCACCAAATTAAGCATAAGACCAATTGTCCATTCAGCAACAGTTTTCGTTCCATATTCAGGTACATTGCAAACTAAAATTCCTTTTGATTTACAATATTCACAATCAATATGATCATAACCAGTTGATCTTGTGGTAATAAGCTTTAGATTTGGCAAAGAATCAATAATTTCTTTATCAATTTCTGAAGAAATAAAAATAGACAAAATATCTAAATCTTGAAAATTTTTAACATTTTCCTTTTTTAGTCTTTCAGTTGTAAAATAAATTTCTAAATCCGGAAGTTCTTTTTCTAAAACTTCTTTTTCCCAACCTTCTGCTTCAAAAAATCCAAGCTTCATTAATTAAATTATAAAAAAAATTTTTATTTAGTTTTTGGTTTTTCAAGGCTCTCTAAATAAAATCTTATATTTGAAGGGGAAATATTAACAACAGTTAAGTTTTGTGGAATTTTAATAATCACGTTTTCGTCTTCTACCAAAACAGAATTCCATTTAGAAATAGAATATTTTTCATAATTTTTTAAATCAACAATTACTTTTAGTTCATTTGGATTTAAAACATTTAAAACAAATTTTTGTCCTCTTAATGTTATTGTTAATTCAGTGGGTTTGAATTCTTTAACAATTAAATCCGGGGGTATGTTTATAAATTCAACTGGAACAATAAATGTCTTTTGGATAAGAGCATAACTGGTATTAATTAAAGTAAATAAACTAAAAGAAAGAGCTAAAGAAATCAAAAAAATAAGAAAATTTTGGGAAAGCAAATTGGAAAGATTAGAAACAATATCTCGCTTTTTATCATTTTTCACTAAATTTAACAATTTTTCTTTTAATTCGAAAACATTTTCTATTTTTTCAATTTCTCCTTTTCTTGCTAAACTAATATTTCCTGTTTCTTCAGAAACTATTATTACTGCACAGTCAGAAACCTCCGAGATACCAAGACCCGCTCTATGTCTTAAATTGCGCTCTTTAACTTTTTCTGGGAATTGACTTAAAGGCAAATGTGAAGAAAATTTATAAATTTTATCATTCCTAATAATCATGGCACCATCATGACCCGGTGAAGTAGGATCAAAAATACTTAAAATTAATGGTTTGCTTATAAATCCATCTAAAAGATAACCACTGGAAATAAATTCATCAATTGGATCATTGCCTTCAATAACTATAAGAGCGCCGATTCTTTTTTCTGACATCTCCTTTACTGCATCCGTTATCGTTTCAATTGTTTTTTCTGAAATATTTGGACTTTTTTCTTTTAGGTATCTAATAAAACGAAACCCGAAAGAACCAAAAAGATATAAAACATCTCTAATCTCTTGAGCTAATATAAACAAAAGAACAAAAAGTAATCCAAAACTTATAAACCATTTAAAAATAAAATTAGTCAAAATCAAATTAAATTTAGCGGAAAGAAAAAAAATAGAATACCAAAGAAGTATGCCCAATACTACAAATAAGGTACGTTTTTTTCTCAAAATTAAAAATAATATCAAGTACAAAAAAATCGTTATGATTCCTATATCTAAAATATCTTTCGCAGTCAAATTAAAAATCATTTTCTTTAATTATAAAAGATTTTTAAATCAAATCAACATCGACACTTTTCTATTATTCTTTTTGATTGAAAATAGAGGGAGATTAAAAGTAAAATTGTGGCAAGAAAGAAAATTAAAAATTTATATTTTAAAAAGAAAACTCCTGTTGAAAAACTGATGCCTAAAAGAGAGAATAGAACTGCTAAACAGGAGGAGCATAAAGCAGTCGCTAAGATTGCGGAAAAAATTCCTGACAAAGTACCAAGAATTCCTGTTGAAGTAGATTTTATTTCTGGAGATTTAATTTTTATCAAATAAACAAAAAAGACAAAATTTAAAGAAACTAAAATTGAAAGAAGGCCGACAATTAACCAATCTTTTATTCGCCAAATTTTTAAATATAAATAAATATTATCTGGTTCAGGAGTCAGTAAAACTTGAAGTTCAATAAAAAAGAAAATAAAAGCAATGGCAAAAAGGAGAAAAA
>Ga0079995_1062083_pt1 | contig 10792 bp, 11 predicted proteins | sample FaiFalFF_MnMetaG_2_FD_69198 | JGI IMG/M metagenome (GOLD analysis project Ga0079995, IMG submission 69198) | Freshwater microbial communities from Yellowstone National Park, Wyoming, USA - Fairy Falls C (FF_Mn_C) (SPADES assembly) (version 4) | ecosystem: Environmental > Aquatic > Freshwater >... | reverse complement strand
TGATTATCAATGACTTAACATTATTTACTAGACAAAGCAGAATTGATTTAATAGGTGTCTTGTCCAATAATTCTGAAACCATTTATTTTTCTATATTTTTCCCATCCACCCTTAAATTAAGCCTTCCGCTTATGAACTTCGCCCCCCTTAAATTCCCCCGCAAAATAAATAATTTCCCTAAAATTTTTATAAGTTTCTGATTATCAATCACTTAACACTTTTTATTGGACAAAGCATTTAATAGGTTTCTCGTTCAATAATTCTGGAATTATTATTATTTTTTTGGCTTAAAACTTCGCCCTCCTTTAATCTCCCCTCAAATCAATAGATTTAAAAATTTTTCATAACTTAATTTATTTCACTTTAAAATTATCAAACTATGAAAGTGATTAAAAGAATAGGTGAAATGATGGACTTATCCGAAAAATATAGAAGTGAAGGAAAAACAATAGGATTTGTTCCAACAATGGGTTATTTACACGAAGGACATTTATCATTATTTAGAATAGCAAGAAAAAAATCACATATATTAGTAGTTTCAATATTTGTTAATCCATTACAATTTGGACCAAATGAAGATTTCAAAGAATATCCAAGAGACCTTGAAAGAGATTTAAAACTTTGTGAAAAAGAAAATGTTGATATTGTATTTGTCCCTGATGAAAAAGAAATGTATCCTGAAAATTTTTCAACATTTGTTGAAGTTAAAAATTTAGACCAAGAATTGTGTGGTAAATTTAGACCTGGACATTTCAGAGGTGTAGCAACAGTAGTTTTAAAACTTTTTAATATAGTAAAGCCTCATTTAGCAGTATTTGGATTAAAAGATGCTCAGCAGTATTTTATAATAAAACGAATGGTAAGAGATTTAAATTTAGATATTCAAATTATACCAGGTCAAACAATTAGAGAAAATGATGGACTTGCTATGTCTTCAAGAAATGTTTATTTAAATGATGAAGAAAGAAAACAAGCAAGTGTTCTATATAAATCCTTAATGCTTGCCAAAAAATTAATAGAAGATGGCGAAAGAAAATCCCAAAAAATCATTTCAGAAATGGAAAAATTCATAACCGAAAATGCCCCCCTTTCTAAAATTCAATATATACAAATTGTAGATACAAAAGAATTAAAACCCTTAGAAATCCTTGAAGGAGAAGTTTTAATAGCATTAGCAGTATTCTTTGGTAAGACAAGACTTATAGACAATATCATTATTTCCTTAGATGGAAGCACAAATATAATATAATATGCTTTAAAATTTCAAACTTCAAAAAAACCTTTCGGAGGTGAAGGGTATGATTGAAATGAATGATAGTGAATTTTTAGAATTGATAAATAAACAGGTGAAAGAGGAGGCTCTAAAAGAAGGTGAGGTTGTAAAGGGTAAAATAATAAAAATCACACCAAAAGAGGTTTTCGTGGATATAGGAGGAAAGGCAGAAGGAATTCTGAAAATTGAAGAACTGAAAGCTAATGAATATAAAGTTGGTGATGAAATAACTGTCTATATAGAAAAAGTAGATAGTAAAGAAGGAATAAAGTTATCAAAGCAAAAAGCAGATTTCGTTTTAAATTGGGAAAAAATAAAAAATGCTTATGAAAATAATGAAACTATTTATGCTAAGGTTTTAAGAGTTGTAAAAGGTGGATTAATGGTTGATGTTTTTGGTGTTGAAGCATTTTTGCCTGGAAGTCAAATTGACAGAAAGAAAATAAGGAATTTCAATACATTTGTAGGAAAAGTTCTCCCTGTAAAAATTATAAAATTAAATCCACAAAAGAAAAATCTAATAGTTTCAAGACTTGAAGTTTTGGAGGAAGAAGAAGAACTCGCTAGGCAAAAACTTAACGAAATTAAAGTAGGAGATATTCTTGAAGGAACAATCAGTAATATAGCAGAATTTGGATTATTTGTAAATCTTGGAGGTATTGAAGGTTTAGTTCATATTTCAGAAATTTCATGGCACAGGGTTAATAGAATAGAGGATTTATATAAAGTCGGTGATAAAGTTAAGGTTCAAGTTATTGATATTGATAAAGATAGTAGAAAGATAACACTTTCAATAAAACGACTTCAACCACATCCTTGGCAAATCGTTGCTCAAAAATATCCTATTGGAAGTAGGGTGAAAGGTAAAGTTAAGAAAATTCTTGATTTTGGATTTTTTGTTGAGCTTGAGCCTGGTATTGATGGTCTTGTTCATATTTCTGAGATGAGATGGGGCAAACCACCTTCCCATCCATCAGAAATGGTAAGTGTTGGGCAAGAAGTTGAGTTAGTAGTTTTAAATGTTGATGTTGAAAGAGAAAGAATATCTCTTGGTATGAAACAAACTCAACCTGATCCATGGGCTATTATTGAGGAAAAATATCCAATTGGCTCAATAGTAAAAGGTAAGGTTATAGATTTTAATTTAAATGGTGCTTTTGTTGAAATAGAACCTGAAATATATGGTTATATTCATGTTAGTAATATGTCTTGGACAAAAAAAATTAAATCTCCTTCTGAATTTTTAAGAAAAGGACAAAGAATAAAAGCATTAGTTAAGGAAATTGATAAAAAACAAAGAATAATAGAATTAAGCTTAAAAGATTTAACACCAAATCCATGGCCACAAATTTCAGAAACATTAAAACCAGATACAATTTTAAAAGCTCCTATTTCAAAAATTACTGATAAGGGAATTATTGTGGATGTTTATGATGGAATTGAAGGTTTTGTTCCAATAGGTTATCTCCAAAGAAAAGGAAATCCAAAAGAAGTTTATAATGTTGGTGAAGAATTAAATTTAGCAGTCTTAAAAGTTGAGCCTGAAAGAAAAAGAATTTTACTTTCAGAAAGGCAGTATTATAGAATAATTGAAAAACAGAAACAAGAAGAATTAAAGAAAAAGCTAAAAGAAACGAAAGAACCAGCAAGAGTAAATCTTGGTGATATATTAAATAAGGAACTTTCTAAATTAAAAGAGCTAACTGAACTTGAAGAAGAGTGAAAATTTCCTAAATGAAATAAAGGAAAAGTATAAAAGCTATTTAAAACTATTAGAAAATAAAATAAAACAAGTATTTGAAGAAAAGGTTTTAATTCCTGACTTTATTACAAGAGGAAAACGATTAAGGGCGCTTTCTTTTATGATTATTTTAAAAAACTATAATTTTTTAAATGAAATGTCATTAAACATAGCAATTTCAATAGAGTTATTACATGCTTCATCCTTAATTCACGATGATATTATTGATAATGAAGAGTTTAGAAGAGAATATCCGACACTAAATAAATTTTATGGAAATTCTGTCGCAGTTTTGAGTGGTGATTATGTTTTCATCAAATCACTTGAATTTGCTAATAAATTTCAAAACTTTCAAATTATTGATGAATTTATAAAAACTTCAAAAAATATGGTTAAAGGTGAATTAAAAGAGGAATTACTTTCAATAGAAGAAAAATTAAAAGAAGAAAACTATATTGAAATTATTTCAAATAAAACCGCTTCATTATTTGAATATGCCTTTTCAAGTTCAGCTATTATTATAAATGAAGATGTTGCTCATTTTAGAGAATTAGGGAAACTTCTTGGAATAGCTTATCAAATAATTGATGATTGTGAAGATTTCTTTGATGATATAAAAAAAGGCAAAATTACACTGCCTTTAATTTATCTTTATAAATTTGACAATAATGTTTTAATGTTTTTGAATGACTTTAATTATTTAAAGGAAAAAATTATTACAAGTGGAGCTATGGAAAATTCAGTAAATTTTGCCCTAAATTATCTAAATAGATTTCAAGAACTACTACCAAAAAATTTAAAAGATGATTTTGAAAACTATATAAATTATTTAAAACATAGAGCTTTTGAAAATATAAAATTTTAACTTTAAAAGATTCCTTAAACAGCACAATTGCTCTGTATGGTGGTCAAGTGTGAAAATAAAAAATAAAGGTAATTGCTCATTTTACTCCACCCAAGCATTTGTACAAAACCTCCTCTAAATTTTTTCTGTTATTATACCTAAACTCAAGCTCCTTTAAGTAATATATAAAGTTCTCTCTGCTTACACCATGAAACTTCAATAATCGCTCTTTGGCATAACTCCAAAAACCCTCTATTCCATTTATATACACCCTTCCATTAGAAAACTTAACACTCTTATCTATCCTTTCATGTCTAAATCCGTATATCACAAGTCCATCATAACTTCTGAATTGGTCAGTATAGATAATACTCCCCCTCTTTACCTTCTTTATGGTCTCTCTAAGTATCGTTTCCGCTGATACATCCTCTACTATTTCAACTTTCACCTTACCATTCCTTTCAAGTATCCCAAATACTGGTATCTTGTCTGTAGCACCCCTTCCTCTCTTGCCTCTCCTTTTCCCTCCAAAATAACTCTCATCAGCTTCTACTTCACCACTTAAAACTTCATCTTCTCTTGATACAAAATCATATATTGCTTTCCTTATCCTTTGATAAATTTTGTGTGTCGTATTATATGATATTCCAAGTTCCTTATATGCCTTATTCACTGGAACCTCAAGTATAAAAAGCTTTATTGCTAAAATAAACTTTGAAAGTGGTATCTTTATCCCTTCAAGTATGCTACCTTTCCTTATGCTCCATTCCCTCCTACAACCATAACACTTATAAAAGTTCCTTCTGACTTTTCCTATGCTCTCTCTTTTACAAAAAGGACAATTTTCAAATGTCTTGAGAATGCCCCTTGACCTTAAAAACTCCTCTGCTTTCTCTTCTGATGATGCTATCTTAACCAATTCGGATAAGTTCATACTTTATCCCTCCTTCTTGAAGTTTGAAATTTTAAAGTATAGGTGGAATATATTGAGTAATCGTCTTGATTTTTTATCTTTTCAAGGGTTCAAGGCTCCTTGTTTTTCTCTACTTCTCCCCAATAATCATATATTCCCTTTACAACCCTTTCGGGCTTTTTGACTTTTCAAGATTTAAGGTTATGCTGGTTCCCTTTGAAACTGTATTTATCACCTCATTATTATCAGGATATCGTTTCCCAGGTTTAAAACCTCGTCAATCTTGAATTTTAACCTCCTCTCAAGACCCAAGCTCTCGGTGAAGAAATCCAAACCCTTACCCATAACCGAAGGAGAAAGGAAAACGTAAATTTTATCAACCAAGCCAGATTTTAGAAACATCGTAAAGATCTTACTTCCACCCTCAACCAGAACGGACTGAATGCCAAAATCCTTTAAGATCCCCAAAATTTCCAAGACGTTTATATCTTTAACTTTCTTAACCAAAACCCCTTCGGGAACTACTGGGTTTGACGATGTGATCAAAAGTGTTGGGGCAACTTTTGTATCAAAAATTTTTGCGGAAAAAGGGACGTTCCCATCCCCGCTTATTACCACCCTAAGGGGCATCCTTTCGGGAAAAACCTCCCTAGGCGTTAGCTCCGGATCATCCTTTAATACCGTACCCGCTCCCACTAAAATCGCATCGTATTCTCCCCTCAATTTGTGCACAAATCTCCTTGAAGTTTCATCCGTTATCCACTTTGATTTTCCGGAGATGTCCGCCATTTTCCCATCAAGGGTTATAGCCATCTTTAAAGCAACAAAAGGCCTATTCTTTTCCCAAAATGTAAAGTATTTTTCATTTTGCTTCCTAACTTCTTCCTCCAATACCCCCCACTTTACATCCAAACCTGCTTCTATAAGCTCCCTTATTCCTCTCCCCCTAACCTTTGGGTTAGGGTCAATGGAACCTATTACAACCCTCTTTATACCCGCCTCTATTATTGCCTTTGTGCAAGGGGGTTGTTTTCCATAAAAGTTGTGGGGTTCAAGGGTTACGTACATCGTTGCACCTTTACAGGATTCCCCCGCATCTTTTATTGCCCTGACTTCCGCATGTTCATCCCCATACCTCCTGTGGTACCCAATCCCCACTATCCTACCCTTATTTACTATTACCGCTCCCACCAAAGGATTTGGTGATACAAAACCTCTACCAAACTCCGCCAGATTTATCGCCAATTTAATATAACGTTCTTCTTCTTTAAACAAGTGCAGGTTCGGTTTTTACTATGGTAGGTTCAAATTCTATGGGGTTCATGACAAAGTAAGCGCTCGGGCAACCTTTAATAGCCAAGATCTTTACTTCTTCAAGCTCTTCGGGGGATGCATCCGTATCAACTTCCAAAGTTATCCCAACCTTCTCAACAAGGGGTTTATCCTCACCCAAAAGTGCCGCCTTGACGTTCACCTTAATATAACCCCTTGCTTTCAAGGATCTTGTTATTATTCCTTTGCTTGCGGCCTTTGCCATAAACACCATTGAATAGCAAGCCATTATCCCAAAAAGGACGTACTGTAAGGGATGGGGAGCATTCCCGTTCCCCCCGAATGCGTATATCTGGTCGGATATGAGGAAGGTGGCACCGTTATCGAACTCCACGTGCCCCATAAACTGCACCTTATCAAACATCCATTCCCCACTCACCTCAAATATCCTATGCTCTGGCCATATACCCTTTTCTAACTTCTCCTTGGTTTCTTGGATCTTTGCAAGATTTACGTTGTTTATTTTCATAATAGAGTATTTTAAGGCTGTAAAGCCTTTATTTCCGACCTGAAGGGAACCGCGTGGGATACGGTGTATGCCGCTGGGCACTTTTGATCCGCAAGTTTCTTTATCTCCTCAAGGACCTCCATAGGTGCGGGGGAGATAACCTCAAGGGTTATACCCACCTCCTCAACAACTGGACCTTCCTCTATCTCAAGAACAGATTTCATATTTACCTTTGAATAACCTTTAACCTTAAGGGAGTCAATTTTAACCCCCTTCATAGTTGCTATGGTCATAAATGTAGTGGCATAGCAGGCTATCGTAGAGAAGACGCAGTATTGTACGGGATTAGGAGCGTTTCCCTTCCCTCCCGAAGGCGTAGGCTGATCGGTAAAGAGGGTTATTGAACCGTTCTCAAAGGTTAAATTTGCCCTAAATTGCGTTTCACCGAACATCCATTCCCCCTCCGCCTCAAATAACCTGTAAGCGGGGAGCTCTCCCTTTGCGATTTTCTCCCTCGTTTCTAAAATTTTCTCCAAATTTACATTGTTCATAACCACTCATTTTAAAGCGGATCTTTTAGAGAAGTTTATTATCCTCCTTCTCAAGAATGCGGATTTCCTTGCGGAGTTTTTTATGAACCTTTTGTATAAAAGGGGCCTTTGGGCGTCGGTTGATTGCGGATGCCTCCTATAATAGTATAAAACCTTGTGGATCCTCCCAACTTGAAATATTTCCGTGAGCTTAAGAACCAAATCGTAATCCTCGCCGAAATCCGGAAAGTTTTCCTCATCAAATCCTCCCACCCTTTCAAGGGCTTCCCTTTTATAGCTCCTCAAGGCACCCGCCCCCTCAACCCTTAGGATATTGTTTATGGAAAACTCAAGGTGTTTTACCGTGGGGAAGTTTAAGGGCTTACCCTCCTCATCAACCACATTGTAATACGATATGGCGAGGGCAACGGGATACTCTCTGTGATATTCAAATACCATCCTTAGGGCGTCCTTTGAGTAAAAGTCGTCGGAATCAAGCTGACATACTATCCAACCCCTCGATCTCCTTATTCCCTCATTTAAGCATGCGCTCAAACTTTTATTTTTCACCCTTACAAGCTTTATCCTTTTATCCGATCTTGAGAATTTTTCAACTATGTTCGGAGTATTATCATCCGAGGCGTTATCAACCACTACGCATTCCCAATCCTCAAAGTCGTTTTCAAGGAGGGATTCAATAGCTTTCCCTATGAACTTCTCCCTGTTCCTTACCGGGATTATTACCGAGATGTAGGGTTTATATGGGGTTTCCTTTAGAGGGAAATTTAGGGGCTTTTCAAGAAAAGCATATATCTTTATCAGAAAATCCTTAAATATTTTCTCAAGGGCGATCTCATCGCTTGGGTCATACGTCAGGTATTTGAAGGCTTCGGTGTATAGTTTTCCAAAGTTTTCAATATTCACCCTTTCGGATATAGGTTTTTCAAGAACAAGCTGGGTTTTACCCCTTAGATATAGATCAAGCCTCGCGTAATATTCCCAAAATTTTCCGTACCTTTCCGCCCCTATTTCCTCTAAAAAATCCCAATCGTATATCCTAACGGGACCAAGCTCTGCCCTCTCCGTAAAATCTTGAAATTTTGCCACATCAAAAATTTGCCCCTCGTATATATATTTCCCCACGATTATCGGGTATTTGGGTATCTCCCTTAAGTTCTCAAAAATTATGGAGCTTCCAGGATCATATACCAAAAGGAAATCGCCGGATCTTTGGATTAAAGGTTTCCCACTTTCCAGAAGTTGGAACCTCATCCGCCGAGGGATTGTATGTACCTGTTTCTTATTTCCGTTGCAACCGTCCTTATGGCATTTTGAAGGGCTGAACCTGTGGGGATATTTTCAACCCTTTGGGATAGGGGTGTTCCCCCCACTTGAACCGGACTTCCGGTTTTTGCATCGTAAAGGGTTATGGTAAATGTTACGAGGTTGCCCCTTACGGATACAGAACCAAAGAGAAAAACATCCGCTCCAACACTTTGGGCTATGCTCTGCGCATCCGTTTCCGTTATCGTCCTTTTTGTTAATCCCCTTGAGGAAATATAAGACTTTACAGCGTTTTTATCATATACCCTGAACCTTATACTCTCGTTGAAAACAGAAAAGGAATATTCCATAAGGGTGTCTCCCATAGCGTATGATGCGGACTGGTCGTCCTCCTCCCTGAAGGGGAAAATTATTATCCTCTTCTGTAAATCTTCGACACCCTTATAAGCCCTGTTAAGCTCGTCAAGTACAAGCTGGGTTATATCGTTTTTAGGATCATACCAAACCGCACTTGAGATATCCAGAACCACCTCGTACCCCATGCTCCTGGCTATCCTCTCCGTTGTCTCCCTGATCCTTTGAACGTACGGCGAGATAATTTCCTTACCCCTACTTTCCACCTGTTTTATTATTAGGCTTGAAACGCTGTCCAACTGTCTTTTGTACCCCTCAATTTCCCTCGTTCTTAGGATCCTCTCCGCGTCGGTTAATATGGGCCATTGTTTCTCAAGTTCCCTCTCAAGGGAATCCACCTTCCTCTTTATTGAATCCCTCTTAACCTCAAGGGATGCCTTATACCTCAAAATACTCTGGCGCGCTTCCTTAAGGTCTATGTAGTCGTTGTAAATTTTTTCCATATTTACAAAAGCAACCTTTGAAGCTTGGGAGAACAATATCAGAAGAACCATGATAACCTCGTGATCCTACCGTGCCAAATCCTCAAAAAAGCGACTATGGAATCCCTTGAGTAATTTCCGTAATGTATGCTATCTATTATCACCTTTCCAAGGTAATCCCCAACATCAAAGCTGTCCTTTATTCCGAAATCCAGCCAAATTGCTATCCTGTCGGATGGTGTAATTTGGACGGAATTGGAAAAGTCCGAGGGTGGTATGGGATATTCGGAGGTATATTTTTTAAATTTTGTTTCCCTATATCCGAACTTTGCGGTATCCCTTGATGGGGATATAAGGCTTAAACTATCAAGGACAAAGAGCAATATAGGATGGTTTTCATTATTTTTTGGATCGCAGAGGAATATAAAATCCTCATAATTCTCATCCTTAAGGAAACATACCCCAGAAGGCTTTCCCGAGCCAAAGGAGTTTAACGCAAGGTTCTTTATGTAAGGTTCAACCTTTAAAGTGTCGCTGTTTTGGATGTCAGACGGCGCATAGGCAAATACCAAGAATTTTTTAAATACTTCCCTTATTATGGCGAATGTGTCGGTGGTTGAAGTTATCCTTCTTAACGATAAAGAATCAATTCCGAAAACCGCAAAGCTGTCCGCCCCTTCAAGCCTGAACCAGTGCAAGTTTAAGCTCCTTCCATCTTCACCGCCAAAAACCTTTGAAATTATGGGCCTTGAAGGTAATGTCCCACCAGAACAAGAAAGGAAAAGGATAAGGGGTAAAATCTTTCTCATATTTTTATTTTAATTGAGTAGCCTAGGGATTCCCTCGCTAAGTTCTCTATTTCCCTTATTATCTTTTCATCGCTTGTTCCCTCAAGCCCAATCTCTATAAATATGGGCTCCATACTGTCAAATATCAAAGTCCTTACGTAAGGGGAAACTCCAACGGTTAGGGCGCTGTCTATTATCACAAGGGCGTAATCTTTCTTTCCAACCAGTTCTTTAACTTTCCTCTCAACCTCGGAAGGCTTTTCCGTTTCAAAAACATCGCAACCTGCAAGAAGAAAGCCGGGGGAAAACTGGGGTCTAACTATCGCCAAAACCTTCTGCATAAGTGGGGAATTTTATCGCGGAATTGTTTCCTAAATACCAAACCGAGAAAGAAGAAGGCCAACGGATAACCCGCCACCCAAATAGTTAATGGTAAAACCAGCCCCCGCATCCAAACCAAGTATCCTACCATTCCACCTTCCAAGCTTACAGCAAGGTTTTTGTTAAATATCGTGGGTATAACTTAGCCTGCCATGGGCGTTTCAACCTTTATTTATCCCAGCCTTGTCAATGTCAAAGGAGCAAAAAAAATTCTGAGCCTATTTAAACTCATTGTTCCATTCCGCCTCAATAAACACTTGGTAAATTCCCAGTCGCATTCGAGATCTTGGAGAGAACAAAGGCTCCTATACTCTTTGGAACGGGAGGGGTTGAGAGGGATACGATCCTTAGGTACTACAATAGGGCTTTGTTGGTGGATACGAGCGGAAAGATAGTGGGATTTTACGATAAGGTGCGCCTTG
>Ga0079995_1058001_pt1 | contig 10810 bp, 9 predicted proteins | sample FaiFalFF_MnMetaG_2_FD_69198 | JGI IMG/M metagenome (GOLD analysis project Ga0079995, IMG submission 69198) | Freshwater microbial communities from Yellowstone National Park, Wyoming, USA - Fairy Falls C (FF_Mn_C) (SPADES assembly) (version 4) | ecosystem: Environmental > Aquatic > Freshwater >... | reverse complement strand
TTCCAACCCTTTACCGCGAACCTTTTCATATACCTTGAGTGCGACGCCCAGGCCATCTGACTTGGGGATCAAGATAATACGGCATTGTACTTTCTCGCCATAGTTGGCCTCGAAAGCCTTGCGCAAATCCTCGTCAGTTACCTGCACGCGTTTTTCCGCCAGTTTTCGCATAAGAATGGCCGGGCGGAGTACATCCTCCTTATATTCGTAAAGGGTGGTCTGGCGATCCTTGAGCACGGTTCTTTCAAATTCGGCAGCATTTTTGAGCTTGAGGGAACGAATCACCTCCGCTAATTCTTCCTCGACTTCCTTGTCGGTGGCGGTGACTCCAGCCTTGGCGGCAGCCTGTTCGATGATGCGGCGATTGATAAGCAGTTCGAGAAATTGCCGACCCTTGCGGGCTATAAGTTCGTTCGCTAATTCGGCTCGGGTAATTGGAACATTATTGACCAGAGCAACTACTTCTGTACCAAGGCCGCTAGCCCCGGGTGCTGCGCTGGCATTTGCAGGTGGCGTTTGGGCCAGCGCGTATTTCATGTCGGTAACTAAAGTTAGTGCGGCTGCACTTAGTATTGCACCTAAGGTCGTGCCTCGTGCCGTGATATACATGGTCAACTTCCTCCGCTTATGTTCTGAGAGGAGAGTATATAACCAGAAACCCTTTCCAGTGCAACGGCATTCCAGAGCCAGCTGGAAACATTAGCAACCGCTTCCATTTGTGTAGATAAATAATGCTCTGCATGGTGTTGCCAGATGGAAAAGCGATAAAATGCTAGAGGGATACTTACCAGGGCGATTCGAGCATGTTGACGATCTGTTCGGCGATATCTTCGACCAGTTGCTGGCGGGCTGTAGCTGTGGACTGACCTAATTCCGGGACAAATGGCCGGCTGCGAATAAGAAGCGTTTTGGGCGGCGGCTTACCGGAAGAAGCGCTGTTGGCCTCCGAAGAGGCGGGTTCCGAAGGGCTGAGAGGCTCGGGTATGCCGGTTCCGATTCGCAAATCGCGGAAACTAACTTCAACCGTCATGGTATATTCACCCTCACGAACCTCGTTAAGCGGGTTCACCAGCGGAATACGCTTTTGCAGTTGAGTGATAGTACCTAACAACTCGGCATCGGCATATCCTTGCTGGACCACCTTCCACGGCGTGCGTGCTTCGATCTTCTGGATCACCGCCTGGGTCAGTTGAAATTCAATGCCTCGGTAAAAAGTCAGGTTCCTGAAAACGGGCACGCGAACGGTGTGAATGCTGGTGTCGTAATTCGAGTCGGAGCTGTAACCGAGGATGCTAACGCCCCCCGTACTGGTGCAGGCAGACGCCAGGAGTGGTATAGTGTATACAAGTACACTATAGATTTTTCGAGCCGAAAGTAAGCGGTTCATGGATTCTCGTTACGAGAGTAATCTTTTTCAACCTGTGCACGAAGCTCTTGGATGCGCTGCTCAGCTAATTGTGCCCATCGAGTACCGCTATAGCGTCGCCGGACCAGTTCGTAATAAAAATATGCGGAACCCGGCAGACCGGTGCGGCGATAAAATTCGGCAATGTTGAAATCTTTCTGAGCCTGGCGATCATGAATAGCCGCCACCGTGGTTTCAAGATAAGCTTGCGATTGAGGGTCGCGCAATTCCGGATATTTGCGTAATGCCACGTACACGAGATGACGCGCTTCGGCTAATTTAGTGTCATCATATTCCGGGCCTGGCACGGAGTTAATCTTAGCCTCGATAGCTCGCCGTAAGGCAGAGACAGCCAATGGGGAATGCGGATGACTTTCGGCAAGTAAACTGTAGTATCGGTCCGCCTCTTCCCATTCCTGGCGGAAATAGTTGACGGCTGCGATGCGGTCTAAGCAATGGGGCGCCAGAGGGCCGGTCGGGTCTTGCAAATAAGCAGCCTGCAAGATACCGAGTGCCTGCGACTCGACGCCGACCAGGGGTTTCTCCTTCTCGAAATTAAACAGGCGTGGCCAATACCACCGACCTTGGTTCCGACTAAGCATTTCTTCGCGGGTGACTTCCAGCCAGTTTTCGGCAATCTCAACTTCGCGGCGGATGACCTCAGCACGGAATCGGGAGTTGGGAAACTTATCAAGCAGACGCTTATAGGTAGCGGCTGCTGCCGGATAATTGCGTTGTGCGAACTGGGATTCTCCGAGCCAATAGAGGGCCTCTTCATAAAGGTTAGGGTCTTTTTCACGCTCAGCACGGTCGGCCAACCAGGCGAAAACCTTTTCCGCATCCTCGTACTGGCCGCGCTGGAAAAGCACTCGCGCAGAAGCTAAATCACCTGCCAGGGTTCCGGGTGGCGGAGGCGGTTCTTCCTCCCAGTGACCGGCCCGAAATACTTTTTCCGGTGGCGGTGGCGGCAACTCGACCCGTGGTTTTTTCCAGTCGGACCACGAAAAGGAGGACATTTGCTGGCAACCAAAGACAGACCACGCCAGACAGGTTATGAGCAAGCGACGTGGCCGGCCCCGATTAGCTAGGCGAGTTATACCCATGGCCCCCTTCCGGTTTCCCCGCATCACGGCGAATAGGTTGGAAATAAATAGCCAGGCACAGAGGCACGCCGAGCTGCTGCATCCAGTAGTCGTGCAGTAAGTCAAGCAAATCGAGGCACGTCGCTGGGTCTGGTAGCTCGGTGGAGGAGCAGGCAAGCTTCTGCAGTTGCCCGATCAGATGTGCTGAGACTTGCCGTCGTCCCCGGGCCGCGACGTGGCAATGAGAACAAACGATACCGCCGGCCAGAGCACTCCAGGTGAGCGAGGCATCGCCAGATGCCGCGAGCATCGGTTGCTTGCATAGCACGCAGCGATCCAGGACCGGCTGGAGACCGACCTCCCGCAAGGCCCGCACTTCCCATTGCAGCAATGTGGGATAGACCGCCTCGCCGCTAAGCTGGCGCAAAGCGGAAATCGTCTCCTCAAACCACTGCGGATGCGGATCGTTCTCCTGAGCGCAAATGGACAAAATCTCGGCCATCAAGCAGGCCGCGTAATAAGCCTGCAGATGAGTGCGCAAATGGACGAAGCGTTCGCGGAGTCGTGCCTCGGTGAGCAGATCGAGAGCGTCAGAAGCTTTGCGGATGAGGACAATATCGCACAAGTTCAGCAGGTCAAGAGCAACTTCAAAAGCACTGCGGAGTCGGCGCCCGCCCTTTGCCAGAGCGCGTACCTTACCAAAATCGCGTGTCCAGAGCACCACCACGCGACTGGTCTCACTGAAATCGGTAGTCCGCAGCACCAGGGCGGTCGTCTTTTCCGTGGCCAAGCTGTGCTCCCAGCGCCGAGATGCGAAAACGCATACGGGACCCTCAGATGAAACAGCACATAATATTCTTCGGCGGTCAATTCGAGGAATTGTTGGCAGTCATGTTGGCCAGGACAACGAGCTTGCAGTTACGTAAGCCAAGCGCCCCAGCAATCCCGGCTTACTCATCCTGGCCCGGCAAATGCCGGATAGGAATTCCGTTCCAAATTCCGATCCCTGCTGCACGAGAGGCAGTCGAGACCTTTTGCCACCGGTTGTTTTGCTTGCTCACACCAACCGATTCCTGCTGTGCTCCCGCCGTGCAAAACCGCAAGGACTGGCTTGTGTAAGACCAGAACGTCGCCCAGTTGTTCTCCTGCGCGGGCGACATGTCCCGACTTCCAAAACTGCTCCTTCGCTCAGATATTTCACCAGCATAGGAGCAATTTAGCCGACCGTGCTTTTTTCTGGAACCGGGTCGCTGGCGCGAGGCGCTATCGCATAACTCGTCTGCGACTTTGAAACATCGCCGCTATCCGTGGGGCAGAGTCGCCGGTGGCGTCAGCGGTGTCGGTGGCATCGGTGCCTGGCCGCCCAGCACTGTGCGGAACAAGTCAATCGTCCCCAGCGGTTGGGGTAGGGCAAAAAGTTCGCCGTAACGAAAACCGCAGCGGCTACCGAGAAAACCGTTGTAACTGCTGAGAAAATGCCGCATCCGTTCAAAGCGTGCTTCGTCGAATTGCGATTGGTAGCACCGCACTGCCTGGAGCTTCTGTTCAAAAGTGTCCGAGATGTCCACCACAAACGTTGTGTGCCAGTGACGGATTTCGGCGTCGCCCGGAACCGGCGCATACACCAGGTGAGGAACCCGATAGGGAGCTGTACCGGCGAAGCGATCGTCCCATTTGGTAAGTTGGGAGTAAAAGCGTGCCGCTTCGATAAGCAGTTGAGCCTGGTAATGGTCGGGAGAGGCGGCGGGAGTTCTGCCGGCCATAGCAATGACTATCTGCGGCCGGAGTCGCCGAAACCAGGTAGCCAGGGCGAAGCGGTTTTCAGGACTGTCCATCAGGAGGCGGTTCGGTAAACCGACACCGATGCGTAAAGGCACTCCCAGGACCTGGCGCGCAGCTTCCGCTTCGCGAGCACGAATTTCCGGTGTGCCCCGTGGTGTCGGTTCACCATCGGTCAGGTCAATCATGGCGACGCGATATCCCTGGCGCACGAGTAACGCAAGCGTGCCACCGCAGGTGATTTCCAGATCGTCTGGATGAGCGGCGACGGCTACTACGTCCACCTGAGCGGTAGATTTATCATCCTGCATCAGCTTGGGCCTCCCATTTTGTCGCGGAAGCTCTGGCGAGTTACAATAGCGGCGGGAAGCAACGGATCAACTCCCATTCTTTTGGACCAGGATGATCGGGGGTAAAGTACCGGGACACACTATAACCGGGGGGCATCAGGCGAATCACGGCGGGTAAGGTGATGGCGAATCCACGAATCAACGGCAGGTGGTTGGTGCCAGGGTGGGTGCTGTTGACAATCTGCTCGGTAACCGCGGGCCAGGAAAGTTCCCAAAAAGTGTGGTTGCAGGAAAAATCGGCGGTCGGACAGCAGTATCATGTCAGTTGCCGCGTGAACTTGCGTGGCGAACTCCGCTTACCGCCGGAAAAGCCGAACGGCCCGCCGCAAACCGCCGCATTCACCGGTAGCAGTGCCATTGACTATGCCGAGAAGATACTCGAAGTGGCTGCAAATGGCGTAGTGCAACGCACAATCCGGCTGTATGAGCGACTGGACTTCCAGCGTCGTTTAGGGCAACAGGAGCAGGTCAGCCAGCTGCGCCCGGCAGCGCGGCGCATGGTGATTCTGCGCGCCGGACACCTGGAAGTGCCGTTTTCACCCGACGTGCCTTTGACCTGGTCGGAAATCGATCGCGTTCGCACCGATGTGTTTACCCCAGCGCTGGCCGGTTTGCTGCCAGGACGCGCTGTCGGCATGGGCGAAAAGTGGCCAGCTGATCCGTCGGCCGTTCAAGAATTGACCGACCTGGAAAAGGTTACCCAGGGAACGATAAGCTGCCGCTTGGAACACATTCAGCAGCGAGAGGGGCAACGGTTGGCCCAGATCAGTTTTGCAGGAACCGTCAGCGGCGTGTCGGAAGATGGGGCAAGTCGGCATGAGCTTCACGGCCTGCTTTACTTCGACCTGGCACAAAACAAGATTGTTTACCTCTCCCTCGAGGGCAAGCAATGGCTGCTGGACAGCGAAGGCCAGGCGGTAGGTCAGGTTCAGGGAACCCTGGTTATAACGCGGCGGATGGTGAACGATATTCCGCAGTTGAGTGAGACCGCGCTGCGCGGTTTAAAGCTGGTGCCGGACGAAGAAAATACGCGGCTTCTGTTTGCTGAAAAAACGTTGGGGGTCGCATTCGTTTACCCCAGGCGATGGACGGTACGACGAGCTGACCCTCGGCAAATTTTCCTCGATGAGCCGAATGGCGGCACCCTGCTGCTTACGCTCGACCCACCCGCCCATGCTCTCACCGGGGCACAGTACCAGCAGCAGGTCGAGCAGTGGCTGGCGCAACAACAAGCAACCGTGCATCGTCGCGGCTCTGTGGAACAGTTGCCTGCTCCAACAGGGAGTCTGGAACGTTTCCGGTACGAAGTTACGCTTCGAGGCGAACGGCTGGTTCTGGATTATTACGCGATTCGACAAGCCCAGGGCGGTGCGACTCTGGCCGGTCGAGTACCGAACCAGCATCGCCATCTCCTGGCCGACCTGGAAGTGATCGCCCGCAGCCTTCGGCGTGGCGACCCGTAGAACAAGACCGCCAGGGCAGCAAAGGCATTGTTGGCTCGCATCCCTGCAACCGTTGTGATCACGCCTTCGTCGCACACCAGTTCATGCGCAGCACCAAAGAACATCGCTTTTCCTGGTGAACATTCGCACAAACAAGCAGGAGCAGCAAGCAAAAGTCAGCGGTATTCCCACTGCGAGGGAGCGTGGCTCGTCGAGTTCGCCTTGCTCTAAGGATGGCCGAATGGTAGTTACTTCGCAATGATTTGCCCCCGCTTTCAACAATCGGGAACTGCATCGCACGGGCAGGCATCGGTTCGGCCTGGCTGCCGTAAGATCGTATCCCTACCGCAAAAATCTCCGCGACGATAGACGTCAGCCCGATGGGAAAAAATAATCGGCGCCGGTGCAACTAAACATTTGGGCGGTCGGAGCGAAACTAGCGTGTACCAGCACAGAAGCTTAGAAAAATCGGCGAATATTCGCCATCCCTTACGCTTCCTCGCGTTTCGAGGCGACCCGGCGATGTTCTTACTGTTGCTGGCGTTGCTGGTGGCGGTGCTGGTGAAGGCGATGATTCTGGTACGCACCGTGTGTATTTCGCGGGATGGCGTGGATTACATTCAGTATGCGATTTACTTGCAGCGCCAACCATGGAGTGTAGTGGTTCGCCAGTAGCAGCAACATCCGCTTTATCCGCTGGCGATAGCCGGCTGTCAACGTTTGCTGTTTCCCGGCCGGGAACTGGAACCGGAAGCCTGGCAGCTGGCGGCGCAACTGGCAAATTTCCTGGCCGGATTACTCTCCACGCCGGCGATATTTTTGCTGACGCGTTGGCTCGTCGGCACTACGGCCGCGTTCTGGGTAGCGGTATTGTTCAACCTGTTGCCGGGCCCGGCCAGTTGTTTATGCGATGCTCTTTCGGAGGGTTTATATTTGGCGGGGGTGTTTTGGAGTCTGCTGCTGGTCAGTATCGGTTTGCAGCAGGGAAGGTGGTACTGGTTTGCTGCAGGCGGACTGGCCTGCGGGCTTGCTTACCTCACCCGACCGGAGGCCGCCATTTTTGCCCTCACCGTGCTCATAAGCATCCCAGCCCTTTATTTCCGTCGGGATTTGCCTGGTAGTGCAGGCCAGTTGGTGCGAACGATGGTTTCATTTTTCCTTCCGCTGGTTATAAGTGTTTTTCCGTACACTTATGCGATTGGTGGGCTAACGGTGAAACCGAGCGGCCGACTTCTGCTGAATGCTGGCGCGGCTGGCTCAGCTCCTATATCGGCGATCCATACGACGTGCTCGCTCCTGGCCGCTCACATTCCCGATGCAGCCAACGTTGGGATATTCCGGGCGCTTGTTTACGTCCTCGAAGATATCGCTCAGGGATTCCTCTATGCTCCGTTGATACTGGTCGTGCCAGGTTTGGTTGTGGCTTTGCGTCGCCTGCGTCGGGATCCGCTCTGGTTATTAGTGACCCTGTTCGTGCTTATCTATATGTTGGTGCTCTGGCGGGGTGCCCTGGTGCTTGGCTATTCGGCAGAGCGTTACAGTTATCCGATTACCATCTGCGGTCTAATGTGCGCTGGGTTAACGTGGCGGTTCGCAAAGGCCAGCGTGTGGTGGCATCAAAGAAGTTGCGGCGCAGTTAGCTGGCGATGGCTCCAAAACCTGCAGCGACTGTTTAACTTCGCTCTGGCCGGTTTTGTAGCCGTCTGTGTCGGCAAACTGGTCTGCGAACCCCTGCATGCCGGAGCAATAGGCCATCGCCAAGCCGGTTACTGGTTACGTCAGCACTTGCGACCCGGAGACAACCTGTTCGATCCTTACGGGCTGGCAGCATTTTATTCGGGCTATGCCCTGGAATGGGCCATTCGTTATCCGCAGCAGATCGGCACCCTGCATGGCGACTGGTGGTTCGTGTTCAATCGCCAGGAACGGGACTATTACGTCCTGAGCAAAATCGTGGCGTTTCACGAGGTGGCGTACGCGGCGCGTATGGTTTTTGAAAGCGACACACCGGTAGCCAGGCAGGTCGTAGTGTTTCATGCACCCGGGCCGGTGCATGAATTGTCGCCCTTAGGAGGTCGCTATTGGCCCCGGGTTCGCTAAGTGCCTTGCTGGAGCGGCGGACTTACCAGAGTGGAAGCTTTTTCGGAGGTCGTGCTAAACCCGCCTGCACAGCAGATTGCCGCAGTTGATTAGCCAGCTCCGTAGCTGGTGTATAGTAGTGAATGGCCTGAACAACCTTGGGATATTTGTCGAGAGCAGCCAGTCCCGCTTTCCAGGCCGCCTCATCTCGCTGACGAACCTCGGTGCTATATCCCAGAGCAATGGCCAGATAAGCACTGCGAGCTCTGGTTTGCTCATCCGCTGAACGTAATCCGTCCAGTAATTTTTGCGGCGAGTAAAGTCGTGCCAGTTGTTGAGTGTTTTTCTCATCCATTGCCAGGGGATGGACACAGCGAGGCTGCTGGACAGGAATGCGGTAAATGTGCTTACCCGCGGCGTTTTTGGTATATTCGCCGCCAGCTTCGGTTATAGCAAGCCGCGCTAATTCGATCAGCCGATCCCCGAAACGCGTGATGGTTTCGTCTTCTGGCAAACCTTCGCGGGTAGTATTGCGATAACGATCCTGGATGCGCCAACCCTGCTTTTGCATCCATTGCCAGCCCTGACGCACGCCGAGTATAGTGCCAACAGTGGCAGCATTGCAATCAGCATCCCATCCCAAGTTGAAGGCCAACGTCATGCTCTTGACAAAGTCCCCCTGTCCGTAAAGCAAAGCCGCGATAATACAGGCTGTGTTAATCTCATAACCGTTGCGGCCCCGGTGAGACTTACCGTAAATGTCGTAGGTTTCCTTGATCTTCTGCCGAGTAGCCCGCCAATCGTCCGGGAACTGTTTGTGCCAGGCCAGGACCTGGCGAACTACTTGGAGCAACTTCGACTGCGGATCGCAAGCTTGCTGGCCAGCATTCAGGATTTCTTGCAAATCTGCCGTGAGAAAAGCTGTGGCAATCATAGCCGTGAACAGCTGAGTTGCCTGGAGCGGTTCTCCGGACACTACCACGGAAGTGTAATGCGTCCCGATAGTCGCTGCTGTTTCTGGTAATCCAGGTGCAATCAGGCCGAATGTTTCGGCGCAGAACTGGCCCGCGATGTTGAATTCCGCCCAGGGATTCAAGGCAACTAAACCCGTGGCAGGCGGATCGATCCCTAAGTCCATCAACTGGCGAGCGTATTGATTGGAAGACCAGATGCGGCGATTGATATGGGTCTGCCAGAGGCTCCGGATATTGTCCCACGGCAACAAGAGCCGGCGCTGGCGGTGCATGGCCACCACATAAGTCCATTCGATGTCGGTATCGTCGTCGGTCCAGGCGCCATCCGGCAAAGCAGGCACATAGTCGCGGACATCGCCTGGCTCTTCGATGTATTTGAACTCGTGCGGCAACCCGTTCAGGTTGCCCAAAAGCTGTCCGACCAACCCGCCGCGGATTTTGTCTTCTATCAACTCCGCTGGGAATTCGCGCACTGGCCGACCACCAGCATCTTTCCGAGCAACGCTCGCTAGCGGCAGGCTAAGCAGAATAGCCACACTGATACCGAGAAAACTTCCATAGCCCAGTGGGTAGCGGAAGGTAGCGAAGTGTTGTAAACCAGGATTACCGCCGATCACTTTTGCTCGAGAAGGAAGGCGATGGGTTGGCATGTGTTCCCTCCGAATGCTAGTAAGGTTAGCACGCCTGCGTTTGCTTGGAGGCGCAATGCGAACATACCGATGAGGCAGTCGCAGCCTGGGTTTTGTGCAGCCACGTAAGGCGATGTTTTGTGGTTAAAGTGGGAATCGCCTGCCGGGTTAGCCTGCGGACGATTGACCGCCCGTGAGGCGATCCATTGGGATAATTTGCGACTCACCGCTTTCTTCGTACCCTGGATGACCAGCGGTGATATATGGGTCCACGTGAACTTCGTCGGGTACCAGTCCAGTAACATCCACAGCGTTGGGCAAAACGCGGGGCTGGTAACCGAGGGCTAACGGAACGGGCGTTTCCTTTTGAGGACGCTCTGCATCCGGCTGACGTATTTGTTCCGGAATCATCGTTGACCCTCCTGGTGTTATCTTGTCCCTCAGAAGGATTGTATGCGCAGAGCGAATGGAAAAAACTGTCATCGTCCGGAATCATCCGAAACTGGACTAGCCGGCGGCTGTTCAGCAGTGGATTGACTGCTGGCCTGCAATCGTTGCCGGGCCTCGAAAAACGCTTTCAATTCCGCGAATGTTCGTAATTCTCTTTTGCCGCTCAAGACATCCGGTGGCAAAGTTGGCGTTTCACGTGCCGGTGACAGTAGCGGTTCGGGCTTGCGTGCTGGACGAGGAGGACGAACAGGGGTGGGCGAAGGTTCCGCCTGAGCGGTCAGCGTGGGAGCAGGCGTCTCGGCCGGTTTTGGTTCTGTCGGAGCCGAGATCGGCGAGGGAGGTGTTTGACCGGTTGCAGGCGGTTCGATTGTCGGTCCAGTCGGCCCGGCTACTGTCGGCGGAGCTACCGGAGTAGCCGGCAAGGTTGTTTCCGACGGTTGTGTGGGCGCTGTGATTTCGGTGCTGGCCGGTACTGCTGCGGTCGCGGCTGTCGCCGGAGAAGACGCTACTGTTGCCGCGGTACTGGGTTTGGGTGGCTGAACAATCATCGTTACCGGCGGGGGAGGTCGCACCGCGCGCCGACGGCGCATCCCTCGCCGCCGCCGCGCTACCCGGGGGAC
>Ga0079995_1047602_pt1 | contig 10838 bp, 9 predicted proteins | sample FaiFalFF_MnMetaG_2_FD_69198 | JGI IMG/M metagenome (GOLD analysis project Ga0079995, IMG submission 69198) | Freshwater microbial communities from Yellowstone National Park, Wyoming, USA - Fairy Falls C (FF_Mn_C) (SPADES assembly) (version 4) | ecosystem: Environmental > Aquatic > Freshwater >... | reverse complement strand
CGTTGGGAACGGGGAGACTCCCCGGCAGACCCAGGCAGACGGGACAGACGTTCGTGTTCGGGGGGTCCCCGAACCGGTTCCGACAGCGGCAGAACATCTTCGTCGCCGTCAGGAGCTGGGCGTGGACCTCCAGACCGATGACCGCTTCCCACGTCATAGGCGATCCCTCCAGCACGCGGCAGAAGGCAGGATAATGGATGCAAGACGCGGGATGCAAGGGACGCAGGGACGAGTTAGGAGTTACGCAGTTGAAACGGAATGGGCTCCGAGCCATCCGTATGCCGGATAGGAGTAGTGCTTTGTTAAGATATGGATGCAGGATACAGGATGCACGATGCAGGATAGGAAGGGCTCGGATCCTGGCTACCCGGTACCCGGAACCTGGTACCTGACACCTATGCCCCATTCCCACATTTCAAATCTTAACACAGTAGTAGCGAGTGACGGGTAATGGGTAATAACCCATTACCCTATTGCCGTGCTGCCGTACTGCCCCATTGCCGTACTGCCTTGGGACTCCGCCCCCTTACGTTGACGGGGTGAATCGAACGGCCTAAGATCAAGGCCAACGGCGATATCGGCCGGCGTGGCGCAACGGGTAGCGCAATGGATTTGTAATCCGTGGGTTGGGGGTTCGAGTCCCCCCGCCGGCTCCACGAAAATCCCCCGCCATCCCGCTTCCCCGTAAGCAATTCCCTCAATGCAAGGAATTTGCTTTACCCCAATACTCTTTCGCCTTTCGGCCCCTTCGTGCCAACTTTTGGCACCACGTGGCACCAAAAATCCTGGCTTATAAACCTACTCAACGCTCTTGGATATAGGGGTCAGGGGGGAATGATTATGGGGCCTTTTCCACAGGCCCTCCCCCTTTTTCCACAATCTTTCCACGTGTTTTCCACGTATGGGGGAAATGGGATCCGAAGCCCCCTATATATTGAGGGCGGGTTTATGCATCAGTGGTGCGTTGCTAAAATGGGGAGCATCTTGAGAGCCCCGCCCCGGGGTCTTGACCCACTCACGGGGCGGGGCAAGGAGGTTCTGTCATGGGGAGTTTAACCGTAGAGAGCAAGGAGGTCAACGGCCTTTGTGACGTTGCCGTTCAGTACCTTCAGAAAGGGTTGTCGGTTATCCCGACGCGCCGTAAACGACCCGTCCTTCAATCATGGCGGAAATATCAGGACAGGCTTCCGACGGAACTCGAGTGGGAACTCTGGTGCCCCTTGGAGTTTGACGGCGTTGCGTTGGTCCTTGGGGAAGCCACCTGGGAGCGGTGGCCTCACCTGTGGGTCCTGGACGTCGAGGCCCCCCATCGGCCTCAGGCCGAAGCGTGGTTGAAAGACGTTATTGATCGAACCGCTATTGCAGAGTCAATCTCGGGGGGCCTTCATGTGTACTTCACGGCCCCCCGCCCGGTTCAATCGACGCGTTTTGCATGGGGCGACGTCCTCGGACGCGGCCGTATTGTCAACCTCCCACCCTCCGGCTGGGGTGGAAGAGAATACCGCTGGCTGAGGCCCCTGGAAAAGCCGGAGCAACTGCTTTGCGTTCCGCCCGAGGACCTGAACCTTCCGGGCTTCCGGCCACCCGCGACGGAAGAACGCGATTACACGGCCATCCTTCTACGTCAACGCGTTCCACAGGGCAGGCGAAACGTCACCCTGGTTTCCTTCCTGGGGTTCCTGTGGCAGAGCACACCCCTAACGCCAGACGATATCTGGCGTCTGGCCCTATACGTCAATGGGCGTTATTTTGACCCCCCACTACCCCTTCGGGAGGTCCGTGATACGTGGAGGTCGGTTGTGCGCTATCCAAGGACCCCATCGCCACGCCCGATAAAACCCGGCGTGAAGAATCTGCTGGACAACCTGCTCCGGGAGGCCGGCATTCGTACAACGTACGATACGCCCCCAATTCTTACGTTCGAAGGGCCGTCCTCTGCTTCGCTGAAGCCTTGCGTGTGGCTTGGCGATGTTCCTCTCTTTCCCGGCGAACTGGTCGTCATCGGTGGTGAACCAGGCTCTGGCAAAACCACGTTCGTTTTGCGTGCGCTCCCGGAAGACGCCCTGCTGATGGAGACCGATTTCGGCCCCGAAGTCTTCGGGGCAATGAGGGCCGCTCTGGGGGTGACCACACGTGTGCACTTCATGAATCCGTCTACGCCCGCGCATGTTGTGGAATCGCTGGATAGGGTCAAGGGGCTGAATGTTTCACTCGTGTGCATAGACACCCTTCAGGGCATTACGGCCATTCCGGAAGAACTGGATAGATTGGTGGCGGCTCTGTACCGCTACGCCCAAGAGACGGGCATACCTGTAGTCGTGATTTCACACGTCAATCGGCGGCAAGATACTTCGCCCTTGCATCGCATTCAGGGAACTCTGCGACTGGCTCAGCAAGCGACCCTCGTGATCGAAATCCGCGGATGGGGGAAGAGACCCCGGGAGGCGCGGGTTTTGAAAGATCGCTACGGCTTTTTCCGGGCCATCCCGGACCGATGGCCTATTCCTGAACCCGGTCCTCATCGCCCTCTGGACCGGAACGTGGAAAGAAAGTCTTCTTCTGTCTCGAAACAAAGCGCTCCACCAAAGCCAAAACCCTCCCCAAGCCCCTGCCTGGGAAGAATCTTGGCGTTACTCCGGGCCCGCGGCCCTATGTCGGCCACAGACATAGCCCACGCCCTGGGCTACTCGCGGCAATACGTCTACAAGTTGCTCAAAGAACTCGAACGCGCGGGGGAAATCCAAATCGCCCGCCCCGGAAGCAGGGGACGCGGACATACTACCCTGTATGCCGCGAAAATGTCACTCCCGCATGGCCACGTGAATTCCGGGGAATCAACCCCTCAAGAATCGGCCACAGATAAGGCAAAAGTGCACGAGTTGCATTTTATGTCGGCCATGGAAGCCGATTTACGGCCTAAAATGCAACTCGACCCCCAAAATGCAACTGAGGCGGGAGTTGCATTTTACCGCTTACACCAATGCGGGTTTGCGCCCGAAAATGCAACTGCGGCCGTATATATAAGAGAGAATACGCGTGACCCCGCAATGGGGTCACCCAAAGGGGGTCAGGGTCGGGGTCGGGGTCTGGAGTGGGATGTGTCTCAGGGTATGAGTGAGACACGTCCGGAACCTGGATCCGGTTCCGGAACCGTCGAACCCCCGAATGGTTCGACCGGGGATATACACGCGTGTCCGCCCGAACCGGCGGACCCATGCCCTTGCCAACCCTCACCCCCACCCGCCGCCCTGACCCAAGAGACAGATGGGAAAGACGAGTTTCGTGTTACGGAAGACGATTTCCCTGTCTGGGCAATCTGGACAATCGAAATGCCCAACACGCGCAAAGGCGGCGCGTGTCCATTTCATGATTGCCCATACCACAAACCCCTGACCCCGAAGGACCCATGGTCTTGGCTTCTATAAGCCATGAACGTCATCGCAAGGCTCATCGAAGCATTGGACACGTGGGAGGACGAAGTCCAAACCCTGGCACGCTGTCCGGCGTGCTATCGCAAGGCCAAGGTCCGGACCCTGGACCTTGGGCCTCTGGGCTGGATTGCCCGATGTAGCCGCCACTACTGCGGCTTCCTGTGGTATCGACGGAACGGCCCGCCGGAGTTTATGGGCGGGCCAAGGAAACGTCCCTTAGGGAGGTGTCGGCTATGAAGACGACGCTACGGGACTGGCTCAAAAATCATCTCGACGAACTTACCCGTCGAGGCCTGTATCCCCTCTCCCGTCATCTACGGTCGTTCGTAAACGGGTCTCGCTACATCGATATGCGGCCCGTTGTGGCCGTTCTAAAACTACTGTACGGCATGAGTGACCAAGAAGCCATCCAGGTTTTACGTCCTGCTGTAGCCAAAGTGATGGTGTCACTCGACTCGGAAGTCGAAATCCCAGACACGCTTGAGGCCCCATCGCATAAGCCGAAAAAGCGTATACGGCGGAAGCGTATTGCGATAGAACCCATTCACGAGCCTGCTGACGGACCCATGCCCCATCAGCAGATCCTGTTGTCGAGTGACATGAGTAGTGCCACATAAGTGGAAACAACGTTGTCGTTTAGCATGAAGTGAATTTGCACGCCTGCTGTCAAATTGGGCCGGGCCGCAGGAAGAATGCGGCCACAAGGCTTTGGGGCAATTGAATCGAAGGAAATCCGGGCCGTGCTCTTTGCTATCCCCCGGGCCCGGTGTCCGGACGATTTTTTGTGCACGAGCAAAGAGGCCGGCGGGGGGCGGGGCGGGATTCCCCCGGCCCCCGTGCCGGGCCGGGCATAATGTTATCCGAGAGTTTTTCTCCCTTTCCTCTCGGATTTCATCCTCCGGCTCCGGGTGTCGGAAGCCTACGGGCCTGTCTCTTTGGCTGTTTTCGGTAGTTTGCCTAATAGGAAAACTCTTGGAATTTGGCCCCGCCCTCCCAAAGGCTTTCGACCCGGCCTCCGATGCGAATGAAATGGGGGCGGGGCTTTGCTATCATAGGTACATTCCGTCGTTCGCATCGGAGGCACGCTATGGCCCGCCTTTTCAAGCGCCCCGACCGGGGCAATACCTACTGGTATGACTTCACCGACCCCCGTACAGGCCGCCGTCGTCGAGTCAATACCGGATGCACGTCTAAGGCCGAAGCCGAAGCCTTTGTCCAAGACCTATGGGCACGGCTCAAGGGCCTCGTCCAAGACACCGAAACGGTGTATCTGTCCCGGGCCCTCGACGAGTTCCTGGCCGTTCGAGGCCCGGCCCTGAAGTCGGCCTGGCGGCATCGGCAGGCCCTGGGGCACGTCATCCGCATCCTGGGCGACATCCCCCTTCGGGCCATCACGCCCGCCAAACTCTACGCCTATCAGGCGAAGCGATTGAAGGAAAAGACGCCCCGAGGCGGGCCGGTATCACCGACGACCGTTCGGCGGGAATTGCTCTATCTGTCGAGCCTGATGACGTTCGCCGTGAAACGTGGATGGATGGAAGACAATCCGGTCCGGAAGGTCGAAAAGCCCAGGGAATCACCGCCCCGGCAGGATTGCTTCACGCCGGAGGAAATCCGTCGGCTACTCCATACGCCGACGACGCCGTCCATGCGGATGGCGTTTCTCATGTCGCTCATGATGGGCCTTCGGCGGGGCGAAATCCTCCGCCTCCGCCGGGCGGATGTCTTGCTGGATGCCGGACTCATCGTCATCCGGAACGACAAGTCGAACCGAACCCGAACGGTTCCCATCCCGGCGGTCCTGGAGCCAGAACTTCGGGCCTACATGGAAGCCCATGACTATGGAGAGCGGCTGTTTCCGTGGAAGGGCTTCGATTCCCTAAAAACCGGCGTCCCGGCGGGGTTCAAAACCGCCTGGCGGTCCTGGCTTCGTCGGGCCGGGGTTCGGCCCCTGCGGTTTCACGACGTGCGCCATGCCTTTGCTACGTTCTTTGCCCAGAACGTCGGAAACCTGCATGAGTTGGCCCGCATCCTGGGTCATGGGTCGGCCTATGTGACCCAGCGCTATGCCCACTACCTGAAAGATTATCACGCTCGACTGGCCGCCGAAATGGGCCGGGCGTTGGCTTCCGTACTGGATTTCTCCCAAATTGGCACCAAAATGGCACCAAGCGAAGGGTCTGACTCGGAAGAACGGCCTCAATACGTGAATTGAAGGCCGTCCACCGTTGGATTTGTAATCCGTGGGTTGGGGGTTCGAGTCCCCCCGCCGGCTCCACGAAAATCCCCCGCCATCCCGCATCCCCGTAAGCAATTCCCTCAATGCAAGGAATTTGCTTTACCCCAATACTCTTTCGCCTTTCGGCCCCTTCGTGCCAACTTTTGGCACAGCATGGCACATTAATACTCGGCTTATGAAAATGTTCAACGTTCATGGATATGAGGGTCAGGCGGGGATGATTATAGGGCCCTCGAGTCGAGACCCTCCTCCCTTTTCCACAGCCTTTCCACGCCTGGGCCGTAGCGAGCGAGGGAAGGCCACGGCACCCCGCTCTTGCAAACGGGGTGCCGGCCGATGCACAGCCCCGCACGGGTGTGTGGGGGCCGGTTATCGCAATTGAGCCGATGCGCCGGGAACTTCCCGCCATGGCTCAAAGCGCCCGCCCAGATACCGGGCCAGGAATTCCTCGGCGCGACCGTAGAAGTCGAGCCGGTTTTCCGGACGGGCAAACCCATGGCCCTCGTCGGGGTAGACGACGTAGGTGACCGGGATGTTCCGAGCCCGTAGCGCCTGGACGATCTGGTCGCTTTCCGCCTGTTTCACACGCGGGTCGTTGGCCCCGTGACCGATGAGGAGCGGCTTCTGGATGGACTCAGCCCGGAAAAGGGGCGAGCGGGACTTCAGGAATGCCTCGTCGGTCTCGACCCGTCCCAGGCGTTTATCGAAGATCGCCTTGAGGGGTGCCCAGTAGGGCGGGATGGACTGCAGGAGCGTGATGAGATTGGACGGGCCGACGATGTCCACGCCGCAGGCGAACTCGTCCGGCGTGAAGGCCAGGCCGACGAGCGTCGCATAGCCGCCATAGCTCCCGCCCATGATGCACACGCGCTCGGGATCGGCGTAACCCTGGGCGACGGCCCAATTCTTACCGTCGATCAGATCCGTATGCATCTTCCCGGCCCACTCCCGGTCCCCGGCATTCAGATACGCCTTCCCGTATCCGGTCGAGCCCCGAAAGTTGACCTGCAGGACGGCGTAGCCACGATTGGCGAGCCACTGCACGGTGGGGTTAAACCCCCATACGTCGCGTGCCCATGGCCCACCGTGTACGAGGAGTACCATGGGGAGGCGCTTCGGCTCGATGCCCACGGGGAGCGTCAGGTAACCGTAGATGGTCATCCCATCGCGCGCCGGGAAGGAAATCGGACGCATCTTGGCGAGCCGATACCGCTCGAGCGCCGGCTGATTACTGAAGAGCATGCTGAGCCGCCGGGCCGTGCGGTCGTAAACGTAGTAGTAAACCGGACCATCGTCCAGGAGATACGAGACGACCCATGTCCGGTCCTTCCGGTCCCGGCTGACGATGCTGAAGTCTCCGTCGCGCTCCCGCCGCAGGCGCTCGAAATCCGCACGGAGCGCCGGGTCCAGCAGGTGCCACTCTCGACGGGCGCGGATGAACTGCACGGCCTCCAGGCGTCGCGTCTTCGGATGGACCAGCACAGTACTTACGTCGTACTGCGGGTCCTCGGCGATCACCCTCGTCTTCTTCGTAGCGAGGTCCACTTCGATCAGGCGCGCGGCGTTGGCGCCCACGCTGGAGATGAGCCAGAGACCGCGCGAATCCGGCGTGAAACCAACGATCCCGCCGAAGGTCTCGTCCGGCCCCCATCGCAGGAATTCCTGCCAGGGCGATCCCGCACCTTTGCGGAGGCGAATGAGCACGCCCCCATCGGGGGTGAACGCCTGAGCGGCCCGCACTTGAAGTCGGTGGTCTACGGCCCATTCCACCACGTCTCCCGGATTCTCCGTGTCCAATTCGACCGACCCGGTCTTCAAATGGATGCGGTAGACGTCGTGAAACCGCCGGTCCCGGATATTTAGGGCGACGAGAATCTCATGGGGGAACCGAGGATCCGTCGCTACGACTCGCGCTTGGACGCCTTCAAAGGGTGTCAGGTCCCGGGTCCGCTTCGTGTGGATGTTCGTTTGGTAGAGATGCCAGTTCTCGTCCCCGTCGCGGTCCTGAAGATAGAGGATGTGCTCACTGTCTTCCTGCCAGAAGAAGAAGCGAATGCCGCGCTTTTTGTCCGAGGTCACGACCCGATCGTCCTCTTTCCCGACCGTTCGGACCCAGACGTTGAGCACACCGTCATAGGGAGCCAGGTAGGCGAGTTTCGTTCCGTCCGGGGAGATTTGCGGATTGGCCCTCTCGGGATTTCCGAAGAGGACCTCGCGCGGGATGAGGGGCGGAAGCTCCTGGGCTCGCGCGCCCCATCCACCCAGGACCAGGATGAGGGTCCAAAGCACCCAAATTCCCATCCGATGGTGCCTTCGCATCGTCGTCCTCCCTGTCGTTCAAATTTGAACTGGATGCGGGGATGCAGGATGCAAGATGCAGGATGCAGACTCCATGGGCGGGTTTTTTGGAATATGAATCGGGAACCCCGCCGGTATTCCGTCCTTCCCTTCCGGTATCGGTATTCGGTACGGGTGCCAGGTCCCAGGTACCTGGCGCCTGGGACCCGGGACCGGATCAACGCCGAGGACCGAACACCGAGCACCGGGGACCGAACCCAACGCGCCCAGCGGGTATGCATCCTGCCTCGGAAGTCTTCTAACGCTTCTGCGGGGATCGCGGTTAACATGGGGCGGGGGTAGATGGCACAGGGTCGAAAGCATAATATTGAAGCATAGTGGGCTTGGTTCGCCTCCCCCCGGCCAGGCACCGGGTGTCATGGGCCGGGTACCCGGTACCTCCGAGGGCCGAGCCGGGGACCTGGGGAGAGGCGGAGATGTCTCCGGCTTTCGCAACTCGGCCCTACTTGACGGTGGGGAGGGGGGTCGGTAAGATGGGCTGGGTATGTCGCTATGGGGGCGGCGTAGCGTGCTGGGGGGCCGGTGCGGGCCACGGCCGGAGGGACTTGGTCTTTTGCAGAGGGCGGTGTAATATAATCGGCGGGGGGGGGTGTTTGTACGGCCCCATGGTAGTTTGGGTAGGAAGGCAATCGGGCAGTGGGGCAATACGGCAGTACGGCGAGAAGGCAATGATCCGGGGGCGAGACCCTGGGGACTTGCCGAAGCGATGGGATTTGTCCAGACTCCCGATGTAGGAATGGGGCAGGGTCCGGGGTGTCGGGTCCCGGGTACCTGGCACCCGGTGCTTGATACCTGGTATCTTGGGAAGGGGGCCCTTTTTCAGCAGACGGGGAAGAGGCTCTATGCCTTGTCTGAGGCTTCCCCGGTGTCGGGTTCGGGTGGAGGGTGCCGCCCGGACCCGACATCGGAAGGTGGGGAGGTGCCCGAGCGGCCAAAGGGAGTGGACTGTAAATCCACCGCCGGAAGGCTTCGGAGGTTCGAATCCTTCCCTCCCCACCAGGGGCGGGAATAGCTCAGGGGTAGAGCATCAGCCTTCCAAGCTGAGGGCCGCGGGTTCGAATCCCGTTTCCCGCTCCAGAGGGTATCGGCGGGGCTGGGTGTGGGGTGCTGGGTCGTGCACACGACCCGACACCGAACACCCAGGACCGAAGGCTGTGAGAGGGCCCACGTAGCTCAGGCGGTAGAGCACTTCCTTGGTAAGGAAGAGGCCACCGGTTCGAGTCCGGTCGTGGGCTCCATCGTCGGATGGTGCTGGGTCGTGGGTGCGGGACGGGTATCCAGGACTCAGCATCAGACCGAAGGACCGAGGAGGCATTCTATGGCCATCGGAAAATTTGAGCGGACGAAGCCGCATGTGAACGTCGGCACCATCGGTCACATCGACCACGGCAAGACGACGCTGACGGCGGCCATCACGCTGGTCCTGAGCAAGCGGTACCCGTCGCCTGTGAACAAGTATGTCCCCTTTGACCAGATCGACAAAGCGCCCGAGGAGAAGGCACGCGGGATCACGATCGCCATCGCCCACATCGAGTACGAGACGCCCAAGCGGCACTATGCGCATATCGACTGTCCGGGCCATGCCGACTATATCAAGAACATGATCACGGGCGCCGCCCAGATGGACGGGGCGATCTTGGTCGTGTCGGCGCCGGACGGGCCGATGCCCCAAACCTATGAGCACGTCTTGCTGGCCCGTCAGGTCGGTGTGCCCTCTATCGTCGTCGCCCTCAACAAGGTCGACATGGTCGACGACCCGGAGATGCTGGAGCTCGTCGAGGAGGACATCCGGGACCTCCTGAAGAAGTACGGGTTTCCCGGCGACGAGACGCCCATCGTGCGGGTCAGTGCCCTGAAGGCCTTGGAGGGGGACCCCAAGTGGGAAGACGCCATCATGGAGCTCCTGAAGGCTGTCGACGAATATATTCCGGAGCCCGTCCGGGAGGTCGATAAGCCCTTCCTGATGCCCATCGAGGACGTCTTCTCCATCACGGGCCGGGGCACGGTCGTGACGGGTCGGGTCGAGCGGGGGCGGCTGAAGAAGGAGCAAGAGGTCGAGATCGTCGGCCTCCGGGACGAGGTCTTGCGGCGGGTCGTCACGAGCATCGAGATGTTCCGGAAGGAGCTGGACGAGGCCATCGCCGGGGACAACGTCGGCCTGCTCTTGCGGGGTACGTCCAAAGACGAGGTCGAGCGGGGCATGGTCGTGGCGGCCCCGGGGTCGATCCGGCCCTACCGCCATTTCAAGGCCCAGGTCTATATCCTCCGGAAGGAGGAGGGCGGTCGGCATACCCCCTTCACGACGGGGTATCGGCCCCAGTTTTACTTCCGGACGACGGACGTGACGGGGACGGTCCTCCTCCCCGAGGGCGTTCAGATGGTTGCCCCGGGGGACAACGTCGAGATCCAGGTCGAGCTCATTAAGCCCGTCGCCCTGGAGAAGGGCCTCCGGTTCGCCATCCGGGAGGGCGGCCGCACCGTCGGGGCGGGTACGATCACCGAGGTCTGGGAGTAAGGGCCGATGGCCAAGAAGAAGGGTCGCCAGACGATCACCTTAGAGTGTACCGACTGTCGACGCCGGAACTATACGACCCAGAAGAACCGGACCAACACGCCCGACCGGCTGGAGCTCCGGAAGTACTGTCCGTACTGCCGCCGCCATACCTTGCACCGGGAGACGAAATAGCCCATAATATGGAATGGACTCCGGAGTCCCTGCAGGGCACTAGCTCAACCCGGCAGAGCGTCGGTCTCCAAAACCGATGGTTGGGGGTTCAAATCCCTCGTGCCCTGCCATAAGGGGGTGGAGC
>Ga0079995_1060120_pt1 | contig 10849 bp, 16 predicted proteins | sample FaiFalFF_MnMetaG_2_FD_69198 | JGI IMG/M metagenome (GOLD analysis project Ga0079995, IMG submission 69198) | Freshwater microbial communities from Yellowstone National Park, Wyoming, USA - Fairy Falls C (FF_Mn_C) (SPADES assembly) (version 4) | ecosystem: Environmental > Aquatic > Freshwater >... | reverse complement strand
TTTACGTTGCCGGACACTAGGATGGTTGACGTGCTCCACGTGCTGCCGTCGAAGTACTGGTAGCGGATGTTGTTGCTTGTGTCACGGTAGAAGACGTAGAAGTAGCCGTTGCCGCCCTTCATGGCGTAAACCGGGTTGTCTGCAAGCGAGTAAATGTTGTCGTCAGCCCTTCCGGTAGGTATTAGGGCTAGGAGCATCAGGGCCGTCAGCGCCGCCGCAGACGCAGCACGCATGCCTCAATCCCGGACCCGACGGAGAAGTATCTGCGCCGTTATCAGCCCGGCTAGGGGTGCTACGACGTAGCTGATGATGCGGTCGAAGGTTGTGAACCGCATGCCCACGGACTCAAGCCCCGGCATTATGATGAAAGCCCACATCATGCCGAAAAAGCCTATCACCATGACCCGGAAAACGGTTTTGGCAACCATCTACGGGTTAGAACAAGGCTTGCCTCGATATATTTCTTACCAACGCCACCTACCGGTACGGTCTGGGGGAAACGCCTTCACAATCTCGGAAGCGCCTAGGCTGGCGTAGGTAGAAATAGTCTTCACGTTCGTCCACTTGAAGAAGCTGCGTAGCTGGGCGTCGGACCAGCCGTACTCCACCACGAGCTGTATAGCTCTCTCAGCCCTGAAGAAATGCGGCCACCAGCCCGTGTACTTCCTGATAACACGCCATGCCTGCTTACGGCTTATGGGGAAGAGCTCGGCACCCGTGTACCCAGCCCGCCTGACACGCCAAACCCAGTCCATGAAATAGGGGACAATCGGTTCGTCGACCGGGAAGGCTCTGGTCGTGACCTCTTCAACCCTCTCCCTAACACGTCTGCCCTCTTCGTCGTAGGCGTCTGTGTAACGCCACTTCTTCAAAACATGCACGTTCTCCAAAACTATGAAGTCGTCCACAACCCTCACCTGGTCCTCCCGGAGCCCGGGCACTACGCCGGGTATGCCGACGACCTCGCTTACCCTGAACCCGCCAAGGAAAAGGACAGCCGCCAAAGCCCTGTTACGCTCCGCAAAATAGCCCTGAATACGCTTAATGCCCTGCTCCAAAGCCGTCCACCCAATCCACCCACGCCTCACAGCTATTCCTACGCTACGCTTCCTAGGCATCACGGGACCTGTCTGTCCCGCCTCTCCTTCAGGTGGGGGGTTAGGCGACATTATGTCCCTAACGTCTTATTTTTTGTCACGGCACCTTATATACTTTCGCCACTATTTAACTTTATCGTTATACCCCCCTACAGACCCCCGAAAATGCTCTATAAATGAAGATTGGCGCCACCGGTGTCCACGCCTTACTCAAAAAGTGAGCATCGCCCTATCCTAGGTACCGCATAAGCCGCTTATACAGCCACTTATACAACCGGCTTATCCACGGCCTTTCCGCTCCCTACCCTACAGTAGGGTAGGTAAACCTTTTTACCGTATACCTAGGCCACAGCCTCACTTGCCTCACCTGCCGATGCCGCTATAAAGTCGTTCATGGTCCCGCACCTAGGACACCTGACCTGCTTGGGCGGCTTACCCGACGTATGCGTGTAGTTCCACTCATAGCCGCACCGGGCTAGGCATATCATGCGGAAAACCCGTTTTCCACGCCCCCCAGAGCCTGCGGAAGCCTTCCTACCCGATGCCGGCGCCGTGGTCTCCTCTGATGTTGTTTTACCGGTCTTGGTCATGGCTTCCTCAACTTCTTTCATGGCGTCGAAGGCCATCTGCTCCCGTTTAACCCGGTACCGCCTGTAGACATCGTAGGGCTCGTCCGTGATGTCGAAACGGTTCACCTCTATCAGGTATTTGTAGTTGAAGCCCCGGCGTGGGTTGTATACGTCAGGCACCTTGATTATGCGTTGGACGTAGTAGGTGTGCTGGGGGGTTACGTGGACCTCGAAGGTCTGCATGTTCATGATGGGCTCGGGTATGAACTTGATGTCAGGCACGGTCACGATTATGACGTTGAAGAGGCTGCGTATTACCTGCAGGGCTTTGCTGAACGCTATATATAGACGCCAGTTCTCCTGCCATAGCTGCCGGCTCAGCACACGGCTTATGTCGTCAAGGACTATTGCAGACGGCTTATCGACCGTGGTCCGCCACTCCCGCACAACCGCCAGCATCTCGTCGATGCCTGTGATGGTGCATCGCAACACCTTATCCCAGTCCCCGTAAATCTGGTAGAGGAAGCGGCGGGCTAGGTTGGACTTACCCGTCCCCGGCTTACCCCAGACAATCACGCATTCGAAGCCTTCCTCGTTCACGGCGTAGCGTAGGTAGCGGGCTAGGTCCCATCCCGGCTTTATATATCCCTCGGCGTATAGGAACCCCTTCCCGGAAATAGGCTTGACAACCGTTTTCTCCACCTTAAAAAGCTGGGAGAACAACGCCTCAGCCAGCCTCCTGTTTCTCAAGCTCCGCAGGCACTATTACGCCGGTCCCCGCCTGAGACGCCACGTTGGACCGGACTACGTTCACGTACTGCGGCGTCACATCCTCCTCCCCGAACGCCAAGGAGAGCATCACATCCGCCAGGGGGTAGAGGTTCGAGGTCACGAAGGCGTTGAAACGGTTCCGCAGCCTCTCTATGACTTTTTCGTCTGTCTCGCCACGGCTCAGGTCGGACCACAGCTTTTTAACCGTACCCACGAGGAAGCCCCACGCCGCTATCGCCTTCACCAGCTCAGGCCTGCTTGCGGCACGGTACCAAGGCAGTGCCGTCAGCCTGATAAGCGTGTTCACCTTCTCCACGTACTGCAGCGGCTCTTTGTCCCTGTATTGCTCTATTTCCCTTAGCTCGTTTTCAAGGGTCTCAATCCTAGCTATGAGCATCAGGTTTAAGCCTGCAGATATGCCGAGACGCTGCAGGCTCTGCATCTCCTCAACATCGGGCCGGGCTGCTGTGAACCTCCGCATCCACCGCCTTAACGCACTCACGCCGCAGTCCTCCGCCTCCTAAACACTAGAAAAGCCACTATCAAAGACACGACAGCCACCACGCCTACAAACAGCTGGTTGGTCGGCGAACTCATCCACATCACAAGCATCTGGAAGTTCTTGGGTATGGACAGCATGTAGGCTATGGGCGCCATCACGGCGGCGAGGACAGCTGCGAGACCTATAAGCCCCCACGGAACCCTCGGCTTCCTCATCATCTTGGCGGCGTTAAGGATGGTACCCGCCTGCTCCGCCATCGACAGCACCATCATGGCTGCCTGCTTGTTTATGTCTAGCTTGCCCTCCAGGATGCCACGTATCTCGCTGTCGAGGTACGGCAGCCGGTACTCGTCCTTCACGGCCATCTCCCGCTCCCTTCTCAGCTCGGCTTCAAGCCGTGCAACCTCCTGCCTCAACGCATCCAGCTTCGCCTGATACGCCTCGTCAAGCTCCTTCAACAGCCTGTAAAGCTCTTCCTCACCTTCCTCTCTTTGCAACAATCATCGCCTCCATCTGCTTCTTCATCCACCACTCGGCATCGGAACTTGACGCTATGAGGTGGAAGACCGGGTACAGCTTTGCCCTGAAAGGAAGCCCGACGGGGTCACGTACAAGCATGACATGCTCCACCTGCGGATGGTTCACGGTTGTGCCTGACCACCTTATGCGTCCGGGTTTGAAGTTCAGCCGCTGGTTGAAGCCGCCATGATGGTATATGTATATGTCCCGTGTCCTGCCGCCCTCCGGGTCCTTGAACACGTGTGAAAGCCTGATGCGTGTCATGTTGGTGCCGTCAGGTGTCCCGGTTGTCTCATAGTCCTCTATCAGGAGCGTCTGCCGCACAACCCCCGTCCTGTCAGGGTTGTAGCCCACTATCACGGCGTCGAGAGCCGGGTTCTTCGCCAGCGTGTACTGCAGGACAAGCGTGCTGAGAAACATGTAGCCGAAGAGGGCTGCGTAGGTGCCGAACACGGCAACCATGTCCCACGGCTTCGGCAGGTAGGTCGACGCCACCATGACCAGCATCATGATGAACAGGACAGCCTGCATTATGTAGTCCTGCCTGTCCACATCTACTCACCCCGGCCTTTAAGCTCCTCAATCCGCTGCCTGAGGAAACTACGTATGTCGGGTGCGGGCGGCCTCTCCGACACAACCCTGACGACAGGCGCTTCCTCTGCAGGTTCAGGCTTAGCAGGTTCAGACCCGTCCGCCTGCACAACCATGCTGCCTTTCACGGTTGCCGTGCTGCCGCCGAGGCTTATCTGGTGCTCGGGTATGTCGACGTGTAGGCCGATGTCCGCCTTCAGAGGTGTTTTAAGGATTGCCTGAGCAAGCGCCTGCTCTAGGATGCTGCCGCCGCCGTGTCCGTTATATGTCTGCCTCGGATTAGGCGTGTTCTCCGGGCTGGGGAAAGAAGGCTGTTTCTGATGCAGCCTAGGCTGCACCACCTGCCACACTCTCTCCACCTCGGCCTCTTCCTCTTCCCCGTAGTCCGGCATGCGTTCAGGCACATAGAGAAGCGAGGCTGCGACGTATGCGACGGATGCCGCAAACAGGCCTGCAGCCAGCATGCCGAAAGGTGTGGCAAACATGTCGGGGAAGCCGTTGCGGGCGTAGAGAAGCCAGAGGGCGTAGGTGTTCACGGCTGTAGCTCCCACAGCCAGCACCACATCCCACATGCTAGACACCTCCCTTGCCGCCGGATGCGTCCTTAACTATGACTATGAAGGGCTGCCCGCCGTGGACTGCTTGAAACTCTCTCCGCACCGCCTCAAAGTCCTCGAAGCTGTTGAACACGTTTATCCGGACCACATCCCCGGCCTCAAGCCCCATCTTGTCCTTCAGCTCCGGCGGGATGGTTATCGAGGTGCTGTTGCCGTGTTTTATGACACGGCGTCTATGCATGTTGAATATTTCGGCGAGCCGTGTGTTGGCAATCAGGTCGGCTAGCGGCGTGTTAAGCAGCCTGAACACTTTTTCATCCGATGTCTCGATATGCACACGGGCTGTTTCCTCCACGTGGCGTTTTACCTGCCTAGACATCTGGGTTATACGTGTGTTACGGGGTGATATATGTGTTACCACGCTTAAATCTCGGCCTAAACCCCATAAACCGATGAAAATGGAAAAAAGTAAGGCAGGCAGAAGCCTGACAGCAGGCCAGCTACTCGGAATCGGCATATTGCTGATACTGTTCTGGGCCATCGTCCTACCCATGATTCAGCAAAACCTAGGCGTCATACCCGGCGGCACACAGACACAGACACAGGCAGGGCTTATAGATGTAACCAAGCCCATCCGGTTCGCCGTAATGGATGAATACGCAGGCTCAGCCGTATCCGGCGCCACAGTCCAGATATACCGTGGCACATCCCCCGTGGAGACCCTGACATCAGGCACGGACGGCACTGTGACCTCGGCCCTCACATACCGGTCCGGCGAAAACCTCAACGTCTACATCACGAAGGGCAGCTCAAAGTACTGGGTAGCCCTCACGGTTCCGAAGATGTCTCCGGCGGATGCTCAGAGCCTGAGCTACAACCCTGTCACGGTTAAGACGTTCACGGTCGGCACCTACACCATCACAGTGGTCCGCAGCACGGGCGCCAGCCTCTCATCCGGCGGCACCTTCGACTTCACAGCCGCAGGCGTGACGCAGGAAAGCTTCACGGTCTCCGTGTTCAACACAGCCGACAACACAGGCTACCTGACCTCAACCAACCCAATCGAAAACCGTAAACTCGGCGCATTCCTCGAAGTAGCCATAACAGGCACTAACTACGACAAATTCCTCGTAAGCGGCCTACCCGGCTACAGGACCACAGGCAGCGGCAACACATGGACACGCCCGGTATCCGACAGCGAAATATCGAGGGTTAAGGTCGGCACCACGGTCGTCAAACCGGGAAGCTTCAGCGTCGTCGTAACAGTGGACAGCAGCCCGGCGTCCGTGGGCAACACAGCCACCATGACCATCAGGCTCAACCTCTTCGCAGACGAGCAGCGGTTCCTCACACTGGGGGACAAGGGGGCTGACGCCTTGGTGGCGGCGACGTTCACGCTGACCCTGGAGAAGTAGAGGTGACTGCGATGGACTGGCGTGAATATATCTGGTTCGTCATCATCGCCTTCTTCGCCTTCCTCATAGGCGGCGTAATCAACCAAGTCCTCGGCATATCCGGCAGCCAGAACCCCGTCACACAGGCCATAGCCTTCCTCATACCCGTCACCATACTCTTCTACGCATACCACAGGCTCAGGAGACGGTAGGCACCGGAGGAGGCTGACCACGGCTTGCACAGGCTGGGCCTAGCCCTGATAGCGATGGGCTTGCTGCTTCTAGCCAGCCCCCTCTACCTGCCGGCAGCCGCCACAGTATACCTAGTGGACGCCAACGACGTATGGAACAGGGTTGTCTCACCCGGCGGCAGCCCATCAGCACCCGAGGTCATAGTATCCTCGGCTACAACCGTCTCGTTCCTAGGCGCTTTCACAAGGGCTACGTCAAGCTGGTCGCTGCCCGGCTCATGCAGCACATACGTCGTTAAGGCGGAGGTCTACGACGGTTCAACGCTTAAGACGACCGTGACGTGGAGCGGCAGCATGCTGCAGCCAAGGACAGATGGCGGCGACACCCTCTGCGACCTAGCCCCCAAGAGCGTACCCATAGCAGGCACGTTCGTCAAAGACAGGGTTTACACGGTCAGGTGGAAACTCGAAGTAAGGGATTCAAGCGGCAGCCTGCTCGGCACAATCACCAAACCCACCGACAGCGCCTTCGTCCTCAAGGATGTACCGGATGTCAAGTGGTACATCAACAACATCGAGGTCGGACCCAGCTCCGAGCTTGTGACGCAGGCACCCCTAAGCTTCAAGATGGTCGTGGTCAGCGGCGACGCATCCATGATACAGGCTGTGAAGGTGAAGATGATGAAAGGCACCACAGTGCTGGCTGACATAACGCTCTCCAAGACAGGCACGCAGACATGGGAGGGGACTTGGAACACATCCGAGAAAGGCAGGATAACCGTGGGCGGCCGCTTCATAATAAACAACGTCGAATACTTCACACTGAACATTTTGCTTGGCTTAGACGGCGGGGGAGGAGGCGGCGGGGGCGGCGGCCTTCAGGGACTTACACCGCTGCAGCTCGTCGGCCTGCTAAGCCTGCTTGCAGGCATGGTTTTGGTGGTGATGAGGCGTGAGCGTTGAAAAAGGCGGGGAGAGGGCGGCCCTGCAGATACTTGTCTTCGCACTAATGGTCGTCGTCGTCAGCGGGTTCTTCAGACTACTGCAGATAGGGTTCAACCGCCTAGACCTCACAGGCAACCTCTTCTTCGTCTTCTCACTAGCCAGCATAACGATAGGCATAGTCCTAGTCCAGAGAAACGCCGGATACGCCGTCGTGTTCGCAGCCATAGCCCTCATGCTGTCCCTGATGGTTTTCTCAACCTGCGTGCTAGGCATAGGGATACTGGGGCTGACCTGCTAAATGCCGGACATGGACCGTGAAGCCCTACTGCTGCTGGCGGCACTCCTAGCAATACCCATTATTTTCTTCACAGGCGTCATAAGGCTTCAGACCACGCCGGAAACCATCACGCTCTGGAGCGGGGCGGAGATAAGGTGCGACGACCTTGAGGCTGTTTTCTGGCTGTGGCGCATGCCTCAGACCGCACGTCTGACCATCGACACAGACCCCTCGGCCCCCTACCCCCCGTTCTACTACGGCGGCATAGCGCAGGTATACGTCAACGACGTGCTGGTCAAGTCCTACGACCCCCCGCTCCTCGACAGAGACACCCTAGATGTGGTGCAGCATCTCCGCACAGGGTTCAACAAGGTGAAAGCCGTGCCGAAAGTGGCGGCGATACTCTGCAACATCCAGACACAGGGCCTGTTAAGCGGCTACGTGGAGCTGGCCTACCCGCCGCCGGACGGGGGCGGCGGGGGAGGAGGCGGGGGAGGCATGCCTGACCAGAACACTTTAATCATTGTAGCAGGCGTAGGACTTATGGCTACGGCTTTCATAATATGGTGGAGGTGGGGCAGGCGTGGCTGAGAGAACAACCCTAGCCGCCGTAATAGCTGTCCTCGGCGTCTTCATCATATTGTTCGGGCTGGGCTACATCCAGCTTCCGGGACCCGGGGGAGGAGGCGGCGGGGGCGGGACCACGACTACAACATCGCCTCTGGCGCAGGCAACGCTCCGCATAACCGCAAAGGACGTGCAGGGCAACGTGTTGACGCAGGCCCCTATATACGTGGACGGGCAGCTACGTGGCAGCGGGACTGTGACGGTTCAGGTCCAGCCCTACACACAGCACACGGTCAGGTTCGGGGATGTGCCGGGCTACTATACGCCGCCGGAGCAGAGGTTTGAGCCGTGGCCGGGGCAGACAATAGAAATAGTCGGCGTTTACTACAGCCAGCAGGTACCCGCCACGTATCTGCTGACGGTTTACGTGCAGGAATGCAACCGGGAGAACCTGTGCAACCCCTACCCCAACGTGGATGTAAGGCTTGACGACGGGCAGAAAGGCAGGACCGGGGTGGATGGGAAGGTTGTCTTCCGTGTTACCCCCGGCAGATACGTCGTAACCGTGACCCTAGCCAACGGCTGGACCCAGCAGCAGACCGTGGACATCTGGCAGGACACTCAGACAACCGTAACCATCAGGACATCTGGTCTCAGCATCATAGGCATAAGCGACACAAGCCTGCTGGCGTTAGCGGTCTTCCTCGCTGTGGTCCTAGCAGCCCTGTTCTGGCGGCGGAGAAGGTGACCGCCATGCCACGGCCCGGAGGCTTCCAGCACATAGTTGTCGGCGCCCTACTCGACCTAGTGGACTACCTAGCCGTAGGGCTGGTGCCCATACTCGGGGACATCGTCGACCTCATAGGTGTGGCGTATTTCTGGCGTGTCCTAGGACCCGTGTCACTCGCCGGAGTGCTGGAAGTCGTACCCGGCATGGACGTCCTGCCCACGTTCACAGCCCTCGGAGCCTACGCCTACATGACGGGCGGCAGAAAGTGATAAAGCAGGACAGCGTAAGCATAGCGCTCACAGTCCTAGCCGCCAGCCAGCTCCTCTTCCTAGGCACGTTCGGCGCCGCCGTCGTAGGCGTGGCGGTATTCGTCCTCGCCATCATGCTTGTCGGCATAGTCATGGCTATGTGGCTCGGGTTCTCGGAGAGAGACGAGTCCATAGACCCCGTGGAGCGCCGTGACCTGCTGGTGTGGAGCATGGTCGGCCTAGCCACCATAGGGCTGCTGAACCTGCTGCAGCTCTTCAAGCCAGCCGCAGGCACCATCCTCTCCATAGCCCTCGCAAACGTGGCCGAGGACGCACGCATGCTGGTCAGCCGCATGCTAGGCATACTGGTGGCCGTGGCGGAGGAGCAGTTCTTCAGAGGCGCTTTAACCAACCTCTTCATACGCACGGTAGGTGTTGCCGCCGCCATACCTCTCAGCGGAGTAATATTCGGCGTCTACCACCTCGCCGTCTACGGAAGCCAGCCCATCACCATGCTCATAGTGGCTGGCGCAGGCAGCATACTGGCCTTCACAGCCGTCCGGACAGGCAGGGTGTCCACGCCGATGCTGGCGCACGTAGCCAACAACGTGGTGGCGGGGCTGGGGTGACGGGATGGACAGGCGGTGGAAACTGGTTCTGGCGTTCATCGCAGGCACCGTGTTCGCCGAAATCGCCGCAGACCCCACGGACTACCTGTTTTTCCAGCTCCGTGAAAAGCTGACAGCCGAGCAAAGCGTCATGGCGTGGTACTTCCTGACGGCGACGTTCTACGCAGCCCTGTTCGCAGCCGCATACATGCTGGCGTCCACCCGCCTCATAAGCCCCGAAAACTTCGTGTACGCCATGATGGCTCTGGTGGCGTTCGGCGTATACCTCAGCTTCAAAACGCTCACGGCTCAGGGCGTGGAGACATCACACCTCATACCCCTGCTGGGCATACCTTTCGCCGTAGCCATGGGGATACTGTGGAGGCTGAGGAAGGCGGTTGACTAGGCTTGTGGAGCTGGAGCTGAGGAGCCTATGACTGTCGCAAAGACACACCCCTCGCTAGCGGCTGAGATAAAACGTGCCAGCAGAGACCTAGACGTGGATGCCGGGGGCCGTGTATGGTATAAGCCGACACTTACCCCGATTTTCAGGATAGCGGAGCGTGATGGCACGGTATGGCTTCAGACCCTGCGTGGGCATGATATAGGGCCTGCCACGGATAGAAAGGATTTCTGGGAAGCCGTAAATGCTGTGGCGAACCTAGCTTTCAGGCTTGAGGAGCTGGCGGACGCCGCACAGGTCAAGAAACAGCACCTAGTACTTGACAGGGTTGGCAACACTATTTCAGCCAGAGCCGGGGATGTCGAGTACAGATACAGCATCGAGCCTAGGCCGGGCAAGCCGTGGAAGCTGTCTGACTCGATTGTTGTGGCAGGCGAGGAGAGACAGCTTAACTTCAAGGCGATAAAGCCTGTTTTAAAGAAGGCTGCGGAGAAAAAACCCGGCAAAAAAGCCGAACCCAAAGTAGACAAGGCTGCCGAGCCTCCGCCACCACCGCCTCCCGTAGCCGAAAAACCAAGACCTGTTGTAGAGGTGGAGAAAAACGAGGTAACAGAACCAAGAAAGGTAGAACCAGACCATGACATAACCGAGCAGGCAGTTACAGATGGGGCGGAGCCGGGAACGCCTGTGGTGGTGTTAGATGGAGACCTAGGCAGAAAGCTATTCACAGCGTTTGCTGAAATTAACGCTAACCGGCTTCATTTCGAGCTAGGTGACGATAAGCTATTGGTTTACGCTCTTGACCCATCCCATGCCATGTTGGTGCGGTTCCACATTAGCAGGTCGGGGATGAAGTCGTATTCGCTAGGCGGTAAAGCGT